>TARA_R110000737_G_scaffold274449_1_pt1 | contig 18922 bp, 14 predicted proteins | sample TARA_R110000737 | Tara Oceans TARA_R110000737 (sample SAMEA4398027) | marine metagenome | biome: Polar Biome; feature: [SRF] surface water layer (ENVO:00010504); material: water (ENVO:00002006), including particulate matter (ENVO:01000060) such as... | depth 5 m | reverse complement strand
CTTTAAGGTGTCTTTACAAAAAGAACAACCGGAAACCTAGAACGGTAATAACCCACAAAAACTAACCGAATTACCGAGTGAGTGAGTGAAAGAGCACAAAAACAAAGGCCAATACAAGACAAGCTGTTGAAACTTGCAATACATATTTATTGATTTTGTATATAAAAGGATAAAATCAAACAGTTTTAACCTACTTACCCTACAAAAACACATCAAAATTGTGATCTAGTTACTAGGAATACCAATACCGAAAACCAAGCTAACCTGATGGTCATATCTCGGAAAGTATGATCGAAACAGTATTCCATTTGTTTTGCTGCTAATGCGAACATTAAAAAATATACATCTATCTTTCAAGCCGAACACGGAGGCGGCGAGCTCGTTCTTGAAATGCGGTATCACCTCCCTCTAATATGTCGCAAACTGCTTTCCTAATAGGCTTGTTTTCTAGACCCCCTGCTTTGTAACTAATTGGTGGTAAACCTCCAGTTTGATGCGGTCCAGCTTCTGCAATAATAATTTGATCTGCATCGGTATTAATTACTAAGTTCGCATTGTGCGTAACGATTATAACCTGTCGTTTTGATTTAGCCTCAATAAACAATGGAACTAGCTCATCATTAACAGATTTTGGATCCAAGTTTTCTTCCGGTTGATCAATAATTAACGGGCGATCATCTGATTCATCTAGGGCAAGATATAAAAGTAATAAAACGATACCTCTTGTGCCAGGTGAGAGCTTACGTATATCTATCCCATCATACAAAACTTCATATCGAATGGAAATGTGATCAGTACCAAACAACCAATGAGCAAAACTTTTCAGCCAAGTCTTATATTCAGATTGTTGCAGTGATGAATAAGGTGCATGAGAAAGCATATCGTTCATGTGCGTTGAAATGAAATTTGACATAGCAAACTGAATTTCTGATGAGCTACCATTTTCCCAAGCGGATAGAAGTAATTCATTTGCTAAATTAGTTAAAGATCCACGTCCATTTAGTGAGCCTGTCTTACGGAGATCAAACAGGTTCTTTTCAGCAAAGTTTCCCCACTGTTCAGTGTTTACTATTCGTCTAACCGAAAAACTTAGCTTGCGAAGTGTTCCTGAGGACGAAGATAAACGTTCCATTAGTGGCTCATAGAGCTCAGCTAAAGCGGTTTGTTCGTTGATTATTGCTTCAAATATTCGTTTGTAAGCATCATCACGTTCTTTTTGAAGCACCTTTCTTCGATTAGCAGCCCCCTTAGCATCGATTAGTTTTTCCTCTAATACTTTAGATGCAGCATTCTCCCGTCCTATACGCTTTGTAAGTGCAGCATACTGATCTCTGACTAACTTGTCCGCACTAAATAAAGCTTCTAACCTAGTCATTTCCGCCACTAACAGCGATAGGCTCAGGTTAGTTAAATCAACATCATTAGCGATAATAGGAATACTCGGATCTGCTATATGTACAGGCTGCCCATTTAATACCTCAATTTGCTTGTCTGCCCAAGTAACATAGTCTGCTAAACTACTGTCTACATTTCCTTTGTATACTAGAAGGAAATCCCCCCATTGTTGCTCGTCTAAACCACTAAAACTGTGACGCTCTTTTGCTTGTCTGAGTAATTCAGGGGCTCTTGTGACTCGTGTGCTAGTGACCTCATCTTGCATTGTAATAAATGTGCGTTTTTGGTTTGTGAATGCCTGTATTTTGGCTCTAATTGATTGAGCTATTTCATTAAGCTCTACATGACGCTTAACATGCTCTTCCGTTCCTTTTACTACCAGCTTGGCAAGATCTGAATTGTAATTCTGAATTAATATGCCTTTTTGAGATACTTGCGAAGTGAGTACTACGACTTGAGATTCCTTTTCTAACTCAGTTGAAATTCGTTCAGATAGGTCATAGATTGCTTCAACTTCTCTTCTTCGAGATTGTTGAAATCGATCCGTTTTATGTTTTCTAAATTCAGAAAAATCAACAGCTCCCTCACGATCATCAAGGGGATGTGCCTCTAGGATTACTCTTTCAATTTCTTCAATAAGTCCATCAGAGACGCCACTTGATGAACATAGCTCTTCAACAAATTGTTGAGATAAGTAGCGAGCACGAGGGAACGAAAGGTGTCCATTTGTATCTCGCCCATCAAGCGAGCGTATTGTTTCTGTGCCTCCTCCCCAAGTAAGACAAACTTTGTCATCACTTATAAGTGGTTTTGCCCTAGCTAAAAAAGAAGGGCTGGTATTTTCATTAGCGTTCCACGTTTCAGGAGAAATAGCATCACATCCTGCGGCGATTATGTCAGCAAGTGCAGTTTTCCCTGAACCTCGCGCACCAATAATTGCTATTAAACCTGAATTTAATGGAACCTCAGGTGTCTTCGCCCAATCGGCATTATTTATAGAAACATGAGAAATGACTTGAGATGGCATTGCACTACTTGGTGGCTCAGAACCGACAAACGCACGACTTTTAGGATCAATACAAGCTTGTCGTAACGAATCAAACTCTAAGCCTCCCTTTATCCACGAAAAACGATCATCCGTAGGTTGTCCAACTTTTTTCAAGTCATGGGCGTCACTACCATGAAGGCATGGCTTGCATCCATGATAACGCTCCTTTAGCTCTTTAATTGTATCGCTTTTTCGCCCGAGCCAAAATTCTCGTTGAGCGATATTACTGGAAAAAATGATATGGGAAAATTTTTCAATTTCTTGACGAATAGTAGCATCAGCGGCTTGACGAAGCCCTGATGTTCCATCACCAGAGCCACCAGCTACCGCAATAAGAATGTTACTCTTTGCCCAATCACTTTCTTTAATAACTTTACGGAGAAGATCAAAATTGACTTTAAACTGCGTTGCTCCATGCCTAAGAGCTGCCAAGTCATCTTTAATACTAGGATCAGAGAGCTTCCCAAGTGCCATTAGATCGCTTCTTGTACAGTTAAACTGATCCCCATGAGCTTGAAACTGCAACCTACTCAATATTCTTTGAAGTTGTTTAAGATGATCTGGGTCTTCTGGGCTTACTAAAAGGTGAATATTTACAAAGCCAGATTTGGATGCCACATCTAATCTAAGTTCAACATTTGGAAAGATCAGTTGAATATTAGGCAATCTCCCTGATTCTTTATGTTTTAAAAGTTCGTCATAAGTATCAGTAGTATAATAATCTGTAACTGCAACAGCTTCTATTAAAGGGCTGCTTTCCTCGATTGCTGTTAGATATTTATCCCATGGATCGTCACTTCCAAATTGATTATTAATGAGTGTGTCGGGGGTGTGAATATGTGGTTCCCAGCGTCTCCATTCTGATCCTTTACTAATCATTTTAACTCCATTATGAGAGAAATATTGAGACCTTCATTTACGTCAGCCATAGGTCGTAAGAATACATTAAGCTTTTTAGTTACTTACGTCAATAATGCTCTAGCTTCAGAGCATTATAAACACGCCACAAAACAGATGTTTTCAAACGCTAAAAGCAGCAATAATAAGGACTGACTTTGTACCCTTCATAGTCTTTAAATAACGCTAACAATAAGAATTTAGGTGTGAAAGTCAGAATGCCATTTGAAAAGCAACCTTTTATTGTCTATTGTTTGTACAGCTATTTGTTTGGTAATGGCAATACTGTAAGAATATTAATTAGAAGCAAGCTTCGCACTTAAAAAGGCAAGTCCCTAACAATTGTATTTGTTAACTACGCTAGACATTATAATTAATATCTATCACTTGCCTTAGATCCAAGAATAAAAACAAAACACCCCAATATTACATACCCTAGAAATACTTCTATAATAACGACTATTTTTGCGAGATTTCCTATAGGATGTATTTCGCCATATCCAAGCGTAGTGAAAGTTACAATACTGTAATAGAACGAAGTTAACCATTCCCCATTAAACCCTCTTAACTGGGAGCTTAGGTTGATATATATAAAGGAAAATATGATATTTATAATGAGCGCCCAAAGAAAAAGAACGCTAAGTGATGTCCATCCTTTAGTAAAAACTAATTGAGAAACTCTCGTAATCTTTTCTAAGAGTGAAATTTTGTCTAAAGTCTGAAGCGTGGTTAAAGTATAGTCATACCAATTAAGGTATGATCTAAACTCTTTGTTAGTGGCAAGGGTTAGATCTTTAGCTCCACGTCCCCCAAAAAATTTTGTATGGTTATTAGGCAACCAAGATTCCTTTACGGAAATCCCAATTTTATAAAGCACGATAGCCATAAGATACATTAAAATGTAACTATAAGAGATTGGTTTATATATCAACTTGTCCTCGACCGCATAATCGTCAAAATGAGTAAAAGCTACCGATGCGCCGGATATATCAGAACCACAAAATCTTGTTTCTTTAAAACTCACATCGTTTAGAAAGCTATTTCTAAAGTTACAGTTCGGTAAATCACAATTATCAAATTCTACTTTTTTAAAGTTAGCCCCTTCAAAATTAGCGTTAAAAAAGTAAGTATTACTGAACTTTAGGCATCGTAGTTCAATTCCTGACAAGTCAATATAACTAAAATTTATAATTTTTTTATCTTCGTATAAAGAACCATAGGGAAGAAATTCTTGAATATTTCTAGCGAAATAAGTTTTACCTTCATGCTCAAATTCTAATTTTTCAAAATCTATCACCTTTAGTTCGCGACCATATAAACGGCCTCCTGAATCGGCAGATTCCTTCTCCAGAAACTTCCTAATACAAGCTTGGCAAGCTTTTCCTATGCTTGACTCCCATCTCATTCTGCTCAAGTCGCTAATATTAATTTCTATGTTGTTCCCATCTTTATGGAAACTTTCTCTGTTTCTGTAATAGTAATCTACTGGATTTTCACCATCTTTCAGTCCATGATGTTTTAAGGCTTTATAAAATTTATTTTGAAAACTCATATCATTGGTCCATTAATAATTTCTATGACTAAATCTTTACTCAGCTAACTATCTAGCAGACAACTAATGTTCATCCTTCCCTAAATAGAGACATTAACTACAAAGCTAACTTACGTTAAGTATACTCACCTAGAAGCCCTTTAAATAGATCATTCCGGCACGTACTTATTGATTAAAACAACCTTTTAAACCAAATTATGCAAAACCACCTATTTCAATGTGCTTCACATACTGAATGAGAAATTCTTTCTCTCCAGCTTTACATAGTTCATAGGGTGTTTTATTAGCACATGCAGGTATCTGATGTGTATTAAACCAGTTAACAATTTCTAATTCATTGCTACACCACAATTTCAATAATGGAAGCAAATATGCAAGCTCTTCATCAGTGAAGTATTGTTTTATCTCTATAATACTGTTCATAAATACCTCTGCTTCGCTAACTTAATATGTTTACTTCACAAATTATAACCATTGTTTTTCGTCTAAGCGTTTTTTACTCAACAGATAGTTGTTTTAGATCCGTTGTATTTTTTAAAATATAAACTTATTTAAATTAAAACGTGGCTGTAGAGCCCATTCCTTTGTTTTAGCAATTCATATTTTAAAACTTTGCACGGATCCAAAAAGTTTATTTTCATGTGATTTTTAAAACTTCAACAAAACAGGCCGAGCTGTTTAAATTAAATATGTTTGTCCACGAGTAATCCTTATAGATCCGTTGTTTTTTTTAAAATATAAACTCATTTTAATTAAAACGTGGCTGTAGAGCCCATTCCTTTGTTTTAGCAATTCATATTTTAAAACTTTGCACGGATCTATAAGCTTATTTTCATATTACCTTTAAAACTTCACAAAACAGTTCTGGGTGTAGAAGCTAAATAAAGATCGAAACAGGCATTAAGTGCACCTTAACAATCATTCGAAACAGTATTTTCAAGTATCGTCTATAGCGATACCAATTTAGTATCGCCATAGACGATACTTATAGAAGCTTAATAAAGATAGACGTCTACTTAATAGTTGTTGGTACACACAGACGTGTTTGGTTAATTGCCGAATTAAGGCTAGCCCTGACTTACCTCAATGAATATAGGAAAAATATGATGCAGAAGAGTTAGCGTTACTAATTCAATGTTGTATGACGGCAATAAGCTCAAAGCTACCAGTGAAAGAAAATGAACAGATGCACTTTAAAATGAAATTTATAACCTATTGATGTTACGTCATTAAAAAGGTAGGGTTGTACGATAAACCAACAGATTGTAAGCGAAATATATCTATCATAAATGCGAGATTTATCCGCTTAATATAGCTGTTAGCTTAAATTCGTATATATCTAGATTGATTCGGATGGATAGTCGTATTAATTCGGCATGAATTTTAAACACCAAAAGGAAAAAAATGATGTTGCCAGTAACTCGGAAATCACTAACCGCAGCAGCGTACGGGCTTGCACTAATTTTTATTTCGGGGTGCACGACAACCCCGGATATATCAGGTTGGGCACAAAACTCGGCAGACCTCGCAGGGGCCGTAGCTAACGAAGGGAAGCAGGTAATCGAGCGGCTTGACCAAAATTATGTCCAATACAAAATAGGTACAGAAGAAGGCTGGTATAAACAAGATAGACTGGACAAATGGAAAAGCCGTCGAGCGACGTTTGCGACCAACAAAGCGGATATTGACGCTACGCTTGAAGTAATGACAGGATATGCAAATGCCATTGCGAAACTGGCGGCGTCGGGAGAAACTGGTGAATCGGCGGTGGAAAGCATAAATGATTCGGTAACCAACATCGTCGAAACGGTTGGTGCTTCCAATCCGATTAGTGCAACCGCATTGGTGGCGTTCAAATCCTTTGCCGCCGCATTCACTAAAGTTCAGGCGCAAAACTCGTTAGCGGAGGTAATGATCGCTGTGGATGGCGACGTCCAGTCATTAGGCGAAGTGGTGGAAGACGCAGCTATGGCACAGAAGAAAGTGATTAACACCATTCGACTTCAGGAATTCTCAATGATTTTAAGCCGTGCAGGTAAAAAGCGTATGCGTTGGTACGAAAACAACAAAGGCTTTCAGTTAATCGAAAATGAGTTTAGAGACGAAACCGACCCTGTTAAAGCACACGCCGTCGTTGCATTGGTCTCACAACTGGAGCCACGCTATCGCGCGAGACAACAGGCACAAGTTGATTCGATTCAATGGAAAAAGACTCGGCTAGCCGCATTGAACAAGATTGTTCAGGCTAAAGAAACCTGGCGTAAAGCGCATAGCGACGCCGCCAATGTGCTCCAGAAATGCGGCGGCTTGAGATCTCTGCGCGTCAATTGCGGAAACTACACTGCAGCAAACTTGAAGCTCGCTGCTAATCAAATCCGATTCGTTGTAGCTCCTGAAAAACCTGAGTTAGACGCGACCCCTTAGACCGGAAGCTGATCAGTTCTAATTGACCAGTAAACACACCAATAAATTATCAGGAGATAAAACATGACCATTGAACATAACGTAGTTGAAGCTCGAGGTATGGCTACATTGGCCAAAGTACGGGATGCAATTGTAGCTGGCGAAGACTATGAAAATTTTTTAAACGAATTTACTCAAGTGATGGATGGGGCCAACGACGAAACTCAAGTTCGCTTGACGGAAGCCCTTGACCGATTGATCGATGCAACTGCGGATGAGGCGTTCGCAGCTTATGCCGCAGTTGCCTCACGCGCACGTACCCTGCAAGACGGATTTCGACTTGCGACCGAAGTAGCCAATGACTCGGAAAGTGGTCTCTTTTTCCCTGCAGCTGCTGAGCATCTGGGCGATGTTGCTGCACTTGTAGACCAAGTGGCAAAAGCGGCAAAGAGCATTGAGGGAAACATCGGAAACCTCGGCGACAGCTTCAAAAAAGGCGACGTTAAAAACCTGCTCTCGGAAGCCAAAGATATCAAAGATACGGTTGATGGCTTGCTGACCACACTGAATGGTATTTCCGACAAGGTTCCAGCATAAACCGGACATTTCATCGTGCGAAAATATTACTCGTCCAGTGAACATGTAAATGACAGCAAACAATCGGCTCTACAAGGAAGGGCAAATGAATTAGTAGTCATAAGTATTTTAATATCATAGATGTCCAGAAACTCAACTTTATAAAATAACAATAAACGGAAATAACATGTCAACGAAGAAACTGTTAAACCTTAAAACACCTGAATACCGTAAAGCGTATTCGGACAGAACTGCATGGTTGATGGCTTGCATAAGTGAGTTGGTATACATTCGCTATGAACCACTAATTAGAGAAGGCATGGACGAAAATAGGATCATTAAACGTCTAAGTATTATGTTAGACAATCCTAAAACGGACAAAATGCTTAAATTATTAAAGCTCGTTAGTTACGATCATGTAGAAAACCTTAAGGGCTTAATCAGTGAATTAACCTCACTCCAGTTTGAGATAAAAAGTACGTTTAACGAAGATGGTACGCAAGCAATATTGGTGTCTAATGGGAGTATGTTGGTCCTTGCATTTCGCGGTACAGAGCCTGATAGGGTTAAAGACATAAAAGCAGATTTAAATGCTTTTCAAGAAGATTGTACTACCACAGGAAGGGTGCACAAGGGGTTTTCAGACGCGTATAATGTAGTAATTGAAAAAGTGCTCGACGAACTTTCTAAGCCTGAATATTCTAAACAAGCACTTTATATAACTGGGCATAGCTTAGGTGGCGCAATAGCCACTGTAGCAACAAAGCGACTTAACCATCCAGGCGGGCATGCGGCTACCTACACATTTGGGTCACCAAGAGTCGGTAATGAAGAGTGGGTAGCTGGAATTAAAACGCCAGTCTATCGAATTGTAAACTCAGCGGACATTGTACCTATGTTACCTCCAGGAGCTCTTACTACAGATTTATTAGGAGGGGTAACTAAGCTTATACCAGCGTATGGGCAGGACATAAATAAATGGCTCAAAGATAATTTTTCTGGCTATATGCACGGAGGTAATATGCGCTTCCTAAGTAATTGTAAGAAAGGCTCATACTCTGACGTGAAGTTATTGTACTCAGTTCATTTATGGCGACGTATCAGAGGTATAGTTCATCGACTTTCACCTTGGTCAAAGTTAGCTTCAGACCATTCGATGTCTGTATATCGTAAAAAAATGTATGAAGTCGCTATGGGAAGAAATAATGTGCGCTTAAAAAATAAAGAAATTACTAAACCAGTAAATAAGTAGGGATAGCTATGAATAAAATATTATCAATTATTGCTCTTGTGTTTTCCTGTGTAGCGTTAGCTGTGTTTCGTTCCGCAACATTTTAGCCAACAATTAAAAGCCTCTTAATGGGGCGTTGGTATTTCTATGAATTACGATGAATTTGTTGACGAAGTCCAAAAATACGATAGCGACTCTGATGTTGCTAAGTTATTGGGAGTATTGAAAAGTTGGAAGCTTAATGATGAAAATGTGATTCAGCTTCAATCTACTATTGAAAGGTTTTTTGGTCACTCTTGGATAGAGAGTGAGGAAACTCATAATCACCTTTATAAGTTGTGGTCATCTTTCAATACAAGTGCAATTGGAAACATCGGTGGTATGACAATGAATGAACGTCTTTTTTGGTTTTGTTTATTTGAGCAATTTGATAATTGTAAATCTGAGCCTAATAAACAATTGATTTACAGTAAGTTGTCAGCCAACACATAACAAATAAGAATAGGATACAATTATGGAAAGTGTGTCATGTAGTACCCAATGTGTAGCGTGTGGGACTGAAATAAATTTAGGCTTCCCTATTTGCAGGGTGTGTCAAACTCATCAGAAAAAAAGCAGCAGAGTTGTAAAGAAATTTATTACTTGGTTTTCCGGTATCTCTGTTGTTCTTGGTGCACTTACTGTTATCTTGTCACTATATCCACAAGCTAAAAAGTCCATTTACTATAATGAAGATATAGAATTAGTAAGTGTTAATGCAACAATGTCATTTGCACCAGGCTCACTTTCAATTTTAAATAGGGGGGATGGAGACGTTTATGTATCTACAATTACACTAGGAGTAGAAGGCACCGATCTTCCTTACCGAATTGTACTTCCTGTTCAAAAAGCTATAAAGAAAGATGAAATAGGTAGTATTACTTTTATGAGTAAGAAAGCTTCCTCGTCAAAATATATAAAAACAATAAATGTAGAGGAAGTTGAACGCTGGATTAACTCAAAAGAACCGAGTTTAGTAGATCACTTATCTTCAAAATGCTTCTTACTGAAACCATATGACAAAAAGAAGGGAAGTTATTTAATTGATCGAGATATAGAAGGGGTAGGAGTGTGGGCTGAGTTGGAGTTTTTTAGCTTAGCTACAAGAAAGGTTGAATCGTATAGATCAAAAACACCTATTGAGGGACTTTTGTTTTTACGTTCTACTACAGATTGTACTTTGTAATTTGCCATACAAGCAGGACTTTTAACAGATAATTGGACTCCCTCACTCCCTAAAGAGTGAGGTAATATAAAAGTTACCACACAAATATATTATAAATAGTCCGCTGACCTAAAGAAAGAGTGATAGCTAGCTTCCGCTTAATTCATAGAATATTGAGCTTCTAACTTTAATTGATTTTGCCTATTTGGTATTTCCATCTTTATTTAGACGTTTCCAACTTTATTTAGAACCCACACTGGCTGCCTAAATTAAATATGATCCTTTCATTGAGTCAAGTCTTTAATATGCTGACCTGACAATAGTTCACCCAAAAATGAATTCCGCTTATTAGCATTGCTTTCATGCTGAGTAACCTTAACAAAGTCACTTCTTGTACCTACGATGTGAACCTCTGTTTCAGCCCTTGTTATAGCGGTATATAGCCAACTTCTATCAACAATCCTCTCATTATCAATAAGGCTTATGATTATACGTGGAAATTGAGAGCCTTGAGCCTTATGAAGTGATATCGCATAACCTAACTTGATAGAAGTGAACAAATCAAAATCTAGCGCTATTTGCTCTTCGTCAATCGTATCAAGTGTCACTACACCAAATTTATCTTCAACATGTTCAGTAGAAGTGAGAACGCCAAGAGATCCGTTTTGCACACCTATCTCATAGTTATTTTTGGTAAACAGAACAGGATCGCCTTCCTTAATCCGCACAAACTGCAAATTACCATCATGTTTGATTTCTAATCTATTCCCGTCAGGATTAATTTTCTCTTGGCATTTATAGTTGATTTCATTGATACCACCACCATGTCTGCTGTCATAGGTCGCGCCAATCACACGACTATCTTCAGGAGATAAGGAATACAGTTCAACACATTTAGCTGATATCCCATTTTGTGGTGTTTCATGAAATGTTATGTTGCCAAAAGATAAATTATCAGGAACGATCCCATCACGGATCTGTGCACTGTACTCCGGAATACCAGTACTACCTTCTTGTCTTTTAACAATATCTAGTGTTGTATTCATGATAGTGCCACTGTTGACCACATCAGCTAATACTTTACCTGGCCCAATAGGAGGTAGTTGGTTCGGATCTCCCACAAACAAGATCCGAACATTAGGGTGGATATGCGTGACAATCCTGTACATCGTAGGTATATCAACCATTGATGCTTCATCGATAACGACGATATGCTTACCATCATCATTAATCTCTTCTTTTCGTAAGAATGCCGCAATGGTGCATGTAGCAAAACCGATAGATTCATGCATCCTCATAGCAGCTCGACCTGATAGAGCTATGGCATGTATTGTATAACCAACGAAATGCATAGCTCTTAGCACGGTTCTAAGTACCGTTGTTTTCCCTGTACCAGCACCACCTGTAATACACGCTATTTTAAATGCTAACGCGTTCACAACAGCTTCTTGTTGCTTGCCGACCAATGGATAAGGTAACTCATCAATCGCTTGCCTTGAGCTTTTAGTAAATGGTTCATCGAAGGTGTCACCAAAGCTTGCTAGCTTCTTAAATCGTTTGGTAATTACACCCTCCATGATCAATGTGGCTGATTGATGATATGTTCCATGTTCAGGGTGAATAATATACTGACTTTTACTAAATCCGACTTGAAAAGCTTTTTTGGTCAGTTCCATGCAGCCTAACAAGCGCCTTACTATTGGCTTTAACTCGTTTTGACTTGAGAATGTATTACCATTACCTAAAGAAGCACGTAAAGCCTCTTCTATTGCCGCTGACAGTCTTCTCTCATCATCTTCGTTAACAATATTAAAATGAGATTTAGCTAATTCGCTAACAGCTTTAAACGACATACCAAATGACATCAGTTTAAAAGGATCTCGCTGGATCTCTTTGATGGATTGATCCCCATGAAACTTCAATAATGATTGCTGCACGTTTGAAGGGATCTGCTTTTTAGACATCCAATTGGCGTATTTAAGATTAGAATACTTTTTAAACCCTTCATACAATGCCTCTATAGAAGTATCGCTGAGCATCTTGCTTAACGATATTTTGTCTTCCGCATAATTGCGGCTGAGCATTGCATAGATTTCTTTGTCATAGTACTCCCAAAGCTCTCTAGCCTTAACGGTACCAATACCCTTGAATGCGTTTTCGTATGCAATAAACTTTATAAATTGTTCACCTGTTTCAGGAAGCGTGCACACCGCGAATACGGGATCTTCATAGGTGAGTTGTTTATATATGTAACCGTTGCTATCGAAATCAGAAACTTTATATTTGTCCTTAACCATCCAATGCTGCCCAATAGCAGGCTCAACAGGAAGGTTGGTTTTCTTTGACATTATTGAGATTAAGGTTTTTGCGCTAAACACTTTATTACTGTTATCTAATGGTGCTCCCATAAAGATGACATAATTGGATGTATTTCGAGTTACACTGGTAACCCTGAACCTTGACTCTCTAACTTCTGAATCAATCATCTAGGCATCATTCCTAACTCACTTATGACGTCACCTAGCTCTGAGTATTTTGCTAGTTTAAGTTCAAGCTCACGTATTGTTGCTTTAAGTTCAATGTTCTCTTGCTCGAGCTTTGATGACCGCCTTTTAGTTAATGCGTTACTAGTAGCTGATTGGTCGAACTCTTTAGGTTGTTTCTCTTTTTCAATACGCTCATCAGTTTTTTTAGGTAATACACCACGATCTCGAAGGCTATCCTCAAGGGCTGCTAATGCAGGGACTATTAAAGGATTTTGTGTCAGGGCAGAATTACTTATATCAGCCCCTGTAGCAATATTCTTCCGCTTAAGCTTTCCGTTGTGGGCTATTTGACGGAAGCTGGCATCATCTTGAGTTGCTGACCAACTAAGGAATTTGTCAAAAATCTTCTGCTTTGCTTGCTCTGCACTACCCATTATCTACCTCTCCAACAAGTTATTTTTTAGGATCATATCGGCTCCGTTTTCGCTTGTTGTCATCTGCTCTCGTGATCTTTGGAAGAGGCTGATTTAGCTTTTCCGCGTCAACGTTTGGCGGTAACTTCATACCTCTCAACTCCTCTAGGTCAACACTTGGTGGGAGTGCTTTGTTCATTTCATCCATATTGAGTCCCATTTGATAAAGGTTATACATCCACCTAACTACCTGCTCTCTCATCGCTTTAACTTCGCCCTGAAGCACTTTATTATTTGCTTTAAGCTCGTCTATTTGCTCATATGCATTTTCTAACTGCTTATCTTCTGGAAGAAGTAAATGAGCAGGTTCATCCTTCAATGTTCCCTTACGTTCATTAAATGCAATTTCAATATCTTTATAAGCAAGAAGGGTATGCCTAGAGACTTCCTTATCTAATCCATTTTCTCTGGTAACGCGCTCACATAATAGTTTCCACGTTAACTTACCCTTCCATTTAGAAATTATCTTTAATACACTCTTGTGAACATCTTCACTAATAACAATTTTTGGCATCAGTTGAACCCCAGTAATTGACCTATACTTAAATTTGAAGAGAGGCTGTTAGCTTCTTCCGAGTCTTTTGGCTCATTAAGATCACTGCGCATCCCTTTTTCAGCCAAAGCTACTCTGGTCGGTGAAGGGTCATGCTCTACAGGAACCCTAATAATAGTGCCATCAGGAAGGTTTTCATCTGTTTTACTTTTGATGAGTGTACGAATATGTGCTAATTTCCACCCGAGATGTGTAACCCAACGATCAGCTCCAAAAGTGTCATCACCTGCTTCTTGTTTAGCATATTCAAATTCAGCAGCTACCTTTGCTTCTAGTAATTGCAATTCCTCTAAAGTCTCCGGTATTCCTTTAATACAAACATGCTCTTTACAAGAAACACATTCACCGGCTTTGGTACAAGGGGTTTGAGCAAAATTGTGAACGCAAAAACCAATACCAGTAAAATCAGCAACCCCTTCTCTATCAACTCCAACAGACTTGAGTGGTACAGGGAGTCTCACTTTTCGTAATGCTACTACGCTAGGAGTATCATCATAACTGGACACCATCAGTGCTGTTTGTAAGAGGCTCTTTTCCTCAAGTGTTCTCAAGTCATACGCAGCATTTTGTCTAAAATCAGCTCTGCCTGACCATTGCGCAATTTTCCAATCGTCTACACCGCCTATTTTCGCATGAGTGTTTAGCCAAACACGGAATTGGTGAGTCGTTAATGACAAGGGGTTACCATCTTCATTAACAATGTCAAATCGTTCCCAAAGGTTACTCATTTTTTTATCTTTTCTGGTAGTCTGAGTATTAAAAGTGTCTACATTGGGCATCGTCCAACTAAAGTCTTTTGTGGTAGAGCCAGGTTTAAGCTCAAGCTCTCGAAATAACAGAAGGTTTTCCCATATAGGACGGTCACTTTTAGGGTTATTAGGCCAACCTTTCTTCTTGTATTTTTTGTGAACTAACTGATTCAAGCGTCGATATGTGAGGGTGTTTTCTTCCAGAAGTGAGTTTATCCATTTGGTTGGCGTATTTAATTTTTCTTTATCTGTATGATGTAAAGAGCCAACGACACCCATCGCATACGCAAACTCTCTCTGTGTCATTTGCTCATCTTCTTTATGTTTGCTTTTTGTAATACATTGATCGTGTCGAAAAAAAACATCTGGGTTCTCAAATGCCCACTGAGCAGCTTTTCTAGCAGGCTCACTAATTTCTTTTAGTACTCGAAATGCTTCTTTAACAGTGTCCAACATTAATTCTGGCACACCCTTACGATGATCTTGATATCCTTTAGAACCAAACCAAACTACATACCAAGAACCGTCATCATTTTTCTGAAGCGAGTTGATAGTTAGACCACCTAGCTCATTAAAACGAGATGGGGCAAAGCATAATAATACTAATCCACTGGTATAATATTTGTCAGCTACAGTTTCTGCTTTTGCAAAACAGTCAGCTAAGCAAAGCATTTCATGCATAGAAGGACAGCGCTCCTCACGAAATTTATCTGCATCCTCTCCTAATTGTTCGGCATTATTCACAGGCTTCTTAAACGGGCTATTGTAGGTAGGTAAAGTCAGAATGATCCTCTTCTCTAATAACCAAGCTACTAAAGCTTCTAACTTGCCTCCAACATGATATTTACGCATTGGGACAATATTGTCTTCTCTTATTTTTTGTTCAGCATTTTTCACTGTTTGGTTAGTAATATTCAAGATACATGGCGCTATATCTGAGTACTGCTCTTGTAATGCTTCGTATACTCTACGGAACATTGCTATCCACATATGCGCAGACGTAATTTCCTTAATCGTCATTTGCTGCCTGATGAATGCTTTTGCAAAATCCATAAACGGTTTTTCAAATGTAACTACAGGGGCGTAGTTGTTGTCTTGAAATCCGAAGACAAGCGTTTGTCCTTTGCTTGGTGCCCATTTATCAGCATCCCAGCCTTGTTCGCTATAAAGAGTCAGCTCTTCCTTAGCGTAGAGCACAAACTCGTCAAAATTTTTTTTGCCATCTTGCTGATGTTTCGCCTCCCAGATCTTGATTACATTTCTGTTCACGCTATTCATTAACGACTCCTTCGATTTCTTTCGCTTTATCGCAAAGTTGAATAACTTCAGTAATAGCTAACACAAGCCTGTCTGTTGCTTGGATAACGAACTTACTTGCTCCTTTTTCGCTAAGCCTTTTTCGTTCGTCATATAAATCATTTAAAATGACTTGGTGACGACCAGTGATCCAAGGTTGAAATTTTACACATGTATAACAAGCTCTGCCGCCTTTTGCGCAAAAGCCATAAGTACCGCAGTTACCAACACCGTCTCCTTTCTGATTGCGAATACGAGAGCGAGGATCGTTAGCTCTGAGTGCGTCAGCTTCGCTTGTTATAAGAGTACCGGCAAAAGCTTGTGCTAACGGCGCTAACACAGGAGCCAGAGCTTCATTAATCTCTTCTGTAAGTTCTTTAACATTCTCTGTATACACTTTGACGTTTTGAATTCCTTCATGACCAAGTATCTTAGCTATAGAAAATGCACTAAGACCCCTGCGAGCAGCATTGGTGCCCATAGTGTAACGAAATCGTCTTGCTGTAAGATGGATAAAGTCACCATCAAGCCGCTCTGAAGTTGCTCTGCATTTATGACTTATTTGAAAGAGTATTTTTGTAGCACTATTTCGTGGCAAATGAATTGCATCAGGCGTTTTGTTTATGATTTGAATTAATTCACTTAAAGAACTTAGGCTTTTAATTGCTTTTGGAAACATAAAAACTGGCATCTGCGGTTTTAAATCGTCTGGTAATTTTCCGATTTGATTTTCAATCATCTCTAACGTTTTACTAGCCTGATTACTGAATAAAAGCGCTAAATCTTCATCGATGTCAGATTCTTTCATTACGTCTCTAAAGTTTGTAGAACCGTGCTTTTTAGCTTGTGGGACGTTCAACATATATTCAGTTATACCGTCTTTTGTTTTCTTAGTAAGATCACATGCTTTAAGCTGACAAAACTGGGTTGGTCTCGCGCCGAGATATACATTAAGTAACAACCAAGCGTAATCACGCAGCGACATTTGATCATCAAAAAACGCATTAACTCCCCAAAACAATATAGCCTGTTGCTCTTGCATACTGTACGCCCCCGTATGGGGGCATCCCTTTGCGACTGGAACGCCCTTTGCTATTCCCTTTAATGTTATTTGCTCAAGCCACGGTGCGAGCTTAGGATCAATCCCCCCAATATCTTTATCATGCCAGTTCAACAAAAAAGCTCTAATAGAACCTAATTTATACTCACTATTGGAATCTAGTGTTGATAAATAGTTTTGCACGGTACTGAGCTTTAAGTTTACCCCCTCGGTGGTACGTAGCATCGCGAGCATTGTTTGGAAAATAATACTGCAAGTGCTAGCAGATAATTCGCAAGAATAGTCTGCCATTTGTTCCTTGTAACCAGCTAAGAACTCATCATCAACGTTGCCAGGGAGCAATTTCCAATTTAGTTTGACTGAGGTATCAAGCTTCCAAGTATCCTCGTTGAGATCGAAGTCATAACCCATCTTACAAGTTCGATTATTCTCTTCGATATGCTGTTTGCTACTTTTCCTTTCTAGCATCTTTTATCTCCCTTACTGTTGCACTGGTATCTAACATCATCTCTTTATGGATTTTTTTAGCTATGCGTGTCACGCGTCTATCTAAATAAGTTCTCGAACTTGTTGGACTAGAGTGTCCCATAATCCTCATTCGAGTATCGATTTCTTTACCATCACGAATAATCTGCTCTTCTAGTCTCTTAATATTTTCGGTTTCGCCCCCGCGAGCTTCAGCTTCCTGAATTTGTTTAGATATTTTGGCATTATGCTTATCAACCTGATCTGAAAAGCGCTCATTGAAATAGATCCTAAAACCTCGTCGTTGAATATTTTCAAAGCTTTTGCTTACCTCTTTAAGTGGTGCCATTACTCCTGACGAGAAATTTTTATCACTCATCGCTATTCCTGAACTTTCACCTTTCTGCGAAATAAAAATGTAAGGGTGAGTCTTTGATAACTTGTAGTTAGATCGAACTTTTCTTATGTAGTACTCAAGATCTGAATATAAAGCAGGGGGGATTTCTATATCGCGTTCTTGTGTTTTTAGAGTTGGTTGAAGCGGTCTTGGATCGTTTATGTCATCATGTCGTCTTATAAAACATAATTTCGGCTCGTCTATATCATGAATAATATCGTCTAATGTTAAGGCTAAAACTTCAGATGGTCTGCAACCAGTCCAATAAAGAATTGCTATTTGAAGGTAATTACGTAACTGAGTATCAAAATTCTTAAATGGATTGTCTTCATGGCCTGTTCTGATTACTTGCATAAAGTGTTCAAATGCACTTGCTTCTGCATGAGTTACTTTAGATATATTACTTAGCCCCTTTGGATAGTGACTTTTAAACAGTATCACCATTTTGTCGATATTATCTCTCAACTCGCTAGCATTAGGTTTAAACTTACAAATTTCCCATGCACAAAACTCTAAGTAATGATTAATGCCTAACATACGTTGATATTGATAGGTCTTATCAACAGTATTTAAAGGGGATTCTATTTTTGCAAGTCGAGTAAAATTGACAACCTTTTTAGATTTACGGCTACCTTTCTTGGCGGACAGTAAACAGAAATCTTTGATGGATCTAATAGTGTCCTTATCAAGAAGCTTTTGTCGACGGAACTCTTCTAGTAAATCACGACCTGTCGAATGTTCCCAAGTACGTATGAGCTTTATGCTATACAGCTCTTTCTTGATTGTGGTTTGCTTACCATCTGATCGCAACTCTGCGGTCACATATAGCGTCGACCAAAAATCAATAGTGCCATCATCACTTACAATAAGTGGACGACGTTCACCGTCTGAAAATATTTCATCTATTACACTCATAATCCACCTCATATACTATACAAAAATTATACTAGCATAACTAAATAGGACTTCAAGCTTTTTATATACAAAAAAAAATCCCTCTGATTTTGTTTGATAAAGCTAAAAGCCTTAAAAAACATAACCAGAGGGATTTTTAAAATATCTTACCCTACAAAAACTGTTTTATCAGAAATTAGAACGGTATATCGTCATCAAAATCAATGGTTGGTTCTTGTGGGT
>TARA_R110000737_G_scaffold314184_1_pt1 | contig 19057 bp, 20 predicted proteins | sample TARA_R110000737 | Tara Oceans TARA_R110000737 (sample SAMEA4398027) | marine metagenome | biome: Polar Biome; feature: [SRF] surface water layer (ENVO:00010504); material: water (ENVO:00002006), including particulate matter (ENVO:01000060) such as... | depth 5 m | reverse complement strand
TGTGATTCCGGTTGTCGAGGGTTCAAGTCCCTTTAGCCACCCCATTCCCCTCCCCTTTTGCAGCAAGACCTACAGCTTTTTCTTACACTATAGATAACCCTTGTTATAGAACGCTCCTGTGCATTTCCTGTGCTCACGGAAAGTAAACTTAAGTTAACTATTGTTAATAAAAGTAAACGCTAACGCTATTACGCCAGCATCGACAGGATGTGATTGGTTTTAGTCAATTAAGTTGTTTACGGTCTGATTACTGTACTTTTTCTAGTTTTTAATGTTATTTACATTTCTATGCAATAGTCACTTAGTGCGCATTGCTGACGTTAGCTACAAATAAGATGCCATATATTTTCTTATGCTTTTTGCACACTTTCACCTGAGAATACGAGATAAAAAACATGTTTTCTTCAAAAGCTAATTAAAAGAAAGTATTAAACGCTTGATATACTGATAGTTTAAAGGTAATTTTTATTATAAATAATTTAGACTGTTAATTTCCTGTAAGAAAACAGTTTTTTACCCATCTAATAAGTTGCTATATGCCATAGCCAGAATATTTTGGCATTACGCTTTGAATATCTTATAGAGCTATTGATAACATTAGTGATTATGAGTTATTACCTATGATGCTTTATGACAAAGCTTATCAAAGATATAGACCGAGATTATATAAATGGCACAAGATAAGCGAGAATTTAAAGAATTAATAATAGATAACAAGCCCTTAGAGTTTTGTAGGAGGCATCTGTTTGACCAAGATATATATCTTTTTGAAAAAGCTGATGCATTAGGAATTAAGGGGAGTTACCTCGAGCTAAAGGTTGAAATTAGTAACACACTAGGTACTTCACCTGATAATGTAGCTATCGTTGGCAGTGGTAAGTTCGGTTTTAGTATGAACCCAACTAAAAAAGAGCTTTTAAAGTGTTTTAACTCGCATTCTGATGTAGATATTGTAATTGCTTGTCCTAAAGTGTTTGAAAGTATTTGGAAGAGTTTACGTCAATCATATTATAGTAATCATATTGATGTTCGAGATAAACACTCAGCTGATATTTTTTCTAAATTTTTGGTTGTGAATAATAAAATTGAATATAGAAGTAAACATATGAGAGATATAGTCACCTTACTTGAAGAAATGAAAAAAAATATCACACGAAAATTTCGAATTAAGCGGACAATAAATTACAGAATATATTCTAATTGGTCTGATGTGGAGGATTACCATGAGTTTGGCATCAACCTACTTCAAAATGCATTAAGTGGCCCGAGAGGAGAAAAAATATGAATATCATTAATGAGCGGGTTCAACCAGCACGATTAACACTTTCTAACCTTATTTCAGATATTAACTGCGGAAATTACTTCATTGATAACTCTTTTCAAAGAAGATTAGTATGGGTTGAAAAACAGAAAGTTCGGTTAATTGAAACTATTTTGATGGGGTACCCTATGCCTGAGTTTTATCTCTGGCAACAGCCCGTTAACCCTGAAACAGGTGCACAACAGCACAGTGTAGTCGATGGGCAACAAAGAATGAGTTCAATCTCTCAATTTATAGGTGGTGAATGGGCTTTGAAATCTATGTATTTAGATAATAAAGAAGCACAATATTCAGGCAAATTTTGGTCTGACTTGCCAAATGAGTGTAAAGGAAGAATATGGAACTATGTAGTTAACATAAGGACTATACCTTCTGATATTAACCGTGATGGGATTACCAAATTATTTAAACGATTGAATGAAACTGACAAATCCTTAAACCCACAAGAAATCAGAAATTCTGAATTTAATGGGTTGTTTATAAATGCATCTGAAGAGGTTGCAAATAATTCTTTATTTAAATCTTGGAATATTTTTACCGATAATGAAAAACGTCGTATGGCCGATGTTACTTTTGGAAGCGCGTTATTGATATACCAAAGAAGTGGTATAAGTAACGACACTCCAAGTAATATTAATAAGGTTTATGACTTATACAATGATGTATATGAGAAAAAAGATAAAGACTTATCAAATACAAATGAAATCCTTGGGTTTGTTGACGATCTTTTTAATAAAAATAAAAAAATAGCAAAGTTTTTTTCATCTGTAGTTCATTTGTATAGCTTATTTGTTGCTATCGATTATCTTAAGGCCGACGGTTTTGACTTAGATAAAGTTACTCCCAAATTGCTTGATTTTATTGAAATCTATAAGTCGCACGAAATAACTTCATATCCTCTTATTTTAGAGTACCAGAACGCTTCTCAAGAAAGCACTCGTAGCAAAAAAAGCAGAGAAAAACGAGTAGAAAACCTTGTTGACTGGATCACTTCATGAGTTATATTGTGAAACATCAACCGACCTACTTACCCGTTCAAACTCAAGGTATATAACAAGTTGCTTAAACGGAAAAATAACAGTTGGCCATCTCTTCACGATTATAGCCAACCTTTATTTTCCGCTTAGCAAAGCGTTATCGATACAAAAACCAATCCGAAATCAATTTTAGCCTATTAGTGCTAATGTCTTCTTTGTGGCAATAGTAACGGTTAGCACTATATTATTATTGGCACTGAGCCGATGGTCGATGATAATGAGATAACCGTTCTTGGTTATCTCATTTATATATTTAAGTCCTAGCTTTTAATATTGGCTTTATTAAATTGCGCACAATTTCGCTTATTGTTGTGTCGTTATCTCGTACATAAATCTTCAGCAATTCATATTCTGTAGCGCTTAGATAAAAACTATGGCGGCTCTTAGAGTTTGGTGTCTTTGGTCTGCCACCGATAGCCTTATCTAATCCTTCTAGTGTTTGTAGTTTCATTATTTCAATCCTAAATCAAGAATTGCGTTATAAACTGTCTCATGAGCAATTCTTGTTTTATTCAATCGCCATTCCCCTTGCTCGTTATGAATATTTTTATACCAGTCGGCACCATCTTTGGCGACTCTATCAAATAAGGTTGTTGAACGTATAGCAAATATTGCTACTTCCCCAAGTGCATTAGTTAACGCACTAACCGCTTCATCAAACAGCTTTTGTTTAGTGAAGTTATTAATGACAATTGCTATTGGCTTTCCTTGTGGCTTAACTAAGTTAACTGTTTTAATTGTCGCTTCTATACTGCGTGCTCCTGTATCAGTTGGGATCACAATTACGTCAGCGGCTTCAGTTGCTTGAACTGCCTTAGGGTCTAGTTGTGTAGACATAGCTCCGAAATCAAACACCACACAGTCAAGCCCTAGCAATTCCTTTGGAATTCTCCGTTTATTTGGCGCTATCTGGATTGCGTGTGTACTGGTGGTGACAATGTCATTAGTAACATAATCTGCCCCTATTTCAGCAGCCAAATTAATAGCCAATGCTGATTTGCCAACACCGCCTTTATAGTTGATAAATAAAATCTTAATAGATAAGTTTTCCATAGTACTTCCTTTGATAAATAATTAAGTTGAGTAAAAGTGAATTGAATAATTCGACCTAATTATTTGTTACTAAAAATGGGTACTAAAAAAGTACTTTTTTAGTACCCCATTAGTACTATCGGGGTACCTTTATTTATGGTGAGTTACCGTAATAACCAAGCAGATAAACAGATATTAAGTAGATAGATAATTTCTATTGAGGACTTAATATGATCAAGAAATTCAAATTCACCGATAAAGCAATCAAAGCACTACCCGCTAACGATAGAAAGTCAAAATCTACCGAGCTAGAAGTCAGTGACACTGTTGCTCAGGGATTAAAGTGTTTGGTTGGGAAGACAGAGAGTAAAAGGTATCTATTCAGATTTTCTTATCATGGACGCAAGCAAAGCATAGCCTTAGGAAATGCCAACTTTATCAGTGTTGCACAAGCTCGACAGATAGTTCAAAAGCACCGCGTCACATTAGGGGAAGGTATTAATCCTAAAGTAGAACGTGACTGCCCTACTCGATTAACGATAGATGCTTTCTTTAATGAGCATTACCTACCAAGTATCAAGAAACGTAAAAAATCCTGGCAAGACGATAAATATCGGTATGACATAATGATAGCGCCTAAGCTAGGACACATATTGTATCGAGACTTACGAACTATTGACGTTCAAAAGCTTCACCTGTCACTGACTGAGCAGGTAAATAAATACGGTAATTTATATGCTCCGGCAACGTGTAATCAGGCGCTTATGATTATAAAATCGATGACCAAGTCCGCACTAAGTCTTGGTGTTATTGATGAAGATATCTGTTTGCCAGTAAAGCTGTTTAGGCTGAACAATGCAAGAACACGGTTTCTAAATGTTCATGAAGTAAAACGACTCTTAAAAGCTTGTCGTGAATATTCGAATAAAACCATTGCTGGTTACATAGCATTACTGGCTCTTTCTGGTCTGCGTTGTAGTGAGGTAGCAAATATCAAAGTGAAGGACGTTGATATTGCTAAAAGGGTTATACATATCCCTATCACTAAAAACGGTAAAGCTAGAAGTGTTTACTTAACAGACCCGATGTTGGCGTTTATCGGCCGAGTACCGTTGAAAGTTGATAACCCTTATCTATTTGCAGGTCGTGTGAAAGGCAAACCACTAGGTAGCACTAGAAAGACATTCATTAAATTATTAAAACGGGCTCAAGTTAATGGCGATGATATATGTCAGCATTCCCTCAGGCATTCAGTGGCCTCAAACCTAGTAAGCGCAGGCGTTTCATTAAGATTAGTACAGGAAATATTAGGCCATAAAAGCATCATTTCAACCCAGCGTTATGCAAAGCTAACCACCGAATCTATGCGTCAAACAAGCGAAACTTTATCGAACATGCTCACTTAATACACTTAACAAAAACCAATATTCAAAGCCCATTACTTAACGGTAATGGGCTTTTTTCGTTTAGGGAAAAGACTATGCAAATACTTCACAACATACCTGAGATAACAGAGCTGGCATTACCAACAGTGACGGCAATAAATGTTCTAGAATTTCTGATTGAGCCTTTTGGGACCTTAGATAAAGCTCGCCAGTTCTGGCAAGAATATCCATGCACTCTCATCTGTATAAGCAAGCAGGACATCTTATCAACGGTGGTCGATTCATTATCTGATGAATTACAACACTTGATTGGTTTAGCTGAAACTGAGCCAGAGTTTATTGAATTTTTATCAGATAGCTATCAATTATCGCTAACCATCACAAATGATGAAGGCGATGGTTTATACCTCGTCAAACCCGACAACTTGACGACACGACGCAGCAACGACAATTCGTCGGGTCGTCAATTGGAGAGTAACTAATGATAGCCATTCAATTAATTAACATTATATGCAATGCAGACTTACCTATAGCACTTCGCCATGATGCGCAGTTGTTATTAAACCAACGAGCTTAACCAACAACAAAATTTAAGGAAGTACCCTATGAGCACTAAAACAAAGAAGAAAGTAGTCGATGATATTGCTGAAAACACAGAAGTTAGCCCTGAAAACAAAGCTAAACTAAAAGAAGAAGCCGAAAGTACAACTACCGATAATGTGGAAGCAATTGATACAGCTGATGAAGCTATTGATGATGCCGACAGTCACTTTAAAACCTTGCTTGTTGGCCTCACACCTAAACTATCAAGTAAATCATCAGGTTTAATCGGTTATGAAGTTGCGTTAAATACAGATGACAAATGTCGCTATCTTCGCCTAACAAGTAACGATTCAGGTGGTTTATTCAGCAAAGAGTGGGTAAAACTCGACGATTTATATGTGCTCCTAGAAGCTATGGAAACAGATAAGCCATTTAAGTCATCTGTGTTCAAATCAATCATCAAAGGCGGCTCGGCAAACAATGTCAGCTTTTTATCTGCTGTACTGCGTAGTGAAGAGGTTGCTTTAATCTTAAAGTCAGAGAAGAGCCAATTTCTACATGTGGTTAACCCCCTATTAATCAATCAACGCGACCGCTTAGCAAAACTTAAACCACTACGAACTTCTAGCACAAAGTAGCGTTCATACATCGAACACCCGCTAACTCCTTTCAACGAATCAAATTTAGGAAACCATAATGAAACAGACTTTTAACCAAAGTCAGTGCTTTCGTGTGCCCGATAAACTCTACGGCATTTTGAGTACTGAACTTTCAAAGGTAACCGCCCCCCCATCGGATAGCTTAGGGATTACTTTAAATTTTAGAGATGCTGGTTACAGCGCAGAAACTGGGGGGTATCACCCTGTTGAAATCCGTATTGTTAAACATAATAGCCAATGGCAATTTGATTACATAACCGATTTTAGCTTTCAGGGTTGCCCTTACCCTGAGTTGGTTAAGGAAATCGACATTTGTTACCAGAGCGGACAAGTGTATAGCTTATACGGCGGTAAATTAAACAAGCAAGATGGTGATGAACTTATCGAGTTATTTCTGAATAACTTTATTTGTTATGTCGAAACGGGGGTTTTTAGTGTTTCTGTCACATTCAATTAGCAGAACGCCCTTTTATGAACAGGAAGACCTCTGCCCTAGCACGTCATTCAAAAGAGTGAGCTATTACGCCAAGTACAGTATTGCGTGATGGCTTACTTACCACAAACACACTTTACTGACAGACGAATTAAATATACGGCTGTCAGTATGAACTACAAATAATTAAAGGAAATTATTAAATGAGTAGTAACATTTCAAACGAAGATGTCATATCAAATGGCGCAATTAAGGGAGCAACTACTGGCGCTTTCATAGGGGCAAGATTTGGTCCACAAGGTATAGTAATTGGTGCTGCTGTTGGTGGTATTGTCGGGTTTATCTTTGATGATTAAAAATTAACACTCGACGACTTGTCGATTCGACGATAAATAAAATACTGCGTCAAGTCTTCAAGTCGTCAGGATAAAGAATATGGCTAGCTTAATTAGTTAGCCAATTTTATCAAATGGGTAAGTTGGTTATGTTCTAATTAAATAAAAACATCTTTGGACAACCAAAGCCTACTCCCATTTTTTAACTCTTTAATTAACAGTTTCAAAGACCCTGTAACAGATTTTGTGTAACTGCCAGTTGGTGTGCAACTATCAGAGTAAAAATCCCTTTATCAAATATTCCTATTATTATAAAGGGTTTAGCTTAGGTTTTTGCTCAAAGAAAGTGCCATTTCTTGCTTTAGATTCTACCGCATAAGCTTCAGAGCTACTGTCTACGATAAGGTATTGATACTCCAAATGTTCGTGGATATATCGTTTTGTAAGCTCATCAAGTTTCAACTCTCCACTTTCAAACAAGGGTAAGTCATTTGGTTTTAATTCAGGTATAACTAATCTGTTAGCCACATAGACACAAAATTGATCACCACTTAATCGCCCTGATGCATGACTATGCAACCTTGTAATTAACCCGTATTTCTTTTTATTAAGATTTTTCTCTATTTCTCGCCCTGACATACCGCAATAAAATAACTCATCACCATTCCAGATAGCATAAATGCCCGCTGCAACTTGAGGAATGCTTTTATTTGGCCAATCGGAAAATTTGTATTTGTTAGAAAATTTCACTTCAACTCCAAAAATCTATTAATAATCGTAGATCCATTATTCTTTAATTACTTCAATTTCATGTGTAGTTATTTTGTAGGGCTTCGTCTGCTTAATTTTACGAGTCTTTACTATTACTTTTGGTCTTGCGTCATACCCAGATAAATCTGAAATAGGAGGGATTATTCGGTCAAACTCCTTATGACCGTCCCGTATAGAAGCATGCAGGGCTTTGAAGCATTCATCACGAAATAACTCTTCCTCTATTTTGCTCAATTTAGGTAACTCAAATTCAACCAAATCGTTGGTTTCTTGAAGGTGAAGTTTTGATAAATTTCTTGCATGTATTTCGTATGATTTTTCTGAAAAACTATTGGTTATTTCAACTTCGAAAGCTTTTAATACCTCTTCTGCTAGCTCTTTAGGTACTTCCTTAATCACTTCAGCAAATAATTCTCTAACTTTAGAAGCCGCCATCTCCTCAGGGCAATCAATTTCTTCTTTGTTGCCTTTATCATTTATGAGTAATTCATTTCCTAACTCAATCATTATATTAAATAAGTTTTCAACAAGCGTTTCAGATATTGGTTTAGAACAAATATCTGAAAATTTATGGGCAATATTGGTTAATATTTTTGCATTTACATCAAGTGGTTTTACTTTTGGATTTCGTTCTTTTAACCCTAGTCCTAGCTTGTTCCATGTCTCAGGTAGTATTAATAAGGGGGCCGCAATGTTTTGTTCACTATCTTCTTTTTTTATATAAAAAGTAATTGCCGTGCCAGATGTCATAGGAAAAAGATAGGCAAGCATATAACGCATTCGGTTCATTTTTAATGGTGAAGGTTTATCTTTGTTTATCTCCAATCTATTTGTAGTGTAAAGCGGGCAGTATAAATCAGAACTTAGCGTTGGAAGTACAGGGGGCGCATCAGAGGTAGCTTTGAATTTCTTACTGTCAATTGTAGCTAACTCATCGATTGGTAAAGAATAATAACATCCAGATTTAATATCATCATTCGTTGAAAGCAAAGTCATTTTATTAAGCTGTGTACGCTTTTTTTCAATTAAGCTTTTCTGTTCATTTAATTCAGTGTCAGTTGTCTTTTCTTTTTTATCAAGCTTAATTAACTTCTTCTCTAAAGACTCAAGTTCCTTTGTAACTTCTTGGTATATTTTGCTTTTTTTGCTACTAAGCAAAGTGAAATGTTCTGCCAGCGGCGTTGAGTTAATCAGGTCAAAAAATATCTTAGAGAGATTTTTTTCACCTTGATTTGTTTTTGCTAACCCTAGAGCTTTAAAAACTAAAAATAATCTTAAGCCGTAAAATGAATCGGGATCTTCTGCAAGCGCTTGGAAGCCTTGTGCTTCGCCATTATCTTCATTCTTAATATTTATAAATTCCCAGTATGAATACTTACCATCAAGCTCGTCACCTTCTTGTGGGTATGAGTTAGGTAGTAATATTGTCACTGGGATTAGATCTAAATCAGCGTCACTATTATTGGGATAGATAGTATCTATCGCTTTTTGAAGCTTATTTGTATATTCATCTAGGTGAGATGGTTGAAGCATTTCAATAGCTTGATCTCCTGGAGTTATAAAAAGATCGTCACATTTATACTGTTCATCTAGTTTTTTTAACTGATTTAATTCTTTTAGTTTCTTCAATTGTTCTTGTTTTGATGTTAAGTCGTGAGCATCCGGTTCATCCAGCATTTTTTTAGCTAGATTTTTTGCTGTAGCTAAACGTTCGTCAATATTTTCTACATTTTCTCGACTTCTTATTATTCTTTTACGCTCACTACTTGAGAGCACCCAACTAGTATCGGCATCGAAACGTTCAAAGTTAAGCTTAATATCAGGTAATTTACTCAAATCCTTTTCATCGAAATCAACTTTATCTGTATCTGGGATCTTCACCTTTTCATGACTTTTGAACAAATCACCTAGCTCACTACATGGTGTTTTATAAACACCCAATAGCGATAAAATCAGTTTTTCGAGCTTTTCATCCGTATAAACTCTGTGAATTATTTTTTCTTTATCATTCATTTTCATTTTACTTTCTACCATCCTGATTTAGCCCAGTTGACCAATTTTTTTATCATTACAATTATTTAATAGCCTTTCAAATCATTCACATTTAAAGGCTAACTATGTTTCACGACATTGATTTAAATAAAAAAACATTTGATGCTGCAATCCGTATTGATGATAAAGATACTGAATACCGCGTTAAAGGTAAAACACATTTACGATTAGTTGTTTACCGCGACACTAAAACGCTAATGGTGCGTCATAGCTTCCAATGCCTACGCAAAGTAAAAAAGATTGGCACCTTTCCAATGATGAAGTTGCCATTATTCGAGAAACTAGCTAATGAGTTCATTGAAGCGATGGAATCTGGCGGTAACTATTCCCTAGCCTTAAAAGCAACATTCGACCAATACTTTCATCAAATTTACTTACCTGATGCTAAGAAAAATAAACGCTCATGGGCTGATGATGAATCACGCTACCGTCTATATATTGCGCCAATCATAGGTGAAATCACATTAGCTAGAATAAAACCTTATCACGCTCAACACGTACTTAATTCACTACCAGAACATTTATCTGATAGAAGCCATGACTTAATTCGCGCCTTAATGTCAGTCATTTTTAACAAGGCAATTACGCAAGAATTAATCGACAAGAACCCTTGCCGCACTACTTCACCTAAAAATAACTGTAATGCTGTTGAGCGTTATATGGACGAACCAGAGTATACGGCTTTCATTAAATCGTGCTTGATTGAAACGGATATAGTATCAGAGCTATTTAGCTTTCAAAGCTTATGTTTACTGTTTGCTTTATTTACAGGTGTTCGTATTGATAATTGCATTACGCTAACTCGTTCAATGCTATCAAGTTGTAAAACAGAAGTTCATTTACCAACAACAAAACCTAATAAGCCTCAGACAATTTACTTATCAACCGTTGCTCAATGGGTAATTGAAAAAGCATTATTAGCTTCTGATAGTGAGTTTATATTTCCATCAACTCTTGGCCAGACAGGCCATATTACTCACCCTGCGTCATCATTTAGGCGTATTTGTAAAAGAGCTGAAATTGCATGCGCCGGTAGTAAGCATGAAGTTAACCCGCTATTCCCTTCTGATAACTTCAAGATTCATTGCCTACGCAAAACATTTGCAACCGTTGTTTTGAACTACTTCTCTTCATCTGAATCCCGTGGTCTACCTATATCGTCATTAGAAATATCAAGTCAGCTCCTAGGTCATAGCAGTACGAGAGTAACTAAAAAACACTATGCATTCTCAGATGATAAAGATTTGAAGCTAGCGGTGGAAGTCGCTGCCCAAGTAATGATCAAGAAAATCCGGAGTTTCCCAAATTTGGAAAATACCACTGAACACTAATGCCAAAATCTCGTTCGTTAGCAAAGACCGAAACGAAGAAGATTGTGATTATGGGGAGAATATTGGTTATCCGGAATTCTCCCACTTTAGCAAAAAGCACTAACAGCTACTGACACAATCCATCTCGTTAACAATCACAACGAATGAGGCAGTAATGATTAAAACAATATTAACAAAAGCAGATTTGGCAGAGCGTTACGGCATGAGTGAGAAATCAATCAGTACAGCATGTAGTCGTAACCCCTCTAGCCTACCGAAATTTTTCAAGCTGGGAATGAGCAGTAATAGCCCTGTTCGCTTCCGATTTGAAGATTGCTTGGTATTTGAAGAGGAAATGCTTCAACGCCAAGAACAAGCTCAGGCAATTACAGAGCAAAACGTAGATTTAGCACTGTTGCTAAACCTTTAACAAAACCGCCAATGCTTAGATGCATTGGCAATTAAATTTAAATTATTAAAGAGAACTTAAAAATGGAAAATGTATTAAATAACGAATCAACAGAAAGCCAAGTCGAAAATAATGAAATCAATGGAGATACTTCTTTATCAAACACTGACATTGAAAATACACAATGTACTACGACTGAAGCGGCTCCAAGTATATTAGATCGTTACCGAACTACTAATAAACAATCCCCTGTAATTAACCCAGATAAGCTTTCGGTTTTAGCCACACCTAAAGATAAGGTTTTTGCTGCGTTTCCATTAAGTATCGATTTAACCTGCCTAATGATAAAGGAGGTAAAGGGAAGTTATACAGAGGAGAAGCCTTACCCTGTAACTGATGAAGTCGTTGAAAAGCTGGAGCATGATAAGGCATTACAGTCAGTAACTTTTTATATGATTCAACTGGAAAATGGTCAGATTTTTATCACCTACTGTAAAAATGGCTCGTTAAATGGCTATACCTGCAATTGGTTCACATCAAAAAAAGCATGTTTAGATATTTCAAGTGAAGAGTGGATCTCTATGTCCACCAATCACGAAGAAGGAATTTATGATGCGATAATAGCGGATGAACAACCTGACTTACCTACCGAGGGTCCAGAATTTTATTCTGCTCTAGAACTTGCGTTAGAAGATCACTTTATTGATTCATTAGATCACCCAATTCTGGTTGCTAACAACATTGGCCAACCTAAACGTAGCAGTAAACAATCGACGACTCGTCGTAACCGTCGCTCATCAGCTTCTAATAAGGAGTCAATCAGTGAGTAATCTCATTGATAATCCAGTGCTGGGCTTATGCTCAGCAATGGAGGCTCGCTATTTAACGTGTGGTTATGAGCCCGAACAACTGCCACACGAGCTACGTGAATTACTGCGTTTATCTAATTTATCGATAACAGCCAAGTTACCGCCTGATTCGTTGCTTAAAGCAATAAATTTACGAATTAAAAAGCAAAAAAATACCGTCGACAATTATTTTCAACAGGCTGTTATCGATGATGCTGTTCGTCGATACCGTCGAGGCGTCAAGGTATCACGCTCAAAATTCAAATCATTGAAAAATCAACATTCTGCGATGGTAGCGAAATTAAATGAAGAGCTCCCCGAAGGGCTTATTAGTAAAAGTTGTGAAGTAGATCAGGTCTCATTGCACCAGACGCTATCACCTAAGGCTAAAAAGAATTGGCTTAAAGATAACGACGGTAATTATAAATTAGATTCAGCTACGTTACTTAATATTGATAACCCATTAGCGAGTTTGATTTTAGATGCTAAGAGCAATCATAGGCTCAATATTGTTAACTACCTGAGTGTTGATGAAGATGGCCGACATCGCAGCTGGGCTAATCCTGGAGGCACTAAAACAGGCAGAGAACTCCCTAAAGGTAGTTCATATGTTTATTGGCCTTTTAATGTTCAATCAATAATTGAAGCAGCAGAAGGTTTTGTTGTCGTGAAATTAGATTTTGCACAACAAGAGCCTGCAATTTTGGCGGCAATGTCTGGGAGTGAAGTATTAACGCAAGCTTATGAAAATGGTGACTTGTATGACTACATTTTTTCAAATGGTTCATGGGATCACCTGTCTAGAAAGCAATTTAAAACATTAACTATTTCCTACCTATATGGCATTCAAAATAGTGGCATCTCAAAAAAATGGCATGTGGATCTTGATAAGGCTAACCAGTGGCGACTTGAATTAGATAAGCCATTTAATCAAGCACTGAGCTGGATGAATGCTAATTCAAGAAAAGCATACTGCCAAGGTTCTATCAGTAGTATGGATTGGCGCATGCGTATAACTAATTCGACTAAACCTTTAACTGTTAGGAATTGGCCTATTCAAGCAGCGGGGGCGGATATTCTACGCCGCAGTTGCCTAAAGTTAGCTGGTCATAATATCAATGTCATTGGTTGCTTGCATGATGCTGTCATGATCGAAATTCCATTAAATACCTATGCGCAAACAATAAAAACAGCACAGAAATTAATGGCAGATGCTAGTGCTGATGTTTTATCAGGATTTAGGCTAAAGACATCGATTGAAGCGATGTATTGGCCGCAAAGTGGTCCACCTTAAAACACTCCCTAAGAATAAAAAATGAGAATCACTAATTTGCCCATCTTAGCAAATCAAGTCCACTTTGAATGAGACACTCTCATCCGTTAGTAAATGAGCTACAAAATGTTTAATTAATTATAGTGAGAAAAATCATGAGTGAAGTAGAAAATAAAGTAAATGAAGATGGTTACAACGGTGGTAGTAAGTCAGAAAGAATTGTTAACCATACTGAACAAAACTATGACTTAGGTACGGATAAAAATGAAGTTGCCTTAGCCATTAAAAAGGGAATAGCTAATCCAGTAGCATTACCAATTAATGGCAAAGCTATGGCAAAAGCAATGAAGTATGCCGGCTATCAACACAAAGACATGTTAAGAAAAGATGATATCAAAGAAGCACAGGATAGCCTTAGTGCTATTGCAGAGTTTAAAGGGGAAGATATGACTGTTTGGCAGCGTAACGCACCTTTAGATGGTGGTGTGGAAATCGATTTAGGTGGTGAAGCCAGTAATCGGGTTATTGTTACTAAAGATGGTGTAAATACGCACGTAACAAACTCTCAGACATTATTTTCACATTCTGCCACTTCATCTGAACTACCTAGTGTTGCAGAAGAAGGTGATTGGACGAAAATCTTCCCTTACTTAAATATGGTAAAAGAGCATATGCTGATATTAGTTGCTTATTTAACTTATATTTTAGCGCACCCCAAGCAAGCTGATGTTGGTTATCCGATACTTGTTATTAAAGGTGAGCAAGGCTCTGGCAAGTCTTTTCTCTGTAAGTCGTTAATCAGAGCGCTGGTAGATCCAAACAACTACGGCATTCAAATGTTTCCTAGTAGTATTAAGGAAATGGCAATAAGCGTAAAAAACGCCTTTGTTTTAATTTACGATAATATTCGCAAGCTAGACCATAAGTGGAGCGATGCGTTGTGCATCTCATCAACGGGTGGCTCATTATCTGGTCGTAAGCTGTTTGCTGATGATGAAGAAGTTAATTTCGATTTGCATGGGCCTAAAATTCTGAATGGTATTCATAATTTCTTAACGGAGTCTGATGCTGTTAGCCGATGCGCCAATATACAATTGCTACCTATGGTTGCTAACCGAAGAAAGAATGAGAAAGAATTGATTCAGCAGCTTGAGTTGGATATGCCTATTATCTTTCGGGGGTTACTAGACCTGATATCTAAGTGCTTTGCTGTCGAGGGTACTGAAACGATAACGCATCCTCAGAGAATGATGGGCTTTGTTCATTGGTTAGCTAAAATTGAATTAGCTGAAGGAATGGAAGTTGGTACTTTGCAAAGAATCTATGCTGAAAATCAAAAAGAGGCCATGTTAGATACCATTGCTGAAGATAGGTTAGCTTATGCTGTACTCACGATGGCTAAAGAATATACTCAAAATATGTGGTCAGGTACACCTACTGCTTTGTTAGAAGAATTATCTTCACGTGTACCGACTAAAGTTTCTAAGTACACTCAAAACTGGCCACAAACAGCTATTTCTTTATCTAAACGCTTAGGTGTTTTAAAAGCATCCCTGTCAGCTCAAGGCGTTGAATTAATTTTAGGTGAGCGTGCTAAAGAGCGGAGAATATTATTAGGCATGCAAGATAGTTATGTTACTGATGTTGAACCAAATGAACCAACGGAGGCTTCTGGAAACCTGAATATTAATTGTGATATTGATGAAGCTGATGAAGCACTAGAGCCAAATAAACTTAAAAAACGCTTACGTTTTAATCGCTCTAAAAAGGTTAGTCAGGATGCTCCAAATTTTGATTTAAGTGAACCAGCTAAAGATCTTAGTTTACCTCCTGAGCCAGAAGAACAAAGAACAAAGCGGTTAAGAGCTATTGTCGCTCAAAAGTCGCGAGACAGACAAGCTGAAGAAGGTTATGTACGACCTAAAAGACCCGTGAGACGAAGTACTTTATAAATAACACTGACTTTATTAATTCAAATAGCACCAATTACAGGTGCTATTTTTTTGTCTTAATTTCACCTTGTAATTGACGAATTGACGAATTGACGAATCACATTTTCAATCCATCGTCGAGTTGTCGAATCGTCGAGTTCTACTATATAAAACATTTTAATAGCACAAACAACCTACTTGCTATCAATATGCCCTTTTGCTAACTTAAGCACTTAATAATAAGGATGTAAAAATATGAACACAACAAGTTACGATAGTGATTGGGAAGATTTAACAAATAAATAACTCTAGTTATTTTTATTAGTTTTAAAGCCACTTCTGTGGCTTTTTTAATATCAAAAAATTGTTTAAAGAAGATGTAAATCGAGGTGACATTTGAATTTTGAACATTGGATTGTAACTGAAAAATCTATAGGTAAATCTTCAGCTACTAAGTACAGCGGCGCTATTTCTGGACGACTCTCAAAAATGGTAATGAACAACTCGCTATCATCACTGAATTTATTAGAGTTGAAAAACCCCCAATCAATTGCTCTAAAACTTAAAGGATTAACTGAATTTATTGAGTTAAATTCGACTGGTAATTCAATGTATAGTAGAGCGTTAGACTTGTTTATTGAGTACTCTTCTATCCAAGAAAAGCACATTGAAAGTGATATTTCTGAAATTATTTTTAATGAATCATTTACAGTTACCGAAAAAGATAACTTAGTTAAATCTAGAATAGGGCAAGGAAAATTTCGCCAAGAACTTATGGAATTATGGGGTTGCTGTTCCGTTACAAAATGCGAGGAAGAAGTTTTACTGGTTGCTAGTCACATTAAGCCATGGAGGAGCTCATCATCACAGGAGCGACTAGATAAATATAATGGTTTGTTATTAATAGCAACTGTAGATAAAGCATTCGATTCAGGTCTAATAAGTTTCAACGATAACGGAAATATTTTAATAGCTGAAGATTTTAAAGAACATGAAAAAGCAGGTATTACTAAATTAATGAAAGTTGAACTGATACCGGAACATGTTAACTATATGAAATACCACCGAGAGAACGTATACAAGGGTATTTAAAGGGATACCGACATAGGTTAAAGATTCTACCTTAGAAGTTAATGTATATCGAACATGAATTAAATAATGCCAAAGCTAAGGCTTTCACTTACAAAAAGAGTTAAAATACTCTAGCATTATTAGCTGTACAAACATACAGTCACTTAAAAATTGATTAATGAGATTAAAATTTTATGTATGAAGACCTGATTAAACTTATTAATCAAGAAACTATTTCTAAATTCCCGCATTTAAAATCTGAAGAAGATCTTGATGCCGCGATTACACATTGGCTAAATAATGAAAATATAAACTTTGATTTCAAGGTATCTGAGTTGATCGAGCTTTGGAAAAGTATTCGTGTTGAATTTTGTTATAAGCACAGTGTCACTATCCCTGATTTGATTCAGGTGATTCCATTTAGAGCGAATCTGGAAACATTCAATTTCATTGATCTTTTTGCTGGTATAGGAGGGTTTAGGCTGGCATTACAGGCTAATGGTGGACAGTGTGTATTTTCTAGTGAGTGGGATAAATCAGCCAAAAACACTTACTTTAAAAATCATGGGGAATACCCATTTGGGGATATTAATCAATTCACTGGTGAGCATGTTAGTGATGAGCAATTAAATGATTGGATTCCAGACCACAGAGTCCTTGCTGGTGGATTTCCATGTCAGCCTTTCAGTCATGCTGGAGTTTCTGCTCGTACAGCATTAGGTATAGAACACGGTTTTAATTGTCAGACACAAGGTACATTATTCCATTCAATAGCCCGAATAGCTTATGTAAAACAGCCAGAAGTTGTTTTTATGGAGAATGTGAGAAGTATCGTGAATCACGATAAGGGTGAAACATTTAAGACAATAAAAGACACAATGGAAGGCCTATCTAATGATGAGCCGGATAAGCACAATTATGTTTTCCATCATGCAATTATTAATTCTCATGCACTAGTGGCTCAGCGAAGAATCAGATGTTTTATGGTTTGTATTCGAGAAGATATTTGGAATGAATGTGGGCAACGCGACTTCGTTTTCCCTGATTTTGATGGTGAACCAATTCCATTGGGCAGTGTGACGCGGATGACTACAGTAGAGGAAGCTGCTGAATATACAATATCTGACAAGTTGTGGCAGGGGCACATCAACAGGACTCAGAGAAACCTGGACCGTAATACAGGCTTTACTGCACATGAAGCTGACCTTACTCGCCCATCAAATACTATTGTCGCTAGATATGGTAAAGATGGGAAAGAATGTTTAGTGCCACAGGAAGGTCAAAACCCTCGAAAAATAACCCGCGATGAATGTCGCCAGTTATTTGGTTACCCTGAGGATTTTTGGATGCCCGTAGCAAAAACCCCCACATATAAGCAGTTTGGAAACTCAGTCGTAGTACCCGTAGTAACCCGAATTTCTGAAAGTATTATTGAATACCTAAACCATTAACTATACACCGTACATGTGATATAACTGATCCAAAGTGATATTTAGACCCGAATCATTTAAATTTTGAATCCTATTGTAGTAAAAACCGGATAAATAACTACGCTTCACATCTGGTATACCATAATGAATTGCACGATGACAATTTGGACAAAGAACTATTAGATTTGCAGGAACATCTAATGAAACATTAGCATTATTCGATTGAGATATAGGGATGAGGTGATGGACCTCTACATATGGTTTTCCTGATGCTGCTGACAAAAAAGAGCGATGAGATGGATCATACTGACAAGTATACCCTGCATAATGAATTGCTTCCGCGGCTATATTTGCATTTCGGTTATGTCTTGTAACTATTTGCTGACTTTGACCCGATTGAACTTGTGGCGAGTGGATCACTTTTTGATAAAGCTCATCTTGATCATCTAGTGCATAATCCGCTTCATATGCCGCTGTTTCATTTGCCCCGTTTATTAAAAATTCCCACTCATTAATATCCATATATCCGATATATGGAGTAGGCTCACCAGTGCGAATGAATATAAACCAAATACTGTTACTTGATGGGTAAAAGTGTGATTCACGGTTGAAATAAAGTCTTAATTCATTTCCTGATGCTTTTGGATATTTAACTGCTAAAGTATGGGCATCAAACGGTCCTCTACTATAATTCCATACTATAAAGTTATGGTGTATTGATAATTCATCTGGTGATGCGCCACCACCGCGTGTGAAAGTATCACTTAGATAGCGTGAATTTAAGACCGATTTTTCATAACGATCTAATGTTACAGATTTGTCTCCAGTAGCTTCTCTAAGTGTTACTTCTGAGAACGCACCTGCCTCTGCTTTAAAATGTATTAATAGTTCTGGTGTAAAATTCATGGCTACCCTGTAATTTACCGGTTTATTTGGAGGTAGTATATATCTCTAAACCTGCATGTCAACCGGTAATTTACAGGGTAATGGAAAAGGCCATTAAATTGCTTAAAGTGAGCAGAACAATAGTTTGCTCTGGTTCGGTAAATCAATACAAATTTAAAAGGGAGTTTTGAAACTAGCATTAGTGTGACCTGTGCTTATTATATGCTTTTAAGGGGTAAACAAAAGTTATTGCTATCGACCGGTATTTAAAGTTAATTGTTACAAGAGCAACTAAAAGTTACCGCAAGTAAACAAGTGTCATAACAAGCCGT
>TARA_R110000737_G_scaffold51220_2_pt1 | contig 19072 bp, 37 predicted proteins | sample TARA_R110000737 | Tara Oceans TARA_R110000737 (sample SAMEA4398027) | marine metagenome | biome: Polar Biome; feature: [SRF] surface water layer (ENVO:00010504); material: water (ENVO:00002006), including particulate matter (ENVO:01000060) such as... | depth 5 m | reverse complement strand
ACCGACTTTTAAGTGGTACGGGTTACGGTCAAACAGAGGCCCGAAGACCTCCTTATCGCAGTCTTTATGTATAAAAGTTCTGTATTGAATCACTTATGTCACCAAGCTTGAAGGTGCGCGAAGATTTATACCCAAGTTAGCATCATGGATAGTTACTGTTGTTGTGGCTGAACTGGCAACCCAAACACTTATTTTATCGCCAACTAATAGATTTGGCAGAAAGCCACCACCTGAAATATTTGTTCTATTGTCGCCATTAAAGCCGCGTGAGCCTATAGCCCGCTGCTGAAAGATTAGATTGCCGCTACGCTCGACAGCAATTGTAAAACCTATGTTGTTGGTGTTTACCGCGCTTGATGCGTCAAGGTAGGCATGGCTAGTGTAATAATCCCCAGCTATTCCCACTGTTACCTCTGAGCTTGCAACAGATAAGCCGCCTTTCTCACTGATAAGGCTTAAACCTGTAATTTTAACATAGCCCTCATAGTCTCCACCGCTTGTCGGCTGTGGGTTATCAGGCGGGTACAAATCATCGGTTCCTGTGCCTGTTATTGATATCGTTATGGCACCATCAACTTTACTAGTGTTACCGATTTGGCAGTGGGTATTGAATATATCTAATAAATCAGCTTTAGATACAACTTCGTCACTCATTGCCTGACGATCTAAAATTGATTTACGCGCTGCCGCATCGAATGTCGGGTCAATGCTATCAGCTACGCCCTGTTTGCTTGATATTGCGTCTATGCCTAAGGTTTGCGCTTCTGTCCGATTTGTCATAATAAGTCCTAGCTGTATGCTGTTGAGTATTCTGTGCCGTAGGAATCAACGGGTGCTGCACCAGTTGCGTAGTCGTATTCAATACCAGTCTCACCGACAAATCCGCTACCGTCTTGCTTCTCAGTCACCAAGAGCCTGTCACTGCCGTCAATAGAACCGTTCTCGAAGATGAAGGCTGAACTTGGTAGTTCGCGCACTGATACATCAAAGGAGTAATTCTCGACAGTCGTATTGCCGTCGAATAATATACTTGATGCTGTACTGGTGGCGGTAAAACTAAAGAAACCATCCCCGAAACCACTTGTGGCTAGAACTGCTCCTGCTCCGTTAGGAGCCGCTCTGGAAAATATAGAGCCTGTTACTTGCTGGCCTAAAAGCTCCAATGATACAGCGTAACTCTTGCCTACCTCCGTGACTACATTCAGATAGCACCTTTCACCGTTCTGCCCTGTGTTGGGCGCACCAGAAAAGATAAACCCGCCATTAATCTGCGTGACCGTGTTATCTGCTGCTGTTCCCATATTTAAGAAGTCGAACAACTCAGGCCCAGTCGCGTTACCATCTGGCAACTCATAAGGCAGGTTCTTACCCATTGGATAGTTAAACGTGTTGGCCGTATCTGCTGGGTCGATTAGCTTGATCGAGGAAATGATAGTTGGGGCAAATAGTGAGTCCTGACTAAATCTAGCGCCAAGTGTTTGCAGTCGATATGAACCTGAAAAGGTCACTATAACCTTATTCAGCTTACCGACCACAGCAGCTACAGCCGCATTGGATACTACCGCGCTGTTAAGCTCGATGGTTGCGGCGTTAGTGTTAAGAAGCCCGTTGTTTGCATTGGCGTATAAAAATGCTCTATCTGTAGCATCAACGCCATCAAACAAAAAATAAGTGGTAGGGACTGTATTACCTAGAAAAGTAATTTCCACTACTGGGTCAACACACGCCCATGCCGCCTCTCTTCGGAAGAACTTAGACTGCCCGTCTAGCTGGGTAAAGTAACGCTCATCAAGTGGGGGTGGTATATCGCCAGCCCTCAGAACCACTTGCGGCATTGATGCGCCATTAATCCACGTACTAGAAAAGAAACTCATAACGCACCAGATGTATAAATAAGAAGGGGGCCGAAACCCCCAAGATATTACTCAGAATCAGAAACCTTTGCAGCCTTTTTTCTAGGCTTGCGCTTCTTCTTCTCACCAATTCTAGTGATGCTTGGCGGATTTTTCGCTAAGTCTAATTCGCTAAACTGGTCTTTGAACCTTGCATCAATAATGCGCAGGCCAGCCGCCGAAGCGACCGCCTTTACATCTTCGTTATACTGACCTGTAGGAAAGCCCACCAACCAGACGGGACGCATTACGCGCTCGCATCAGCAATAGTCAATACGCCGGCGGTATGCTTATCACTGGTTACAACTTTATCCCAGTTTGTGCCGGTAGCTAAAGCTGCATCGCTAGGAGAGTTGCCACCGTTAGCAGCATCCCAACTATAGCCTTTGATACCTACGCCGAAAGTGTAATCGGCTTGCATTGTGGTCTCGATGCGCTGCTTACCATTAGTGGTGTCAATGTTAGTGATGACATCAGATCCATCAGAAACAATACCAGCACCAGAAACCAAGCTTAATACGTTGTGAATGTTTGGAGTACCGGCAGTGGTCAATGCAGGTGCATCGGTCACAATAACGGCCTTACCAAGGATGTTAACGACAGTAACAGTATCAGAGCTAAACAGACGTGCGCCATTATCAAGAGCTTCGCCAATTAGATCGTGATAAGCAGCACCAGACATAATCTGACCGGTTAGCATCTGAGACATATCACCAAACTTAGCGTGAGTGTTATTCAGTACAGACTGAGTAAGAACACCGCCGCCCGATACATCGTTAACAACAGCAGCATTATTACCGATTGCGCCAACTAGCGACAGAATCATAGTATTAAGCTGGTCGGCCATTAGGTTCTGCGCGAACTGGTCAGCAGCAATGGCAATACCTTCCTGAGTCGGTTTGCGCAACCAAGTCATCTGACCAGGCTCAAACAATACCGGACCAAAACCACCAGCTACTTTAACAGTGTTTAACTCTGCTTGAGTTAGTGGGGTTGCAGCTTGTGCGCCATTAGCTGCAAAACGATCAACACGACGACCGGCGCTGAAAATCTCCTTATAGAAACTTTCGCGGTTTAAGCTACCATCAAAGCCATTGCTTGAGAGCTGCAAAGTACCGGCTGATGCTGCGTTAAACATATCAATCTTTTGGGCGTAAGCCTCTGCGATTGCTGGTTGAAAATACTGATCGTAATTTACCATATCTGAACTTGACATAATTTATACCTTTTATCTAATTGGTAGGGCGTCGAAACCTTCGACCACTCCTGAGTAAGAACCTTTTTTCGCAGCCCCGCCGCTTAACTTTGGAACAATGGCCCCGCCACCGCTCGCATCTGTGCCCTTGATGTGCGAAGCGTAAATGCCTGCACCTCTAAACTCAGATTGTAAATCTTCAATACTGTTGATTGTTGCGCCACCATTGGCATCAAGCACAACCGGCTTACCATCACGAATATCTATGCGGCTTGCATACTCATCGATCATAGCTTTACGGCTGAAAGGGTCATCAACGACATTAGCACTCACAAAGTCACTAGCTAGTGAAGCAATCGCACTCTGTTTGTTGCTAAGTCGCATCGCAGCCAACTCATCAGTAGAAGCTTTTAACTTCTCTTCATAGCTTGCAACAATACTGTCAGTGTCCTTATTTGCCTTAGCCTTCTCAAAGTTTGCAGCCTCAACTTCTGCTGCCTTCTCTGCTGCCTTGGCTTGCTCCGCCTTCTTCTCACCTAAAAGCTCGTCCATCTTGCTTTTCAAACCCTTGGTTGAGTCCTCAAAGGCTGATGTCATATCTGCTTTCTGAGCGTCTAGCAATGCCTGTACTTCTGGTGTAATTTCCATTTGTCCCCCGAGGACGTTATTAGAGCGGCCCAACCACTCGTTAAATGTAATGTTATAACATTACTATAGCATTCACAAATAGCACAACTATTTAAGCGAAGCAAGGTAGGCTTTAATTCTGCCATCCTTCTCTGCCATCTGTTTTAAGTTTAGCGGCTCGCCTGTTCTGGTTATCGTCACCTTCCTGAACTCTTCAGGAGTTAGACCGGCGTTTCTAAATATCTTGCCCTGCGTCTTGCCTAGTACGTCATCTTGATACCAAGCTGGCTGTGTTTTCATGCGAGTATAATATTGGCTCGCTGTACTCTGAAATTCAGACCCATTTGGCATATCATTAGACCGCGCCTCTGTCGATATTGCTGCCAACTCTGGGTTTAATAGTGGCCCCTCAGTTGTGCGACAGTTACGATGAAAAGGCGGGTGCGGCTGGTAGGAATCGTTAAATCTAACCTCTGTACCATCAAGACCTCGGCATGTTTGGCTAGTCTTACCATCAAGCACAGCGGTTATCTTATAACCTATTACTGCCTTGTCATTATCCTTATAAACAACTTGCTTGGCTTGCTCGCTGGTGTGATTTGCCGCCGTCTTGCTTATCGTAGTGGCTGACCGCTTTGTTCTAGCCATTAAGCCGTCACTATATCCGTTTTTCTTTGTGCCGGTAATCGCCGCAATAATGTCAGTCGTTGGCTTGCCATCTGAGCCTGAGCGTATTATGTCACCCGCTGCATCAGCCTGTGTTTTAGTAAAGTTGCCAAGCAAGGCGTTCATACTGACAGCAGCGCCACCACTACCAATCATCATAGCGGTATTGAAAACCTTACGTTTTGCCTTCTCTGCGTTTGGCTCCTTCACCTGATAGCCATCTGTTGACGCCTCGATAATATTAGATTGAAACCCAGCCTCATAACCTGCCAACTCATCCACAAAAGCGAATGTCTCTCGCGTCCACCGCTCATAGGCTTTAGCAAACTTGGCCTTAACATCTCGCACCAAGGCGTTAATCTCTTTCTGACTGCCTAGCGTTGCCCCTTCCTCACCTATTCTCGACCGAACATAAGACGCCAGCTTTTTTAACTCTGGGTCTAACTTGTTAGCATTGGCAGCGCCTAACCTCTCGATATAAATAGCGTGAGAGGTGTTAGCGTCCAATATCGGGTTATCAGGCATCAGTCACCGGCTCAGATAAATCTAAATTATCAGATAAAAGCTCGACCTCTGCCTGTATCTCGTCATCATCCAACTGAGTGACGCCAGCCTCTCTCATCTTATTATTAAATGCTGATTTAGGTATCAATCCACCCTGTACGCCAGCCATCCAAGCTGTGACCTCTTGAGCATCGAAAGTATCGGGAAAGAAATCCTCATTTAACTTGTATTTAACTTCTTGCTCGGCGCTAGATAAGAACATAGCAGCCCAGCCTATAACCTTCTCATAAGCCGCTGATACATTGCCCACCGCTAACCCTAAGACGCTAGTAGTGTTCGCTGTATCGGCATTGGTGGCCGTTGCTGTCTGCTGTGTGTTAGGTGTAACCAGTTGAGCGCCCAGACTTAGCATTTGATCTTGCTTATCTAGCATTAACTGACGCGGTAAGCCTGTCGACTCAGCCTGAACCAAGAACATATTGCCACCAGCGCCTAGAAAGTGGCCGCGCCTGCTGCCAATTACAACCCCGTTAGGGTTAGCTGTGGCAAATTCATCGCTGCTCATATCGCTGGTCATCGCCAGGGTAGGCTGCCCACAAATAAAGCTCGCCTCTTCATTATCTGCGCTATTTCGGTAGTGGCCTATATTCACCTCTGCCAAATCATAAAGCGGCGCAGGGTCAATGTCTGATGAGTTGTTTCGCGAGCCGCAAAATATAAACGGTATAAAATCAAAATGAGTGCCGCCTTTTGGCCTTGGCACAATCTCTTCCTCGTCAGCCTTTCCTGCACCATCCTGATATGTTATCTGTGAGGTATAAACACCATCACGCAATCGCAGCACTCGCCACCGCTTAACCTCTGTTCGATCACCGGTATCAATGTCTAGGTCTTGGTAGAACTCTTCTATCTTGACGTAATTCAGCTTACAGCCTGTAGGCGTTGCGCACTCATTCCAATCGACAACAGATTTCGCATCATATGCAATAATATTAGGACTAACCCCCGCCTGCATCTGCGCTCTTGATACATCGCCATCAGTTACCGGCATATCAGCCAGCAAAGCAACTCGCCCCTTCTTTAGCACCTCAGAGACAACGTATTGAGCCTGCTGTGTCAGCGTTAATCCTGAGCCGTCAGCATTATCAATCAGGTAATCAACATCACTAGGAAGCTCTGCCATAGGCATCTTGCGGAACACCGAACCAACTAGGCCCGACTCCGTTCGATAGCAAGTGTTATAAAACATGGCTCTCAATAAATATTGACTGTATCTAGCACTGTTAGAATCATACTCTGCCTGACTCTCAGCCGTTTGGCCTTGATCTAGATCGTCGTTAGGCTTTGGCAAGTACTCTTGCTTTCTCTTTTTTACAGCCTGCGAACCCTTGACGCAATCCTCTACCAGTTGCCACCGTTCTAGGGCATCAGGATAAAGCGGATTAGTTTCTGTGTAGTTTTCCATGATTTACCCTAGATTGAGAATCTTACATTCATTTTAGATATTGTATGCTTTTTAGGCGCAAAGCACATAACAAAGGCATCGGCAAGGTTTGGCGACTTAACCTCTCTTTTCGCCAAATCCTTTTTACTCTCGACCTTACACCTGCCAGCATTGTCATAATCAACCCTTGGCGTTGACAGCTCGGCCTTTAACTTCTCTAGCATCTGACTACTTATAGTCTTAGATTGTATGCTTATCAGCTCGCTAGGGTCGTATTGTGTGCCATTCTGTACCGCGTCATAAGTCTTGCGGAATCTGTCAGCAAGCAACCACCACGCTTGTGCTTTAATGTTTGCAAACATGTCTTTATTCTTTTTCTTTGGCCTGTATAGCTTGTCTGGGTCTAATACACCAGCACCGGCACAAAAGCCATGATGCTTAGTATCGCCCAGCTCTGCAAACTTGCTACCACAACCAGCGCCAACACCAATCGAATCATAAACAATCCAATCGGCGTTATTCTGTTCAGCTCTTGAGTGTACGCGCTTGCACGACTTCATCAGCTCGTTTTCGCCACCCTTCCATTCATCAATAGCATAAACCACTACGCCATGACTTGAGCAGGTGGCGTTTTTATCCTGCCCACTGTCGGCCACATCGTAACCCTCAACCCTGTCGCCTTGCGCCTGAAACCCTAATTTTATATGAGAATCAATAGCTGCCTCAATCATTGACCGCTTAATAATAACGCTATCGTCGTCCTGTCTTGGCAAACCCAAATAAACGTGTTGCGCCTCTTCTGCGTCCTCTTCAAAAGCAGCATCAATAACATCAAGCGCCGTTTGGCTTAAAAACTCATTCTCAGTGTAGTTAATGAGCCTTGTCACCGTGTTAGCTGGTGGATTAACTACAAAACGCTGATAACTAAAATCAGACAATAAATTAGGGTTAAATACTACCCAGAACTTTGAGCCTTGCTTTCTGATTGTCGGCTCTAGTATCTCCCATTGATGCGGCGTTAAGTTGTGCGCCTCTTCAATCCAGCAAATATCAACACCCTCTAATGATTTAATCTCGTCAATATGACGCCATAAACCATAAAACATAAACTCGCTGCCAGTTGATAAGCATTGAATCTTATTGTTTGTTATTTTGAAATCGTGCGATAAACCGAAGCGTTCAATCTGAGATTTAATCAGGCTGTAAACTGATTCCTCAATTTTATTCTGAAATTGCCGAGTACATAAAAAGCGTATCTTGCAATATTGAGACAGAAACACGGCAAACCCTGCCGCGTCCCATGATTTAGATGATGCTCGACCACCGTATAAAACATAGTTTCGGGCGTCCTGTTTCCAGAAGTCCCGCAATACTGGGTTAAGTGTCGCCATAGAAGTCTGAAAGCTCTTTGGTCTGCTTGACTTCCTGCTGTATCTCTTGCTTATCTGTGTAGCCGTGTTTAGTCATCATAAGCTTGGTAATGGTTGGCGCATAGTCACCAGACAGGCCACCATTAAGCAGTTTTATCTCTTGCGTTTCCATTATTTCACTACAGATGTCCGAAAATTGGGAAAATATATCCCCCTCGCTTGACTTCCATAAATAAACAGAACTTCGAGATGCGCCTATAAACTTAGACAGCCCCGCCAAGCTGGGAACAATCTGACCCAAGCTTTCATACTCGCTCAAATACTCTCTCGCGGTATCTAGAAGCTCATCAGTTAAAGTCGTTGGTCTACCTGCCATCTAATCCCCCAAGGATTAAACACGAAACCAGCCCCAAGCCGATTTCTATTAAATGTTATGTTATAACATATTAGCCACCTTTAACAATTAGCGGCTGTTTCTTGGCCTCACTTGCCTTAATCTGATAAAAAACTGTTCCCACTGCTGCTACCGCATAGGCCCACTCATATCCCTTTGGAACTATGTAGTCACCAACCAAAAGGCAGAAACCCCAATCCATAGCGATAAATATAATAAAATTGAACGCAAATAAAAAAGCGCAGCTAAACAACTTCGCTAACATGATAAACCCTCTGTTTTTAGTGATTATTGAATTTAATTTACTCTTTCAAACACTCTAGCAGCTCATCAAATAACAGCTTCTTATCCTTGTTCAATTCGGTGATATGATCTTTTAAAACTTTAACGCCATCATCATTCATTTTAGTCATTATGTGATAACCGCCAAAACTAGCAGCGACCACTAATGATACCGCTATCCCTTGGCGTTGTACCTGATCGAGAAATTTATCTAAATGGTTAGCCATTATTTTTCTTTAACCCGACAACAGCCTTCTCAACACTTCGACCGACCACATAACCGCCAAGCCCGATTTTTAATAGTGCCCACATATCTGGTGGAATTTCCAGTTTAGGCGCCTCTTCAAAGAATAAAGCCAGATACGGGTATAGGATATAATTATTGGCAATGATAAACACGAAAGTAAGCATTGTAATCGGTCGCCAGTTAGCCGCCAGCCAATGATCGCTGTTAGCCTCTGCCGTTACTATGCCTGCGCCTGCTTGGAGCTTAGACAGCTCACCGTTTTGCTTCATTTCCATCAACATAAGCTTGGCTTTATTTGCCGCATCTTTGTCTGGGAAAAACTTATCAAGCAATGTGCTGCCAAAGTTAAAGGCTGAATCTAGCGGGTTTAAGCTCATTACCACCTAGCCCCGCTCTTTGTTCTGCTGTCGATATGAGTAAAGCTATTGTAATTGCCGATACCGGCACAGCCAATCTTTACCGCATAATCATAAACTTTTTGAGGCTCAACACCTTTAACCACTATGTCAGCCGCTCGACCTCTTTTATGCTGGCTGTTTGGCCTGCCACCCACAGCGTGATTGTGCTCCTGACACCGGCACGAACTATTGATGGTTATGGGCACAGCAAAGTGTTCACGTATCTGTTGAACATAATCAACAAGCTTCGCATCAACAGTATCAAAGCCGCAGCCACACTTGCAGGCAAACTCTGCTCTATTAAAATTCTCGCTTAAATCACCCATAACAGCCTCATATAAACAGATCGGTTTCGATGGCTATACACCAAAGCGCGCAAAATAATAGCCACATTATACCACCTGTAGCCAATGCAATTAACACTCTTTGCCGCCTGCCTAGCATCACGCGCCCTCTTTAATACTCGCCTTTATGCGCTTAATCTCTAACTCTAGCTTGCGCCTTGATAGTGCGCTCTGCCCTTGCCTGTCAATCTCTGCCAGTTTTTTAAATTTTAGACTAACCAGATTAATCCTAATAAATGTTAACGAAAGCACAATGCCTGAGATCGTAGCCACAAGCCCTGTGACTGTCGATAAATGATCTGTATATGACGCATAACCCGCGCTAACTGTCGCCCCCGCAGTCACATACTGGGTCACTGGTGCGCTTGTTATCTCTGCTAGGTTGATCTTCTCTAATATTCGGTGTGGCATCAGTCTTTTTTCCTGCGATCCAGCAATAAGCTGTCACTATTTGGGATAAAATGAAGAGGGCCGAACCGATTAAGACCAAGCAATCGACCCACATTTAACGAACTCCCTAACAAAATTGTAGCCGCTAAGAGGTATACCGTTACCCCAGCTATTTTATACATTGTGCTATCCCACCCATAATACCAGATGAATAGCCCACCCATATTTACGAACATCGACAAAACCATCACAAGTGAAAGCGGGAAAAGATGCCAATCCTTTTCAAGCGCAGTTGCCGCCATGCAAACACCTATAGCACAAACACAGTCAAACGCAGATGCCGATGCGTAATAATACCCATAATTAACCGCGTCTAGCTCAACAAACACCCAAAAATGCAAAAAAGAAAGAAAGGCATAGGTTACCCCAGCCATCAGCAGGGACACCGAGCTAGACAAAAAGGAGGCTACGACAAGCAGCAAAAACAGGTATATGGTCATTTTGTTACTTCTTTTTTCGTGTTGCATACTTCTTTGCTGGGGCTACCGGCTTCTTTGTTCGTGTTGACGGCCTCCGAGCTGTTAATTTAATAACGCGCTTTTTAGGTTCAGCTTTTTTGGGTCTGGTTTTAGGGTTTCCGCCTGCCATAACTATTCCATTTATTAACTAGGGTTATTTGATAGCGCATAATAACACTCCATACGCAAGCAAACAAATTGCCACCGTTATAGCCACCTCGACTGTGCTGCTGTCGTGTATAGACTGCTCTGGCAGCAACTCACCCGTCAATTCTGTTTTGTAGCTCATCAGCCCTAACCTTGTATTTTAATTTGATTCGCTCTAAATCTTTAATGATGTAATTTTTTGGCTCGTGCGGCCCCTCAATAAAATTGACATTATCCTGACCTATTTTATCAATCAACCTGACGCGATAATTAACAATGTTGCCGCTAAGGTGGTTGTTGCATGGGGCGCATTGCTTGTGACAATTCAGTTCATTGAAGCGCAACTCTGGATTAGCGCCAACTGTTTTATAGTGCCCAGCGTGATACTGGCCTGAATGATGCCGTCCGCAACTTATACAAACGTTTGATTCATCCCTCAGCCGTATAAACCTATTGAACTCTCGCTGTGCCTCCTTTGCCCAATCTCCCTTTGATTTTGCGGCCCTCTTCCTTGCCGCCGTTTCTGCCCGCCAAGCCCTATCAGCCAATTTTTTACCCTTGGCCTGCTGTTTAGATTGCATAGAATACGTCACCTGACACTCAATGCTTTCACAACACGGGTTCATTCTGTCAATTTGCTGCTGTGAGCGTTTAGCGCCGCAGACTTTGCACTTAGCTGCCATAGCTCATGGCCTCGAAATTAATTTTTAAACCTAACAGCCTAGCCCTAGAAACAACACTCCCGCGCTTTCTACCTAAAAAGGCTGCCGTTTTATTAACACTATTGATCGGGTAAAGCTCTCGCAGCAAACACTCCTCTTTTCTTGTCCATGCTTTTTGTGGGTTTGATATACCTATACTGGAGGCTTTGGCCCGCACCGCACCAACACCCCGGTTTAAAAATTGCGCTATTAATCCAGCATTGAGAAAACTGTAATTGTCACGCAGGTAATCAATCTCTTTTGCGGTCCACTTGCTCATAGCGCGTCCCATGTTCTTAGTTGATGCCATAACTGACTAATATGCATACCAAACGCATAGCGTGATATGTACGCCAGCGTTATACCTTGTGATCTAAGTTCTAGCGTCATCGCTATATCATCAGCCGTTAAGCGCCTCGGTCGTCCGTTAATCCTCATTACACTCCCCTCTGTGGTTGTGGTTAATCCGAAGAGTTACAGCGAAACACCCCTGCTTGCTCACCCCTGCCTTTACCGAACACCCTGCAAGGAAAATCGGCTCGGCTGTGAGTTATGCGCGTTGCATAATTGCGAGTTAGGCGCTTCGATGTAACCCCTCAGATTGTTACTATTTGATAGCCTTGAAAGCCTCAAACCTAATCAGCTCAGCCTTTACCTTATTAACCGCTCTGCCTACCGTGTTTGTTACGCCGCCTAACCACTTTTTTTCGGCTTGTGATGGCGTTATACCCTCGATAATAACGTGCTGAACCGCTTCTGAAACCAACCCTGATACTCTGGCGCTTTTACAAGCCATGTCGAGCTTTCGGCGCATAATGCATTTTTGCTTGCTGTTCATATTGTCACCCGTTTTGATTTAATCATTTACGATTTCAATACTGGAGCCGCTAAATACCAGCTTACAATCTTCGCCGTCAGAATCTTTCAGCTCGATGAAAGTTAGCTCATTTTCCCAATCCACCAAAGGCTCTAACCCGCGATTTTCTAACACTAAAAAAACATCGGCGCCCATTTCTTGTTCGCAGATTGGCAATCCATCCTCATCAATAACAGTTTGATCGTGACAAATACCGAAAAGCTCACCAGCATTATTTTTTATCCAGATTATTGCGCCATCTTGCCCATCAGTAATTTCTATAAAATTGCTCATAATATCCTCTTTGTTGTTTGGGTTATCCCCTTGGCTTGAGTACACAATAGCAAATACCCGCTATATGTAAAGCATATTATAGCTATTTTATTAAATTAATTTGTCGTCTGATGGAAAAGGCACGAACACGCCGAACTTGGCCGATAGAAACCGCGCAACAACTTCATAAACCATCGTGACCTGCTCCCTGTTTAAAGCCGCTGTAGACTCACCCAGCCCCATTGCTGTTTGAACCTCTCGCCATATATGGATTTTAACAGTCTCGCCGCTCCAGGGGATGTCAGGGCGCTTGGTTAGCACCTTACGCATATCAAGCCCGGCATCGTTGAGCTGGTCAGCTAGTAGCGTGAAATATTTATGTATTGCGGCGTTTTGGCTTGTGGTTCGTTTGCGCTTGGTTTTCTGTATCGTCACCGTTATGTCAGCGCTATTCATAATCAGATTAATAGCGTGTTGCCTGGCAATGTCGTTATCAATCACTATTGACTGGGTTTTCATGCGACTTTCAAACAAGTGGCTGTGAACTCTGTATATTTGTAATGCTCAATATTGCCCTCTCTAAGCCCCTCTTGATGTATCTGGACGCACGCAGGCGCAACCTCTGAAAATGTACACCAAGCCTCAAACTCGCCGCCGCTTCTCTGCTGTGTTCCATTGGGATAATCAAAAACCACATCCACCTCTATTTTCCAAAATAGTCTGCGCTTATTCACTATCAGGCTGTGAACCTTATCAAAAATATCTTTCGACATTAGCCGATAAATTGGGTTCCTATGACTGGTGTTATGATCAAAAATCTCGGCTTTGTCCAAGTCTTTCGACCGATCTTTCCAGTTAATAATTAACCCTTTAACAGCCGTTAGTGGTGACTTTTTACGCTTCACGCTTCACCCTCAATCGTCCAGTGAGCTATAACCGCAGTCTCGCCAAACCTATCAACAACACTGACCCGCCGCGTTTTAATGTTTGCGCCTCGCTGCTTTAACTCTGATATTCTCGCTGGTGATTCCCAGATGCCAAGCTCATCCAAACCAATACGGCGCGTTAATGTTTTCCCTGTCTGTAAATACTCTAAAATCCTACTGCATTGGCTCATAAGCCAGCCCCTAATAGTTCTGGGTTCTCGTATATGTTGCCCAAAATAGCACCCACATCATTTTCGCATTGCGCTTCGTACAACTCTATAAACGGAAAAACAGCCTCGTAATTACCGTAACCTGCAATGTAAACAATATAGCCCTCGTAAATCTCAACGCCGTTTGAGTCTTTCAGGCCTGTGTATTCAATCGCTTCGTAGTATTTACTGCCGCTCATTGCTTCTTGTAGGCGCAAAAAAAACACTGATGTTTGCTGGTTTATAAAACACTTATATAGCGTGTTCCATACCTTAAATTTAATCTCTCTCATCGTTCACCCCTCATTTGTGCCGACATTCTGCGACCTTTAGCCGTTAAACACTGCCCCAAATCCTCACCGCGCTCACCTGCGCCCATTCGCTCGATAGTGTAGCCGCTGGCCTCTAAGCTGGTTATCACATAGCTGATTAAGCTAGAGGTTGAACCCTGTCGCAATTCCAACACGCTATTTATTGATGGATAGCTGATAATTTCTCGCGGCTTTTTGCCCATATTTTTCAGCAGTGCTTTAGCTAGTCGATTTATTGAAACTTTTGTTTCGCTGTTCATTACTCTCCCCCTCTTATGTGCTGCCATTATCTAACCCTGCTGATTAACAAGGTAGTGAACTCTGGTTATACCGTTGCGCCTGCTGTATTCCATTTGGTTATGGCGCTAACTCGAAAATAAATCGCAAGTTTCACCACAACCCATAGGCGCGTCTGATTCCTGTTTGAATAACCTGTCTCTAAAAATCTCAAAACTATCACGGCTGGAAGCAATAATATCTGCGCTGGTTCTATGCTTTCTGAAAAACTTGCCACTATTATTCTCTTGCCCTGACTCGCTGTAGTCGCACTCCAACTCTTTGAATAGATCAAACCGCTCTGGCTGCTCTAGCGCGATAGTCTTTAGCTTTCGGTCTGACTTCTTCCAACAAGTCACGCAGTTTCCGTAATGCTCTGGCAGCTCTAGGTTAAAGTCTTGACCGCTCCACCAATGTAAAACCTCGGCTTTTGTTGTTGGTATCAAGCCGACAAGCGGATAAGTTAATTTATCCCTCTTTGCGTATGCGCTCATTCTGTCTATTTCGTCCAATCTTATACCGATCGCCGTCTTATCCTCTGGGTAGTTATCAGCCTTCCATTTTATATAAGGCGCAAGTTTTAACTCTCGATTGCAATGTGGGTAACTGCTGTTTGGAATACCGTATTTTTTGCAAATCTCTTTGAATGGCTCGCCTTTTCTCGCTGCTGTCTCATAGCTAACCACCCTGTAATTACTGCCGACCCTTTCGCCATGCTGAACAACAACCTCCAGCCAAACTAGATTAAGTCTCCACCGCTGATCGCATTCGTGAATAAAGTCTAGCGTGTTTTCATGCTCTGCACCCGTGTTCATAAATACGCATTTAATATCATGGCCCAGCTCTTTCAGCCTCCACGCCATATAAGCTGAGGTTCTACCACCACTAAAGCTAACGATCATTTAAGCATCCCCCTAATATCAGCAATGCCAGCCTCTTTTCTAAACTTCTCAGCCGCCGGTGTTAGTTTGCCGCCATTATTTTGAGCATTTCTAATTAGCAGTTTAACCAAAACAGAATCAACAATTTTTGACGCCTTCATATCAATACCCCTGACTCTCAAATATTGGCCGCTGATCTTTGACCTGTAAAAATGCTCCAATCCATTCCGCGTAAATGCAACCAGTACCGCCATGCCTGTTTTTTTCTACAATCAACTCAATCACGCCTTTGTTGTTTGTCTCTGGGTTGTAAACCTCATCGCGGTATAGTGTGAGAATTACATCAGCCTCTTGCTCAATGTCGCCTGAGTCCTTCAAATCGCCCATTCTAGGCCTTCTATCAGGTCGCGCCTCAACTGCTCGATTAACCTGGGCCAATGCGATGACGGGGATTTTAAGCTCCCTGGCTAACTCTTTTAGTGATTTAGCTATCTCTCCCACTCGCTCATGTTTTGCAAGCTTCATATCGCCTTTAATGCGCTGTACGTAATCAATATAAATCGCTTTTATGTCGTGATTAAATTTCCATTTTCGTGCCACTCGTATAATCTCGTTGATAGTTGGAGCTGGCCGATCATAAAAATACATATCCGGTTTTTCTTTGATGCGAATGGCGCCAGCATTTAAGCGCGTGTAATCATCCTCTTCGAATTTACCCGACCTCATTTTCATCACACCGATACTCGATTCAGTCGCTAACATTCGCTGACAAACCTGAGAGACACCCTGTTCACCGCTAAATATTCCGACCTTGCTACCAGAATTTAACGCCATATTGAGCATCACAGCCGTCTTTCCCATTGCAGGTCGTGCGCCAATAATTACTAAATCCTCTGGATGATAGCCGCCTAGCAATTCGTCAAACTCAGTTAAACCAGTTGGCACTCCAATAATTTTATCTGGATTTTCAATATTGTTTTTAATGTCTGTTAATGCGAATTTCATACCCTCGGCAATAGTATGCTCATGTTTAACGTCCTCACGGTCTAGCGACATAAGCCCCCTAACTGCGGCTGAGACACTTTCTGGCGTACACCCTTCCGCTATTACCTCATTACAAATTAAAGCCGCCTGTCGAGCTTTGGAGGCGCTTAGAATCATGTTCGCGTAGCTCTTGGCGTTCTTTGATGAGCCTGTTGATGAATTTATCAGTTCTATGATGTCAACCAGTACACTTCTGCCAGTGGATTTCTCTATCTCGCTGGCGATCTGTATTGCATCTGGAAACTTGCCGCCATTAATGAGCTTGATAGTTGTGCCGTATATCAATCCGTGAAACTGTGATTGGAAATCTGTGTCTGCCAAATCGAAATCCGAAGTGCAAGAACTGTCATCCAGAACAGCAACTATCAAAGATGCCTCTGCCGTTAAAACTACCTGTGAGTTAATCATGTGTGAGCGCCCTTCTTGGTGCTGGTTGTTGTTGGTGCCCGAACTGACCCTGTATTGGTGCAGGCTCAAACAGTCCTTGGTAATCATTGGTGATCGACTTATCTACAATCTGCTGCTGAACTATTGCAGGGTAGCCACTGAGAAATTTAATCTGCTTCTTTGCCGCAGCCTCTGAGATCTTCTTTCCCTTTGATGCTCGGTAGTCAATCCACTCAATCCAAGCGGTTTTATTTGTTTGCTCTGTCGCTGTTGTCACTGGATCGAATTTAACTTTCTGAGCCTTTGGCGACTTCACTTGTATTACTTGGTTACTGGTTTTAGTTACTGGTTCTAGTTCTTGGTTAGCTTTAGGTTTGGTTATTGCTGGGTTAGCGGAATTAACCGACTGGGTTTTAAGCCCTTTATCCTTGCGGGGTCTACCTCCCTTCTTGCCATTGTTTCTGGCGCAATTAACCCTGTTTTGGTAGTCGCTTATCTCAATATCAGCCCTTGAATTGTGGTATCCATCATCCTCTAAATCGAAGAACTCAGACAAAACTTGCTCAACCTCTGAAACGTAAGAACCCAGCCTTAACCTACGGATAACCAACTGGGTTTCTTTGGGTATTGGCTGCTCGGTATCGTAATACATATCAAGCAAACGACGATATACGCCTTCTTCTTCTAGCGACAAGTGAGCTGTGTGAAGCGCCCAATCTTTAATATTAAAAGGGTAAAAGTGCATTGTTTAACCCTCACCAGAAATACAGGTTAAACCCTCAATCCAATTGTCAAGAGCTTCTTTTTTATAGCGAATAGTCTTTGTTCCAATTCGGACAAAATCAGGTGTCTTATGTCCTGACAAAGTGTGGCCCTCGCATCGGCTTTTTCTTAGGCTGTACTCTGAATAACCCAAATAATCAGCAGCTTCAATACTGGTTAATAACGACATTACAACTTCCCTTCTTTGATTTGATTATCAAACTGTATATTAAAAGGCTTGTTGTGGCAAACGGTTTAAGAATGTTTTTTATTGTTCATACTTTCTCACACCTTGTCATACTGCTGGCGAAAAAAAAGGCCCGTGTCAAAGGCCCGTTATCTAGCTTGGTGGCGTTACTGTGTAGCCTGCCAGCTCTAGTCGCTCGATGGCTTTGTCGATCGGTGTCGGCTTTCTGTACTCATAGCCAATTGATTTTAATATTTTTGCTTTGGATTTCTCACCCAATGCCGGTATTTTATCAATCCAGGCTATGCCCTCATAACCGACTTTTTCTTTAATCTGCGCCTTTGAGCTTATACCAATCGCTGCCAGACAATTAGCGGTTCTTGTGTCGTATGATTCGCGTAATTCTTCTGATCGCATCCGATGCAATCTACCCCAGTCGTCCATGTTAACCCCTGTTTTTAGTGCAATTCTCACACACTAACTCGCCGCTAATGTCATTCAATTCTGCTATGTCAAATTGATTCTCGCAGTCTGTGCAAGTTTCTATGTCGTCCCAGTCAATATTATTCATCGCCCTTGTTCCCTCATCATTACAAGCCGTGTTTGCCGTCTAATAGTAAAATCATGTGACCGTGTGACGCCCACGCTTTCCACTGTGCCACCTTTCGCTTTGAATGCTGAGCGTTGTACTGCTAATTCGATTGTTGCCAACCTAGAGGCTTTGGCGGCCTGCTCGATGCTGTTTAATCTGTTGTATCTCATTTCACACCCCTAGCGCCTAGCGCCTCACGAACTAACATAGCAATAGTTGCTGATACCGAGCCTCTAAACTCAGACTCATTAAGCGCTAAAACCTTTTCATTCTGATCTGCGTCTAACATGACTGATTGTTTAACTTTATTACGTCTAATAACCTGCATTTAATTATCCTTTATTGTCTGAACTTGTGCGCTGATGTGTGAACAATATAGCAGTTTATTTTATCCGTCAACAAATTTTAGGCAAAAAAAAGCCCCGCTCAGAGAGAAGGGCTTAGTTGCAGCAACACAACGGAGGGGAAGTTTTGCTATGCGCTATTCTAATTCGGTTTTATGCGTGTTGCAACTGTACAAAAATATCAGCCTCTACCGGCGTCATTACCGGTAGCCCTGAGCGTTCGCGCCTGTTGTTCTCCATCAGTATCGACCAGTTGATGTCAGCCTGGCGTGCGTTTCGCGGCTTGATAGGTGACACACCTTTACCGCCGTGAGTTTTATTATCTGCGTGGCTCATTTGCCGGTACTCCCAAAGCCGCCAGCACCGCGAACACTGTCGCCAAGCTCGCTAACTATCATAATATTGGGCGCTTCATGCTTTCTAAATACTAGCTGGGCAATACGGTCGCCTGCTTTGATGATAAATGTACTGTCGCTGTGATTAACCAGCACCACCTTCACCTCGCCCCGATAATCTGAATCAATAACGCCTGCCAGTGTGTCGATGCCATGTTTAACCGCCAGGCCCGAACGTGGGCGAATCTCAGCGTAATAGCCGACAGGCATTTCCATCGCCCAGCCTGTTGATACAGCCAGGCGACCACCGCCAATAATAAAACCTGACTGGTCAGCGTATATGTCATACCCTGCTGCGCCTGGGCTTGCTCGCTCTGGGATTAGTGTTGTAGCTGATAACATTTTGAATTTAACAGGCTTCATTCTGATTGCTCCTTTGCTTGTGTGAATACTTTTGCCAGCTCAATAGCGTTGTAAATCTCGTTAACTAGGTTGGCTGAATTTCTTGAGGGCAACTTGTTAATAACTTCCCGCAACTCTGCCAGCTCTGCCTTAGTCGCGGAAAGTTCA
>TARA_R110000737_G_scaffold142598_5_pt1 | contig 19105 bp, 29 predicted proteins | sample TARA_R110000737 | Tara Oceans TARA_R110000737 (sample SAMEA4398027) | marine metagenome | biome: Polar Biome; feature: [SRF] surface water layer (ENVO:00010504); material: water (ENVO:00002006), including particulate matter (ENVO:01000060) such as... | depth 5 m | reverse complement strand
AAGCCCAAGTATTTCTTGCTTGAGAATGTACGCATGAAACAAGAGTATCAGGACGTTATCTCTGATGCACTAGGTGTACAACCTATTGCTATTAACAGTAGGCTAATGTCTGCACAGAACCGACAGCGTTTGTATTGGACAAACATACCAGATATCACACAACCAGAGGACAAGGGTATTGTTCTGCAAGACATATTAGAAGATGGGTTTGTAGACAGAGACAAATCACATTGCCTTGATGCCAACTATTTCAAGGGTGGCAATCTCAAGTCATACTTTGAGAAGCATCGCAGACAGTTAGTGTTCAGCAAGGATGGGCTATGTCATGTCGGAGATGCTGATATCAATGGACACGACATACTAAAACGTGTATATCACCCAGAAGGTAAAGCACCCACACTAACTACGATGGGTGGTGGACACACAGAACCCAAGGTATTGTGTGGTGCATGGCGAGGTAGATACACAGTTGATGGGGTACGTCAAGACCACAAGCACAAGGTGGCAGGTATGACTACACAACGGCTAGAGGTACGAACAGATGGCAAGACCAACAGCTTGACCACAGTACAGAAGGACAATGTAGCAGTAGACGTATCAGAGTTACAATGGCGTAAGCTAACACCACTTGAATGCGAGAGATTGCAGACACTACCAGACAACTATACCAACCATGTATCTAACACGCAACGATACAAGATGCTAGGCAATGGCTTTACAGTTGATGTTATAGCACATATATTGAAAGGAATTAAATAATGAAATTAAAAGAATTGATAGAACATAAAAAGAAAATATCTTTTGTAGATGACTATGACGCATCAGATGCAGAGGCATTAGGATTATTAATATCACAATACTTTGAGTATGATGGTGAAGAGATATTTAGTACACTTTTATTCGCAATGGAAGATGCAAACTTTCACGAGTTTAATGCTATAATAAAACGTGAGTGGAAAAGGAGTTAAGTAATGAGTGAGTATGAAGCTATCAAAGACTATGTGGATGACCACTATACACACTTTGGATGCTATCCAATGCAAGTGGAGACAGATACACAGGTCTACACATTTGACCAATACTGGTCTATACTAGACAAGGAGAATGTATAATGCCAAACCATACAGATAACAGAGTTGTTTTATCACATGATGATAGTCAAATGATTGACAACATATATAATATAATGAACACAGAAGATGCTAACCTATGCCAAGCTATCCTACCAATGGATGAGAAGTTACTTGATGGTGGTGATTGGTATGAATGGCGATTAGATAATTGGGGTACTAAATGGGATGTATATGACAGCACTTGTGACCGAATAGGTGCTAATACACTTCAACTAATGTTTTCTACCGCATGGTCGCCACCTAAAGGTATATTTGAGAAGCTAGTAGACATGGGCTATAATGTTCATGCCAGATACTTAGATGAGGGGTGGATGTACATAGGTATGTATGATAAGGGTGAAACTATAGAGTTCAGTAACGTAGAGGATGTTATTAAAGAATGCCCAGAACTTGATGAGGAATTTGGTATAAATGAATTGACACTTGAAAAAGAATTGTGGTGATATGGAGAAACCTAATGAATAGATTTATTATGTCCGATTTAATGGACAATATAATAGGTGTGATAATTGTGTTTCACATTGCATTGTTGCTTATCCTTGAGGTAGCACTTTTTGTGGAGTATCTAACATGAATAGATTACTAAATCGCTATACCCCCAATAAGCTAATAGATATATATAGCACTTTGGGGGAATAGCAGCAGGTAATTCATATGTTTGTAATAAAGGAGAATGAAATGACAACAGTAATTAGTACAGTAGTAATTAATAAAGAACAGTATGGACACTTACTAGTAGAGGATGTAACAGAGACACTAGGATTACTACCTGTGTGGGTACAAGAATTTAATATACTAGGTGAGGATGACATTGTGAATTTTATGCGAGATAAATATCAATGGGGTTTGTATAAATTTAATGGTGCTGTTACTGAGAGTGGCGCATACAAATCAGAGTATGATGAGGATGAGGATTTGGATTACATAGCTAAGATGAAAACAAAAGAGGGTACAGTTTATTTCTATCCCTATGCTATTACAGCATTGCCTACACCTGATGGATACTATATAACAAGGATGGATTAGAGGTGAACATGATTAAAAAGATACTCACATTCTGGATGAACAAGAATGAGATGCAAGACCCAAGCATGGACAACGTGTTACGATTCGCTATCATGTTTGTGTTTGGCTGCGGTGCATATGTAGTTGTAGTGGAACTTATAAAGAAAGGATGGTAGCTCGATGAAGGAAGAATATATTTTAGTGATGTGGTATGACTATAAAGGTTTTAGAGAAACAGGAGAAGGAGATTACTACGAAACTAGAGATGGATATCAACATTTTAGTACTCAAGATAAGATGTTACAATACCTTAAAAAGAATATTAAATTTGAGGGCGGTAAAAAAACACCATACAAAACAGTAAAAGAATTTTGTGATGCCTTTCAATTTATAGTATATGAAAGGATACTATAATGAATAGTAAAAGAATGTATTATTATTATAATAGTAGCATAACGAACGAGACTAACCCTGTTATTGTTTACAGACTTGCACCAACACTGCAATCAATAAGTAAACAGGTTAGAGATTTAAAAAAACTATACCCTAAAAAATATAAAAGTAATGATATTATAAAAGTTTTTACCCAAGAAACAGGGGATGGTGATTTAGTTTTATTTGGTAGCTACATATTTAAAAAAGTTGGATTAACTAAATGTGATAAGGAAGTTTCTGTTGTATCAGTAACAAGGAGAACAATGTAATGGATGAAGATTTATTAAATATCATAGACACACTTGAGAGCAGCTATGATTCTTGGAGACAACAAGTTGTAGGTATATTAGATGAGGAAGATACAGAGATTATAAAGGAGACAACGAATGGTAGTAATTAAATTGGACGCTGCTTCAGAAGAAGAATTAGATAATAAATTAAATATATATTTTGATACCTATCCAAGAGAAGGATACATGACAAGAGTTTCTGATACATATTATGACCACTTTACAAACAAGCATGTTACAATAGTAACACGACTACAGAGTTGTGATTAAGTGATACAGGAACTTGTAGTAATTTATATATGGATATGTATAGGCTATGCATTATATAGGAGTACATTATGACATTAACAATATTGATAGAACAGTATAAAAGTTCTATAGAATACAAAGAGTTACGCAAAGAAACTAAACAACATTATAGATATATGATTAGTTGTATAACTAAATACTTTGGAGATGAATCAGATGTCAATCTTTTGACAACAAAGAAAGCTAAACTTGCCTACGACTTCTGGTGTAGTATGGGAGTTTCATACGCCAACCACATAATAGGTGTAGCAAATATAGTTATGAACTATGCAGTTCGTATGGAAGATGTAAGCACTAACCCATTTGCTTCTGTCAAGAAGCGGTCAACTAAAAGTAGAAAAATTGTTTGGACACCTGAACAAGTAAAGCAACTGCTCGACTACGCATATAGTGATTACAAGTGGCGCAACCTTGGACTGATTGCACAGATGGCATACGAATGGTGTCAACGTATAGGTGATATGCGTGTTCTTACATGGGATAGTATAACCTTTGATAAGAAGAGGTGTTCCATTGAGCAGAGTAAACGTAGAGCAGAAGTATTCTTGCCTATAAGTGACGGCTTATTGGAGATGCTTGTGCAGCAACACGATGACTTTGGTTTTCAAAAGTACATTGTGCCTAGACCTAGCCCTTACAAGGGAGAATATATACCCTATAGTATGTTCAAGATGTCTAAATTTTCCCGGCAGTTAATAGATGAAGCAGGTTTGCCAAGAGAGTTGAGGCTGTCTGACTTACGCAGAACAGGCACAACAGAAATGGTTGAAGCAGGTGTCGGCATTGCACAAATCATGTCGGTTACAGGACATAGTAATCCACAAAGTGTGAAGCCGTACATAAAAAATACTTTTGATAGTGCAAATTATGCATTGACAGCAAGACAAAATCGTGATACATAACATTAAATGCCGACAACAAAGGAGAATAATATATAATGTTAAATATATTAAATGATATAGATGTTGGTATAGGTGAAACAGTTAGAACTAACTGCCCGGTATGTAAAGGTTATAATACTTTTACTATTACTAATGACATGGGCAAGCTGATGTGGAATTGTTACAAGGCTAGTTGTAATGTAAAAGGAAACGAGAAGACCCGACTATCTGTTTCACAAATGCAAAGTAAAAAAGATAATAAAAAAGAATTTAGTATGCCTGATTTCATTGTTCCTCATAGGAATAGAGGACACGTATTAGATTTCTTACATCGGTGGAATATAGTTTATGCCGTAGAAAATGTTCTGTACGATGTTAGAGAAGATAGAGTAGTGTTTCCTGTAATGAATGATGGTATTCCTGTTGACGCTACTGGTAGAGCGTTGGCAGGGTGGCGACAGCCTAAGTGGAAGCGATATGGTTTCTCTCCTTTCCCATATCGTTATGGCTCTGGTGATGTCGCAGTGGTGGTTGAGGACTGTGTTAGTGCTGTAGTGGCAGGTAATGTGAATGGTTTTGTTGGGGTCGCGTTACTTGGGACAACTTTGTTGGAACAACATAAGCAGATACTTTCACAGTTCTCAACTGTTTTAGTAGCTCTTGACCCTGATGCCCTAACAAAAGCTGTCAAGATGAAGAAAGATATATCAAACTCTAAGCTGCTAAGATTAAACAATGACTTAAAGTACCAACGAAAGGATGATATTAATATGATGAAAAGATTGGGGGGTATGTAGTGGAGCAGATACTATTACGTACCCTAATGAATAAAGATTTTTATGACAATAATAAGGGAGATAAGTGTCCAGATACTTTGTTTTCTACAGACTGTAAGAAAGTGAAGAAGGTTATTGATAAAATGATTAGTACATATAGGCGTGACTTACACCCCGAAGAAGTACATATGTTTTTTATATCAGAAAATCCATCTCTTACTACTGCACAGATGCATCAGTTTGATGCGCTATTTCATTCAATACAGAACCAACAGCCTATGGGTAATGATGTAGCCAATGATATTATGTCAAATCTATTTCGTAAGCAAGTAGGAGATGAACTAGTTAACTTGGCAGTGGATTTATCCAACGGTGACATTACAACTCTACAACCTTTAAAGGACTTGATACATAAGTATAATGATGACTTCACGCCAATGACTACGGTAGAATGGGAAGACATTTCTTTCAAGACATTAATGGAAATGCGTAGCAAAGATTCAAGATGGAAGTTTAATTTACCTACATTGGCACAGGTAGTTCCCGGAATAAATGCAGGACAACTTATAGAGATAGGAGCAAGACCGAACACAGGTAAGACATCCTTTCATGCTAGTCTGTTGGCATCACCGGGGGGTTTTATTGAGCAAGGAGCAAAATGTATGGTTCTTGTTAATGAAGAAAAGTATAATCGTGTTATGGATAGATACGTAACTTGTGTGTCAGGTATCGCAGATAATCAAATAGTAAGCAGACAAGACGAAGCAGATAAGATGTATAGCACAATAGAGAATATGCTATGGGTAAAAGATAGTACAGGAGAATATATGGATTGGGTAGAGAGAGTATGTAAATCATACAAACCTGACATAGTTGTACTAGATATGGGTGATAAGTTTGCAAAGACTAATTCTAATATTAGGCAGGATGAAGCACTTAAAGCTAACGTAATACAGGCACGACAGATAGGAAAGGAACAAAACTGTGCCATATTTTATATGTCTCAACTATCAGCAGAAGCTGAAGGTAAGATAATCTTAAATCAAAGTATGATGGAAGGTTCTAAAACAGGTAAAGCAGCAGAAGCAGATTTGATGGTGCTTATTGCTTGCAATCCTGATGTGGGGGGTAAGACAAATCCTAATGATTCTTCACAGAGACACTTGAACATTGTAAAAAATAAATTGTCTGGTTGGCATGGTAGAATTATATGCAACCTAGATTTTATGACAGGAAGGTATGAAGTATAATGATGACAATTATTGGAGTAGTATTGGTAGCCTTGTTTAGTAATGAGAATGCCACATTTATTAAGGCCGTAGAAGAAAATAGAAACAACGGTTATACATGGGAGTATGTTGGTAAACAAGATATACAAAATGTAAAGCTGTCTTTACCATTAGGTGATAAGATATACTTTAAACACACAAAGGAGTAAGTATGAAACTAACACTTGACATAGAAACCAACACACAAAAGAGGGATGGGAACTTACACCTAGACCCTTTTGAACCTGACAACTCTCTTGTGATGGTGGGTATGAAAACAGATACTGGTGAAGAGTATGTGTATACTTTTGACCATGTAGAATCTACTGACGTACAGCCTCATCAAGATGTTCAATCATTTCTTGACAAAGCTACCGTTTTAATTTGCCATAATGCATCTTACGAATTACAATGGTTGTGGCAGTGTGGTTTTAAATATGATGGTGCAGTATGGGATACTATGCTTGTAGAATATGTATTGCAACGCGGTATTAAGTTACCCCTATCCCTTGCGGCATGTGCTGAAAGACACGACTTAACACGCAAGAAGGGTACACTAAAAGAATATTATGCTAAAGGTTTAAACACTAATGACATTCCGCTTGATGAACTATCAGACTATTGTTTGACTGATGTAAAAGCAACTCAAGAACTATGTGATTTACAATGGAAAAAATTAAATACAAAAGAATATTCTATCCTGCTAGATACCGTTGTATTGACTAATGAGTTTTGCAAGGTTCTTGCAGATACATATTGTAATGGTATCAAAGTTGATACTAATACTCTCAATGAAGTTAGAAAAGAATTTGAGAAAGAAAAAGAGCAACTAATTACAGAATTACAAAAAGATGTACACGATTTAATGGGCGATACTAAAATAAATCTTAGTAGTCCAGAACAATTATCTTGGGTAGTTTATTCTAGGAAGCCAAGAGATAAAAATGTATGGGCTAATTCTTATAGTGAGTATATGAAAGATAAAGAATGGCGTGATTTAGTTAGGCTTTCCACCGACACAATAAGTAAAACATCGGCTAGAAAGTGTAACACCTGTAATGGTACAGGGTATATACGTAAGACTAAGAAGAATGGTACACCGTATTCTAAAGATAATAAGTGTTCTGTTTGTTATGCAGAAGGTTTTATATATGAAAATAATAAACAAATAGCAGGTCTAAAGTTTACTGCTCCTTCATCTAAGTGGGCTAGTGCAAACGGTTTTAGTACAGGTAAAGAAAATCTAAAGCATTTACAAGGGGTAGCTAAATCAAAGGGTATGGAACAGGCTGAACAATTCTTGTCTAAGGTTATTCGTTTGAGTGCTATTTCATCTTACATATCTACGTTTGTAAACGGTATTGAAACATACACAAAGCCTGATGGTAAATTGCATGTAAACTTATTACAGCATAGAACAGCAACAGGCAGACTATCCGGGGCTAGTCCTAACATGCAGAACATGCCTCGTGGTGGTACGTTTCCAGTAAAGAAAGTATTTATTTCACGCTGGGATAATGGTAAAATTATGGAAGCAGACTTTGCACAACTAGAGTTTCGTGTGGCAGCATTCCTTTCACAAGATGAGGTAGCAATTGAAGAAATTAAAACAGGTTTTGATGTACATAGTTACACTGCTCAATTTATTACTGACGCTGGTGAGGAAACTACTAGGAATGAAGCGAAGCCAGACACCTTCGCACCACTGTACGGAGCAACAGGATATGGACGAACACCAGCTAAAGCCGCCTACTACGAACACTTCGGTTACAAGTATAAAGGAATCACACTATGGCACACCAGACTGGCTGAAGAGGCTTTAACACACAGGCGTATTACCATACCATCAGGTAGGCAGTATTCATTTCCTAATGTACAACGTAGATTAAATGGTGGTGTAACTTACTTTACAAACATTAAAAATTATCCAGTGCAAGGTTTTGCTACAGCAGATATAGTTCCCATTGCTATGATACACATACATAGTTTGTTAAAACCTTTTAAGTCTTGTATAGTTAATACAGTGCATGACAGTGTAGTAATTGACATACATCCAAATGAAGAAAGAGAAGTAATAGAAATAATAAGTAAAACAAATGCACAATTAGGAGATTTAATCAATACTAAGTGGGGTATAAAGTTTAATGTTCCTTTATTATTAGAAGCAAAAATAGGTTCGAATTGGCTTGACACAAAAGACGTTGTGTGATATACCTACCAACTCAATTACAGTATAGGAGATATAATAGATGAGTGATAACTTAACAGTAATAAATACAAATGATTATGCAGCAATGGCTAAGATGATGGGTATGGCCTACGATACAGGGGATAGCAAATCTTCTTTAGCACGACTAAGAGTAAACAAAAAACCATTGTTTGCTGAGACAGAAGTAAATGGTAAGATGGTCAAAGTAGAAGTGCAATCAGGTGGGTTTGCATTAGAGAATGGTACAACTGTATTTGCAGAAGAAGCAGTGATACGACCTTTTGTTCAACGCTTTATGTATCAGAAGTATGTACAAGAAGATAATACGTATGTTAAAACTTTGATGTCTGATAATGCTAACATGGATTTAAAAGACACGAAGGGGGGATTTAATTGTGGAAAACTCTCTGGTTATGTTGAAGACTTCAATGCCCTATCTAAGGCTGAAAAAGATTTACTGCGCTCTATCCAACGTACACGAGTTATATATGGCACAGTAACTATGGAAAAATCTGTTACTGAAGATGGTGATGCACACCCAATAGAGAATGTTCCGTTTGTATGGGATGTAAGTACGAAGGAAGGTTTTAAACTTATGGGTGGCATATTTAGTAAGTTAAATAAAATGAAACGTCTGCCTATGTTACATAATATATCTCTTAAAACTGAATCAAGAGATTTACCGACAGGCAATTCATACTTTGTACCTATTCCTGAATTAGAAATGCAATCGTCTATTGAGTTATCAGACGATGACCAAGGCTTGTTCTCTAGCTTTATGGAAGCTATTGAAACACATAATGAATATGTACATAGTGAGTGGAATAAACATAATATGCCAGAAGAAGTTGATGGTTTTGTAGATGTTGTAGATGTAGAGAATGCTACATGAATCACCGAGGGGAGATAGCTTTACATCAGTTCTTGGAAAAGGCTGTTAAAAGAAAAAGCACTATATCAAAAGATGTAGCATCTCAAATCTCACAAGATGTATATGATGCAGTAATTAAACAGTTTGGGGAAAACAAACCAAGAGAGTTTAGACTTCGTATGTCTAATGTAGGTAGACCTTATTGCCAACTATGGTTTGAAAAGAATAAACCAGAGACTGCTCTACCAAAACCTACAACATTTATTATGAACATGCTACTTGGTGACATTGTTGAAGCAGTTTTTAAAGGGTTATTAAAAGAAGCAAGAGTAGACTATAAGGATTCGGACACTGTTAAGTTGTCAGTTGATAATGATACTATTACTGGTACATACGATATCGTTATTGATGATGCTGTGGATGATATTAAATCTGCTTCTGATTGGTCTTACAAAAACAAGTTCTTATGTTTTGATACACTAAAATCTAGTGACCCTTTTGGCTACATAGGACAACTTGCAGGTTATGCTAAAGCATCGGGATTAAAAGCAGGTGGTTGGTGGGTAGTGAACAAAGCCAATGGGGAGTTTAAATACATACCTGCTAGTGGTATAGATGTTGAAGAAGAACTTAATAAGATAAAAACAATAAACAAAAAACTAAAAGAAAATAAGTTCGAGAGATGCTTTGAGCCACAGATTGAAACCTTTAGAAGTAAGCCTACAGGAAACAAAGTTCTAGGTACAGAGTGTGGTTTTTGTGACTACAGATTTAGTTGTTGGCCTACTTTAAAAGAATTACCTGCTGTAAAGTCTCAAGCTAAAGAACCTAAGATTGTTAATTATGTAGAGTTAGCACATGAGTATCAAGTTGCGTAAATCCTCACGCTACAAACAGAATAGGTTAGCACTTAAACACGGTTATAGAAGTGGGTTAGAACTCACTAACGCAGATAGACTTACAAAATTAAATATCAAGTTTGAATACGAAAGTATTAAGATTCAATGGGAAGACCTAACTTACAGAACTTACACACCTGACTTTGTATTAGACAATGGTATAATAATTGAGACAAAAGGTTTCTTTACTACACAAGACAGAAGAAAACATAAGGAAATAAGCAAACAACATCCTGCTTTAGATATAAGATTTGTGTTTACAAATAGTAAAAGAAAACTACGCAAGGGTGCAAAGTCTACTTATGCTGAATGGTGTACTAAATATAACTTTAAATATTACGATAGAATAATACCTGAAGATTGGTTAAAAGAAAAGGGTAAAAATAAACACTCAAAGTTTATTTCTTTTCCACTTAATAAAATAGAAAGGAAAATAAAATAATGGAACAAAACTTAGAACTCGGAGAGAAAGATTTTTGCATACATGTTAAGCCTATCTTTAACAAAAAAAATATTTGGAGTGGTGACGTAGATGTAACTGCTATATATCCACCAAAAGCTGTATTGACAACAGAAGCATATGCTGGTATAGATGTCTTTGTAAAAATGATGGTATCTTCTGTGGCTGTTATGGAAATAGACACTCATGTTCGTGAAGCTATCCATCGCTATGTAGCGGAACACTATCCAGAAGACTTTGAGATTATGTTAGAGGCGTATAATGATGATGTTAAAATGGTAGACATTGAATACACAGATGGTAATGTCATTAAACTAAACTTTAAAAAAGATACAGAGTAGAATACGTAAGATGACACATGTAGGACATGAAGAGTTTATGAAAAATAAAAGAAAAGAACTAGATGCCTTAGAGCGTTTCGACATAGTTAATAAACCTGCCCATTACGCTCAGTATATTATTGAACCTGTTACATTTATAATGAGAAATGACTTACCATATTATAAAGGCAATTGTATAAAGTATATTTGCCGGGCAGGAGACAAAAAGTATGAAGGATTATCGTTACTAGAATCTGAAAAATTAGATATACAAAAAATGATTAGGTATGGTCAGATGCGTATCAATCAAATAGACGGTAAAGATGTGTTGTAATTATGATAGTTAAAGTATACATTACCTTAGAAGTAGATGAAGACGATTATCAAATACCTGCTGATGAAAATCCATCTGAAGAAATAAGAGAACTACTGCGTGATATATTGTATGATGTAGATGGACTGACAATAAAATATATAAAAACAAAAATGGAGAAGAATACATGATAAGCAACCTTTTACCTACAGATTATCAAAACTTTATTGCATTGTCTCGCTATGCTAGATGGAAAGAAGATGAACAAAGACGTGAGACATGGGGTGAGACAGTAACACGTTACTTTGATTACATGACTAAGCATTTAAAAGATACCTGTAACTTTGAGTTGTCTCGTTCATTACGTAACGAACTTGAAGAAGCAGTGCTTGAGCAACGTATAATGCCAAGCATGAGAGCATTGATGACATCAGGACCTGCCCTAGACAGATGCCACGTAGGTGGTTATAATTGTTCTTATGTACCTGTAGACAGCCCTAGAGCATTTGATGAGACAATGTACATCCTAATGTGTGGCACAGGTGTAGGCTTCTCTGTGGAGCGTAATGCAGTAGACAAGTTGCCCTCAGTTAATGAACACCTTGAGTACAGCGACACAGTAATCAAGGTTGGTGACAGTAGACCGGGATGGTCAAAGGCTCTACGTGAACTGATTGCTATGCTGTATGCCGGGCAAATACCAAAGTGGGATGTATCAGAGGTACGTCCAGCAGGTGCAAGGCTAAAGACATTTGGTGGTAGAGCATCAGGACCACAGCCTTTGATTGAGTTGTTTAACTTCTGTATTGAGAAGTTCAAGGGTGCAACAGGACGTAGGCTGTATCCTATTGAGTGTCACGATATCATGTGTAAGATTGGTGAGGTTGTAGTTGTGGGTGGTGTAAGACGTTCAGCACTTATCAGCTTATCTAATCTTAATGATGACCAGATGGCACACGCTAAGTCAGGTCAGTGGTGGGAGAATGAAGGACAACGTGCGTTAGCTAATAACTCTGTAGCGTACAAAGAGAAGCCACAGATGGGTACATTCATGCGTGAGTGGCTATCATTGTATAATAGCAAGTCTGGTGAGCGTGGTATATTTAATCGTCAGTCTGCTGTTAAACAAGCAGCAAAGAATGGAAGACGTAAATTACATAATACACCTATGCTTGACGACACAGATTCGCATTACACTATGCATCCTCACAGAGATGCGTCAAGCTACATTAACTTTGGTTGCAATCCTTGTAGTGAAATTATTTTACGACCCTACCAATTCTGTAACCTGTCTGAGGTAGTGGCACGTTCATCTGATAATGTAGATTCATTACGTAAGAAAGTACATCTTGCTACAATACTAGGCACTTTCCAATCCACTTTGACAGACTTTAAATACTTACGTAGCATATGGAAAAAGAACACGGAAGAAGAAAGACTACTAGGTGTGTCTCTTACTGGTATCTTAGACAATCAAATACTCTCAGGTAAGAGTGGTACGTATGGTCCTAATATTAGTGGGATACTAGAAGAACTAAAAGCTGCAGCTGTAGAGACAAATAAAATTTTTGCTGAACAGTTAGGCATACCACAATCTACTGCTATCACTTGTGTCAAGCCAAGTGGAACGGTCAGCCAACTTGTTGATAGTGCATCAGGCATTCACGCCAGACACAATCCATACTATGTTCGTACTGTTCGTGGAGATAATAAAGACCCACTAACACAGTTCTTAACTGCACAAGGGATACCATCAGAGCCTGACGTTATGAAACCTGACAGCACAACAGTGTTTAGCTTTCCTATGAAGTCACCTTCTGGTGCAGTTACACGCACTGACATGACAGCTATTGAGCAGTTAGACTTATGGTTACTATATCAACGTCACTGGTGTGAGCATAAGCCATCTGTTACAATCTCTGTGAAGGAGAATGAATGGATGGAAGTAGGTTCATGGGTGTATGAGAACTTTGATGAGGTATCAGGCATTAGCTTCTTACCATTCAGTGAGCATACATATCAGCAAGCACCTTATCAGGACATTGACAAGGACAAGTACACAGAGTTGTTTGCACGTATGCCAGACACAGTTGACTGGTCTTTGTTACCTGAGTTTGAGAAAGAAGATAACACATCTGGTGGACGTGAGTTAGCCTGTTCAGCAGGGGTATGTGAAGTCGTAGATTTGACTGCGGCATGAAGTAGGAGATACAATGAAAGAAGTAGATAACGATATTATTATTATTATAATGTGTATTGTAATGATAGTAATACTTAATATAATATAAGACAATAAGCAGTATATGAGGTAGATACGGCTAGGGTGAGCTAGTGTACATAATAGCCCTTACGTGTGAATGCTACACCAGACAGTTACCCGTCACTGAGACTGTCACTTTACAATGAGAAAACACGATAGAGGATAAGGAAGAATGAAAAAATTAGCACTAGAAAATTACTTGACAAGATTTATGAGATATGTTATAGATTGGCGTAGGACTAGAAAAGTTATACATCTGTTACAAGAATTGCCTGACAGCACACTAGAAGATATAGGTATACGCAGACATGACATATTGCGACTAGCTTATACGGAGTTACAAAGAAAGAACTATGAGAAGTAAAGCATGGAGAGTATGGGCAAAAACAATTGGTAGCAAGATAACAGATGATGAAAGTGAAAGCGATATTGCAGCTATGCTACGTACCTTTTGGGTACTCACTCATCTGGTTGCTTGCTTTTTTATTATCATACATAATGGGGTCAAGCTAGGATGGTTTTAAATTATGTAGCAAACTGGTGGGAAGTAGCAATGCTTTTCACTATATCTATAAATACTATAATTAATATAATAGTATTCTTTAGACATAGATTTAAACAAAAAGTAATACAATAGTGTTACTTAAACAGCGTAGGAGTAAATAGATGGCAACAGAACAAAAACAAGCAAAGTTAAAAGTTGGTGGAGTAGAGTACGATATATCAGATTTAGATGATAGAGAACACATCATTCTATCTCATGTAATTGATTTGCGACAAAGAATACGTAAGGCAAGATTCTTATTAGAAGAAATGAAAGTAGCAGAAAATACGTATGCATCAAGTCTAGTAGAATCTTTATCAGAAGAAAAAGAACCTGAGTTTATAACGCCCACCACCGCAGATGAACTTGTCACATAGTTAGGCAAATAGTATATGCAAAGAAAAAAAATAATAAATGTTTTAAAGTCAAATGCAATATCAAATATGCAGTTACATGTATCCAATGTAGAGTTATACCTTACAAATTCAGTAGGTATCGGGGAACATTCTGATATCATGGAAGCAATAAATGTAGAGTTAGATAAAGTTGCTAAGTATCAGGGTAGATGGGATGCATTAGAACTAGTACAAAGAGGAGATGTGTATGAATATGACGACACTAAAACCGAGCATTAAGGATAGAAAGAAATTTGATATTGACTTAGCCTATGGTGAAGTTAGAGAACAGCAGATTGCTGACATGTTACAGCAAGGAAAGATAGAGGTTAAGAGTGAAAGAGATGTGTGGCAGAAGACAGGTAACATCGCAATTGAATACGAATGCTATGGTAAGCCAAGTGGAATCAACGCTACGGAATCAGATTTCTGGTTTCATAATCTGTGTATCGGGGAAGATACCTTTGCTACGCTGGTATTTGACACGAAAAGTTTAAAAAGAATTATTAAGAACCTAGATTACAAGAGGTCTGTGTCTGGTGGTGACAATAATGCAGCACGTATGTATTTATTAAACTTACAGAAGTTGTTTTCTTCTGATGTAATCAAAGCATTTAAAGGAAAAGAAAGTGACGTGGCTTGAATATGAAATGCTTAAATGGCAAGAGGAGAAGTATGGCAACATGGAATTAAACGAGTATCAAAAGAAAGCAAAGGTGTATGCAATCTATCCTGAATCATACAGAATAACCTACCCAGCTTTAGGATTAGTTGGTGAGGCTGGTGAGGTTGCTAATAAAGCAAAGAAACTTATACGTGATGGCTTTACCACAGAAGAGTTAGAACAAAAAAAGATAGAGATTGCATCTGAGATAGGGGATGTGCTATGGTACTGTGCCGCACTAGCGCAAGACTTAGGTGTGTCTTTGTCTGTAATTGCTTCACAGAACTTAGATAAACTAGAGAGTAGAAAACAACGTGATGCTATCAAAGGCAGTGGAGATACTAGGTAATTTACTTATATACATACTAGCAGGTATATTATTACTATGGTTATGTTACATGTTTACAATGGCTGCAATTAATACTGTGTGTGATTGTACACTAGAATTAGAACAAAAAAGAAGGGGCTTAATTGCCCCTTTTATTTTACTCAAAATACTCTTTATATATGTACATTGCAGCATTATAATCTTTAGTATCTCCTAATTCTTGTTCTAAACCGTCTGCCTTTGTCAGACTTCTATAGTAATCTGCAACCATTACTCTTTTATCCTTGCTTAATGCTAGAAACCTAGCTTGGCTTAATCTGTCTCTTAGTTCAATATCTACTTCACCATCAACTTCGATATTATACATGTTAGGATTTAACACAGCTTTCCTAGCCTGACCTCTAGCACTATTTACCATAGATTTTATCAGAGCTTTTTTAGTTATATTATTTGTTTGAGGATTATTATAATCTTCGTCAAACAAAATAAAATTAGTTATCTCATTTTCCACAGATTCAGCCATCAATGCTTTTGCTTTAGATGTAAATTCAGGGTCGCCTTTTATTCTCTTAGGTGTTATTTCAAACCATTTAAGTCCTAATCTATCAAATTCAATTTCTGCTACATTTCTTTGTTGTCTTTGAGTTAGTCCTGTTATCTGTCGCATAAAAGGATTGACATTAATTAAAGGTGTAGTTCTAGTTGGACTTTGGAATTTTTCTCTACCTATGTCTGCACCAAAAAATTTATTTTCTTGTTCAACTGTTGTAGGAAAAGAACGAGTAGCTTGCTTGAAAAAGTAATCTATTAAATTAATATCATTATTATCTGCTACTATTCTATATTCAGGGTCAATCGTAGCAACGACATCTTTTAAAAATCCTGCACCCACAGTAAATGTATTTGCATAGTTTCCAGCCCACTGTGTTAGTCTTCTTTTTATAGCTAAATCATTTTCACCAGTGTCTACACCCTGTTGATACTCTTTAAAAAATTCATCCACCAAGCCTAAACCAGTAGGTCTAAATTGACCACCACCTAATGCTTTAACTGCTGTCTCTAATTCAAATGGTGCATTAACTTTATCAGGATTATTTCTTCTATAAAAGAAGTCGGCTACTGCAGCAAAGACAGAGAATGGTCCTAACGATGCTTGAGCATCTATTAGTCCAGAACCAAATGGATTTTTATACTCAAATGCACCTGTAGTTTCATCTCCATAGTGGTCGCGTATAGCATATAAAGCACCTAATGTAGCCAAGCCACCCATCTGCTTACCAAACCTATCAGCAGCATCTGACTTATTTAATATTCCAGAACCGAAGTCAAACAAACCAAGTATAGGTGCATGTTCGTATGCAAATCTAAATTGATTTACTAAGTATCTAGGAAATGGTACAAATGTAGAACCTAGTTGCGTTTGAGAAACATCAATAAAGGCTTGTGCCGCTGTATTAAATACACCGTCTTTACCCTTAAACCTTCCTGTTTGATAAGTAAAGTCTAGTGCTTTCTCCATACCCTCACCAATTAGTTTATCAGATATGGTACTAAATTTTCCTGCTTTTAAAACGTCATTAAGAGTAGTTCCGTCTACAGCCATTAACGCTTTATTTAACTCTCTAGTTAGTATGGCTCTCTTAAACATATTATCAGATAGAGTGTTTAATTTATTTAAATTTCTAGCAATACGAAGTAAACCAGTGTCAATATTTGCATGGTTAGCTACATCACCCATTTCCATAAATAGACTTTTTTGTAACTCTGTCTTACCGAAAGCTGGGTCTTTCATTAACGTAGATAACACTTTAGCATCTGCGTGAGTAAAGCCTAGAGTTAAATCTTTAAGGAAAAAAGAATCATACGCAGTTCTTAGCTGTGCTACTCCTAACTTTGTGGCTCTCTCAGCTTCTTTTTTTATTTGTTCTTCTGTAGGTTCTATACCTTGTTTTATTAGCCTACCTTTTAGTGAAGCATCTCCTACAAATGGAAGTTTTTGTGCAACTAAGTTGTATAGTCCTGCACCAAGATTATCAAAACCATATATATAGTTTCTCATATAACCGTTAGTAAAGTTACGTGTAGTTGTTGCTAACTGTACAGTCATCAAACCAATACGTGCCTTGTTGATATTTTGCATAACTGTGTTAGCTTTTTTTATTTTATTTTTACCAAACTTTTGTTCAAGTTCTTCTACAACTGCACGAGCAGGATTAGTTATAGTGCTTTCAGCTATGGCTAATGTTCTGTCAATGGCATCTAATGATTCTAGTCTAGCTTTCTTTTCTGCTTGTGATAGTTGGGATGCAACATTTAATGTTTTACCTGCTCTACTAAACTCTGCCGCTAGTAAAGCACCTATGTCATCAAATGTTAAACCATATTCATTTGCTTTTTTAGTAACGTAGTCAGCGTCAAACTTCCTAATTACTTCTTTGCCTTTTTTATTTGTAACTTTTATTTGACCTGTTTCAAAAACTCTGGCTAACTTAGACGTAAATCTTTCTGCCCCCTCTTCAATTCCTTCTAGGGGTGGTATATCTTTTATAAATTCTGTAGCAAAAGCTGATAGGTTTTGTAAATACTTATCGTTTATTGAAAATGCACCCTCAACTAGTATATCCCCTTTAGAAGTTTTTACTAGTGGGTCATCTGGTGCAAGAGCCTTTTGTAATTCAACGCCTCGTTCTAATTTCTCAGGTATAGATTCTTTTAATGATAGTAGTTCTGAGAATACTTCTTTAGCAGTGCTAGATGTTTTTTTATCTGTAAATATTTTTTTAGTTTGTTTTGTATTTGCTTCTACTATTAAGTTAGTATTAAATTTTGCTGTATTATTTCTAATAAGTTCTGCTTGATTAGCTGTCACTGCTCTGTTTGCGCCTTGAACACCACCAACAATTCCACCGGGAACAGCACCAACTACAGCACTTAGTGCTACATTGCCAGACCTAATGTCTTCTTGCAAGCCTGTTTCAACTCTTGTCTGTTCTTGAGCAACAGTTTGTGTCGCAGCTATTGCAGAATCTAAAGCACCTGCCCTAATAGCACCCTGCGTTCCAGCTTTTATTAGTGCATCTCTACTTTCTTTTGATGCTTGTCCTTTTAGAACTTGTCTTATGCCTAGCGTCACACCTTTCTGTGCAGCCATCGTTCCAACCTTTGCACCACCGCCTGTAAGTACACCTGCATAAGTTGACGGAGCAGTTAATATACCAGCCGCATAATTAGTAATAGCAGTTGCATAATCTCCTGCACTATCAGGGGATTCTGATTTATCAAACGCATCTATTAAACGAGCAAAACTTTGTTTCCTATCATCGTCTGCATTCTGTGCATATATTAAATCATTAATAGCTGTTACTTCATTTACATTTTGATAACGAAAGTGCTTTATGAATTTATCATATACCTTGTCTTTATCTACTAAGTCTTCAGCCTTTTCACCAACCCTGTCTAACAAAAACCCACGAGCATCATCCATAAATGTATCACTATTGACAAGCTCTTCTTTAGTTAGCTTTTCCATTACTAATCCTCTAGTGTTACTGGGTTATCAAATTGACCTTTATAAGCGTCTTGTATATCCATCATCTTTAATTTAATTATGTTTATTTCTGTAGGGTCTGTTTCTGTGGCAAGTTGTTTAGCTAAGTCTCTATACGTATCTAAATCTTGGCTTGCGTTTTTCCCCATTTGACCATCAGAATATAAAGATTTTGTTAAGCTGCTTGGTACATTACCA
>TARA_R110000737_G_scaffold7962_1_pt1 | contig 19107 bp, 30 predicted proteins | sample TARA_R110000737 | Tara Oceans TARA_R110000737 (sample SAMEA4398027) | marine metagenome | biome: Polar Biome; feature: [SRF] surface water layer (ENVO:00010504); material: water (ENVO:00002006), including particulate matter (ENVO:01000060) such as... | depth 5 m | reverse complement strand
AAAAAATTACGAAAAAAAATGGAGATAAATGCAGCATACACTATATTCATACCCCATACCCCTAAAAACGCTTTTTGGTTTATCCATTTTGCGTTGTATTCCAAAACTAACTAAAGGAGTTACTAATGAAAGTAATCAATTTTTTCGTCAAAGGTTTAGCAAAGACAACTATTTCTGCATCTAAAGATGGTTCTAATCCATCTCATTTTGATGGGGTTCGTTGGTTTGCTGCTCAGTACAACATCGCTACTAAGGAGGCTTACTTCTTGCGTGAGGGTGGTACTGTTGTTGGTGCATCTATCACTCTATCCGAGCAAATGCTTGCGGGAGTGCTCAAGATGAAGCAAGTCTAACAACTTGTGGACGTTGCCCCCTTCGGGGGGCTTCGTTTCACTCTACCGAATAGCCCAACCAATCAATTACATCTATCTTCATACCTACATAATATAGAGCCTACACTAGTAACGTGGGCTAATAACAGTATCAATTAAACATAACATAATAAGGACAACAATAACATCATGCATAATCTAATCAAATCAGCATTCGGAATTATATCAGGCGTATTACTATATTGTGGCACAGCCATAGTATTTCATGTAGTAGGAATAGTAGACTTTAATAACAGTAGTCAAACAATAGAACTATCAAACTTTATATTTATAGGGTTAATAGTATTAACATTCACATTGTTCATGTTCTCATTATACTTTCTATACAAATGGAATCAATCTTTAAAAGAAGATGACATTCATAGAGTAATTAATGATTATGTAAATAATAATATTAAAAAGGAATTAGCCTTTACAGAAACTTATAGAGAGAGGGTATAATGTTTAACGGTGATATAAATACATTCCAAATCAAACCATTAGTACAAGAGTGCTGTGGTTTTGATGTTGACGCAAACGAAGACGGCTGTGATATTATATCTTGTGATTGTAAAGTATGCACAAAAGTACTTAATATTCCAAATGATGAAGGTGAGTCGGAAAAATGAATACCTCAAACAGTCATTCCTAATAAGTAAAACTTGATAAGGCTCAATACAATTGTAGTTGTTGTTTATTATTTGCATTTTAACTCCAACTAATTACTATTAGTTAATTTCATTAATCTTCTTATAGTTAGTATTGAGTCTTGTCATTATTTATAATTAAGAGCAAAAGTGCTATTTCGACATAATAAACTAGGTCTGTTTAGACCGTGATTAGAGTTGATGTTGCCTTAAATGAGACAGGTGGAAGCTACCTTGCTCTTATAATTTTAAAACTAATAAATAAGGAGTAATATGAAGAACTTAAGTAAAGATGAAATACTATCAATATATATACATAAAGTACAAGTTTTGAAAGAAATAATTTCTTCTAAATCTGATAAACATTGTGATGAATGTTATAAAAATAGCAATGATGAGAATATTGCTATATTATTAGAAATTAAAGAAACTGATGTACTTGAGAGAGTCATGGGTTTTGATAATTTATCATTAGAAGAGCGAAGCAAACTTATACTTCAAGAAACTTATGATGAGGTAAATGATGATTCTAATTGAATCAAATGAATGTGAGCATAATGAATGTGAACAAGCAGAACAATATTATGGTATACTAGAGACAGACTTCTATTACTATTGGATGTGTTCTAATTGTGGAGAAGAAGTTGTAAGTGAACCTAACGAAGAATAAATAACAAGGAGAATAATATGTCAATAAACATAACAGAAGAAAAGTTTTTAGAATTTGAAAAGATAAAACAAGAGGGAAGATATAATATGATTGACCCGAACGCTAGAGCATTGTCAAGTCTTACTAAAGAAGAATGGGTGCAAATAGCAACAGATTATGATAAGTTTTATAAAGCATGGATAAAAAAGGAGTTTAAGATAAATGATGCATGGGGGAATGATGAAATCGATTAATAATAATGACGATTCTCATATTGAACGTTTAGAGAATATTTCATATAAAGAGATAAAAAATAAGTTTCCTGATAAAATAGTAGGAGCTTACTCTGAAGGTGAAAGACTAGTACTCGTTCTAGATAAGTGTCGTTTGAAGTTTGATAATAGAGTGCCTCAAAAACATGATGATGTTTATGGTGCTATCCATCGTAAATAGAATAAGAGTAGGATGTACTTTAATGCCAATATTTTTAGTATTATGGTATGTCCTACCTGCAATTTAACTAAAAGGAGAATATTATGGGATTTGACTTACATGGCTTAAAGCCTCAAATAAATAAAAACCATTCAGATGAATATAGAATGATTATGGACTCATATGGTAATGGAGATGGTTGGCTTGATTGGAATAAAAGAATACCAACAGATGCTAAAGATAAATACTTTAAACTAACAGATAAATACAATCAAGATAATCCAGGTGTTTATTTTCGTAATAATGTATGGTGGTGGAGACCTCTGTGGGATTTAGTATGTCATTATTGTGATAATGTATTAACTGCTAAAGATATGGATAGAGGTCATTATAATGATGGTCATAAAATATCTAAAACTAAATCTATTAAAATAGCAAATAAGTTAACTAAAATATTAGAAAATGGGACAGTTGACACTTATATGGTAAATTATGAAACTGCTCGTAGACAAGCTAAAGCAGATGGAGAAGATTTTGCCACTAGTTATCCTATTGATAAAGGTAATATAAGTAATTTTAGAGATTTTTGTAGAGAAAGCAATGGATTCACAATATGTTAGGAGTTTAAATGAGAAATAGAGTAAGAAAATTGTTAGGTGAAGATGTTAAATATCAGAAGTCTGATTTAAAGCTTATGGCACGACTTTGGTTTGATGACCTTAAAGCAATACATTATGATGGAGATTTAGACAATGTATCTGCTATACATTTATTAAACTATTTAGTTGATGGTCATCTTACTAATTGGGAATCTGCTACTAGAATAAGACGTAAGCTACAAGCTAAACATAAAGAGCTTAGAGATGAAGAAACTTATAAAGGTAGAAAAGAAGAAGAAACTAAATGGAGAGATAGGTTTTCTCCTAATTCAATGGTAGATGAAAGTGATATAGATTGATTCTAAGTCAAGATATTGCTAACTTTACATTAATTTCAAGGAGGAAATATGAAAGATATGAAAGGCTTTATAGAAGACGCTTATTCTAAATGGCTATTTGAATTAAACACAGAAAATCGCAAGAAATACAAAGAATTTAAAGGTATTTTTGGTGCGTCATCAGCAGGAACTTGCTTTAGAAAACAATATTTAAAAACTAAAGATTTACAAGAACCACCCTTCGATAACAGAGTAATGAGACTTTTAAGATTAGGGACTGTTGTACATACAGATATTCAAGACAGCTTAGAGGATTACTTTAAGAAGAACTTAAACTCTGAAGCTATTGAATTATTTATAGAGCATCAAATAAGGATACCTGAACTAAATGTTGTAGGTCACTTAGATGCTGCTTTACACAATAAAGAAGATAATCATATTCAATTATATGACATTAAAACTTGTGCGTCTTATAAATGGCGTATGAAGTTTGGTCGTAAAAAAGAAAAAGGAGGAAGTGTTAATTACAACCTTCAAATAGGAACATATGCATTTGGTTTAGGTGAACAGCTTAAAACAACCAATATTGATATGAGTTTATTGTGGTATAATAAAGATACTAGTGCATTAAGAGAAGAAATAGTACCTCAAGAATGGATTGGTTCTGCTATAGAATATTGGGAAGAATTAGGTGAAACATTACAAGAGGTAACTTCTGATAATGGAGCAGAATTAATTCCTGGTAGCTATGGCGTACCTATGATGAATTGGGAATGTAGATACTGTGGCTTTAAAGACATTCATTGTCAAGGAATATAATAATGATAAAAACAAAAGAAATGATGCGTGTTGCTAATTTTGTATTTCATAAATCTGATGATAAAACTATTAATAGATTACTAAATAAGTTCTCAAATAGAGCTGTTGAGTCTAATAATAAGCATAATGATAAGATTCATGAAGTTCAAAAGTCAACTAAGCAATGGGTTATAGAAGCTTTAGAAGAAGCTATGGATATGTGTGTCTATTTACAAAGATTGTTAGAAAAAATAGAAAAAGAGGAAAAAAATAATGGAAAATGAAACACCATTTAAAATAGCAAAGAATAATGTAGGCTTAGAAATGGTTCAAGACTCATTGTTAAATATTACTACTCAACATAAAGTAATTGGTAAGATTGAAACACCAAAAGGTCTAGTAAAGAAAAAAATGGGATTTGATTATGTTGAACTGTCATATATGAAAAAAATAGCTAATGAACAATTTCCAGGATGGTCTTGGACTATTGTAAAATCAGAAGCTTTAGGAGCTGCAGCGTATGTAGTCCATGGAAGATTAAAATGGTTAGATAATGGATTATGGCGTGAAGGCGATATGGTAGCAGCTCATAGAATACAAACTAAACGTGGCTCAACAGAGTTCGTAGAAGTCGGTAATGATATTAAATCAGCAAATACAGATTGTATGAAGAAAGCATTTAATGTCTATATGGATATAGCAGCTGATGTTTATCGTTCTGATGACCCTAGCTTAGATGATGAGCAAGCAGATAGTTTAAAATCAGTAGCCTTAAGTGTTGATGATGAGCAATTTGAAAAAGTTAAATCGTTAATAGAAAATGGAACTATAAATAGTGGTAACTATAAAGCAAGTTTGGCAAAACTAGAAAGGTTAGCAAATGGATAATGAATTACTAGAAAGAGGATTGAGTTATTCTGTTGGAACTAATGATGGAAAAGTGTTTGAAAGAATAGTATACAAAGGAACAAAAAATGTTATGGGTAAAAACATAATGTGTTTTGAGACTGAAAATAAAGAAACAGTATCTATTAATCCAAGTTACTTTTCATATACAGTAGAAGACAATGGATACTTTCCTACACCTAAAGATTTTAATAATAACAAGGAGAATAATAATGGGTAAGCTGACTGTAGCAGAAACAAAAGCTCTGCAAGATGAAGGAATACTAAGTAAAGCATCAGTAAAAGAAATGCAAGATAAAGGTCTTGTATCTTCTAGAGCTAGAAATGAAAAAAGAGTAGTTAAAACTGCGAGTGGTACATATGTTACTCCTCAATTCTATTTTCAAGGACTAAATGGCGCTGACTATAGTGTAGACATGACTTCATTAAAGGATGAAGTTGCAAACTTAATTAATAAATATACTAAAATAATAAGTAAATAAGGAGGATTATTTTGATAACAATGACTGATACATATTTCGACGAAAAGACTGATGGTATTATACCAATAGTAGTTGGAACATATCCTGCTCATGTGAGTGGATTTGAAGGAAGAACTGTTCAAACTAAATTTGGAGAACAGAAAGTCTTTAATATCGAATTTCAAATAGCTGACGAAGTTGATAAAATGACTATTGTTAAACATCATTACGAAGAAGATGAATTAATTGAAAGCGTAGATGAAAATGGCAAACAAGTTAAAATATCAGCTACTTTTATGAAAGGAAAGAGATTCAAGTCTAAAGGTATATGGTTAACTGAAAATCCAGGCGATGGTGAAGGATGGAGAAATAGAACTTATGTTGAGTTCTTTCAAGGTCTAGGAGTAACTTTCCCTGTAGTTAAAGATAAAACTCAATTAGCAGAAATAGAAGAAGAAGACGTTTTAGGTCTACCTGCTTTAATTAAGCTAAATAAAGAGTTTTATGAAAAAGATGGTGAACAACGCTCTACTTGGAAAGCATTTACAGCTGTAAATTGGAAAGATGGTCAAAGATTATCTGCTGATGAAGTAAGCACAGATGATGTTCCTTTCTAAATAAGAGTTATTAAACAATATATGGGGCTAGTCAATAAAAGAATTAGCCCCATTTACTTAAAAAATAGGAAAATATAATGAAAAAAATAAGAACTTTAGTAAAACAAGCATTAAAAAATGGCTTTAAAAGTAAGCCTGCAAAAGGATATAAGTATTTACATCAACTAAAAAGAGGTTCTTTATTTAAAACTCCTAGTGGTTCTAAAGGGATATTATTAGATTCAGATATAAACGCAAGAGTTATTATTACAGAAACACCTGTCAGAAGAAACCCTGAATCTTATCTTGGTAAAAAAATAATTTCTAATGAAACAGAAGTGAAAGAAGTTATATAATGCAATGGTTAATATCACTTACAGGCTCGTTAGTTTGGATAGCAGTATCATTAGGAGTAATATGTTTTTGCATAATAGCAATATTGACAATAGTAGAAAATTGGTTAGCAAATGGAAAATTCGACAGATTCAAAAAATAAATACTTTGGAAATGAATCTTTTTGGAAAGAATGGTATAGATTAAATTCTATATATAACGATGATATTACAGACGCACATAAAGCATTAAAAGATATGTACGGCTATAACTATGAATCAGAATTTAATGACGAAACTAAATTAGAATAGGGCTAAATATAGCTCTAAAAAGGAAGAGGATGACAAAGAAAAAGTGATTTAGGTTGGCGTTTAAAGAACTATCTTTGAAAAAAAGGCATAAGGAAGCATGGTATGTGACTTGTGCCTTCTCTTTCTTAAATAACCGAGGAGTATTAAAATTGAAAAATGAACATGATTGGAGAAAGTCTCCTAAAGGAAGATTTCCCTATACAGGAACAATTAATAATAAAAAATATCTAAAAGATAGAGCAGAGTTATTTGCTGAAAATGGTAATGGTTGGTGGTGGTGGCAAGGAACTCATCTAGGGAAAAATATAGGTAAAGATAACGGATAAATAAAAACCAATAAAAAAGGAGGCTAAAAATGCCAAAAAAGAAAGTAAAATCTAAAGAAAATAAAGTTGGAAATTGGAGAGGTATAGAAGATAGATTCTTTAATAAAGTTAGAAAAGGCTTTATAAGAATATTTGGGAGTAAATACTAATGAGTAAATTAGGTGAAGTACATGACATGGCTATGAATAATAAAAAAGGAGAATTGATAGATTGGCTAGAGATGAGAATGAGTAAATCAGCAGCTAAACATGGTGCAAATGAATTCATGAAAGCAGCTGAAGAAATAAAAGAAAGAGAAGGAAAAATATTGTTTAAAAATATAGAAGAAAGTGACAGTACTAAGTTATAAGTGTCCCTGTTGTGGATACAGTAAAAAAGCATCATTCAATCCATCGAGATTAATAGCAGAACTAAAAAGAGAACGTTCAAAATCAACTAAAAGTATAATGAGAAAAGTTGTTAGTAATATAACAACAAACATCCCAAGTGAAAATCAATTGATAAAAGAATATTATTTTTATCAAGGAGTCTCACAAGTTTCAGATGAGGTCGTAAAATATGGAATCCAACAATACACAAATGGTAATCATTACTATAAAGGTAAAGGATTTAAATATTTAACGCACATAATTCTGAATCATAATTCAAATAAAGATAAATTAAAAACATACGAAAGACAAATGATTGGTAAACCACCGTCTGTCGTAAAACTCAAGGAGGAATAATGAAACTAGAACAAACAATGTTTCCAGTAAAAGAAGTACCAGCTATTCAATTAGATTCTATTGGTTTGATGACCTTAGATGGTCAAGATAACTTAATGAAAAGCGGATATAAGTTTATAGTGCGTGAAGATACAAATCAGATATTAAGTTGCATGACAGACTCATATAAACTAGTACCTAACTCTGATATTATTAAGGCAGCTGAGCCAACGCTAAAGCAGCACAAGGCAGTATTAAGAGAATCAGTTACTTTAGGTGATGGTCAACGTTCAGTTTGGAGATGGTCACTTCCAGAGTCATTAATAAAAATGGATGAAGGCGATGCAATGCATCCTGAAATTATAATTAAAAATAGTTATGATGGAAGTTTGCAAGTTCATATTCTAGCAGGTGCTTTTAGATTAGTTTGTAGTAATGGTATGATTATAGGAAATATAACTTCAAAACATAATTACAAACATAATATTGGAAATATGAATTTAGATAACTTAGAAGAAATAATCGTAAATACAATTCAACAAACAGAAGAAGAAGGAAAGAAACTTCCTTTATTAAAAGAAACTAAACTAAATCAAAAACACATAATTAAATTAATAGAACTATTCCCTTCCACAATGTCAGAATTTATAACACAATACTTAATTGCTAATAAACCAAAAACATATTGGGATTTGTATAATGTTGCTACATATATCAATACTCATAAAATGAATAGAAACTATAATACAACACATCAAATTGAAAGCAAATTGTATTCTAATGTTAATAAATGGGCTACAGCTTAATACATGTCATCATTCAAATGGACAGACTGTCCTGTAATAATACCTTACTATGGAGGAAAATATCAATTAAGTAAAGTTTTAGTACCTATGCTACCAAAACATGAAAGATATATTGAGGTATTTGCAGGTGGTCTGTCTATGTATTTTAGAAAAGTAAATTCAAAACTTAGTATTGTGAACGATTTTGATAATGATATTGCAAATCTATACCATGTAATATGTGAAGATTTTGATAGATTTAAGTCATACTGTAAAATGATACCTAAAGCAAGACATTTATTTTATAATTTTAGATTAGAATTAAAAGACAAGCCTGAGATTAATTTCCCTGATTACAGAAGAGCAGTAAAGTATTACTATATAATAATGAACGCTTTCAATAATAATTACCATACTCCTATGAGCAAAGAAGACGATTGGGATACAAACGCATTAGATTTCATACATTATGGTAGAAAAAAACTATTGCACACAGTTATAGAAAACTTTGACTTTAGAGAATTACATAAAAGATACCCACCTAAGAAAGGAGATTTTTGGTATTACGACCCTCCTTATATAAGAGCAGGAGAAAGAAAAGACTATTACTTTTATCACTTTACAGAAGAAGACCATATAGAATTATCTGAATTAGTAAAAACAATAGATAAAGCAGGTGCAAAATTCATGGTAAGCTATGATGACAGAGAAATAGTAATGGAATTATATAAAGGTTTTATAATAAACAAAATACCTGTTAAGTATGCAGGTCAAACAACAAACAGGGATTACAAGAATGAACTTGTGATAACTAATTACGAACCAAATAACCAACAAGTGAGTTTACTATGAATGAAAAAACAGTAAATAAAATACCACCTAATTCAATAGAAGCCGAAGAGGCTGTTATAGGTGCTGTTTTATTAAAAGGTAATGATATATTTGTAAAATGCGATGGATGGATTAGAGATTCTGATGCATTTTATAATAATAAAACAAAGATGATTTGGGAATCTTGTAGTGAAATGCAAAGGAATGGTGAAGCTATAGATGTGGTTACTGTTTCTCAAAATCTAAAAGATAAAAAAGACCTCACATTAAATTCAAATCTAGATATGTTTTATTTGACAGGATTGCCTGATAAAGTTCCTACAACTGCTAACGTTGAACATTATGCTAGAATTATTTGGGAAAAATTCATTAAAAGAGAAGCAATTAAATCAGCTCATAAATTGTACAATACAAGCTTTGATAAACAAGAGGAGAAAGCAGAAGCTTTATTGCATGAACACGCTAGATTAATTAATGAATTAATGGAAATAGCCCCAAGTAAAAAAAGAGAAATATCTGAGATAGTAAACGAAACAATAGATACTCTTAAAACAGGTAAGAATATCATTAAATTTGGTTACCCTCCATTAGATAATATTGCAGGTGGTATGACTAGAAAAGAAATAACAGTTATTGGTGGTAGACCAGGTCATGGCAAAACTACATTAACTACAAATCTAGTAAGAAGTCTTCTTAAGCAAGGCAATAAAGTCATGCTATTTAATCGTGAGATGAGTAATACGGAAATGATGAAGAAATTCTTTGTTATGGAAAGCGATGGATTATCATATGAAGATATGAGAGTTGGTGATATATCTAAAGGCAAAATGGAAACTATTGAAATAATATCTAATGATATAAAAGATGAATTAAAAAATCTAATAATGTATGATGATATAAGAACATTAGGCGATGCTATGAGAGAAGTACAAAGAGAAAAGCCTGATGTTATTATAGATGATTATATACAACTAATAAAAGTAGAAAACAAGTCAAATAAAGATAGACGTTTTGAAATAGAAGAAATACTCACAGAGTATAAATGGATATGCAAGAAAATGAATTGTAGTGCAATATTAGTTTCACAGCTTAATAGAGAAATAGAAAAACGATTAGAGCCTAGACCTAAAATGTCTGATTTCTCAGAAAGTGGTGCTATTGAGCAAACTGCTGAGACTGCTTTATTTGTATTTTATGGATACAATTTTGATGATGAAAAATATGATAAAAACGAAATAGAAGTAATATGCGATAAAGCTAGATATGGTAAAGTCGGTACTTACATTATGGGATTCAATGGTAGTAAGTGTAAATTTTACGATAGTGGCGATATGGCAAGAAGAGAGGTTAAACGACTAATGGAAAAGAATACAGTTAAAATAGGTATTGACAGAGCTATAGAACCAAAGGCATTGTTCTAATGGATAAATCAACAGCGACAATTAAATTCTCAAAAGATGAAATTAATCAATTGATTAGAGCAATAGTTTTAAGAAATAATGTAGCAAAATCATTCGAAAAAGACTCAGAAAAACAAGCGTATAAAAAACTAAAAGATGATTTAGGAATTATTCTTAATAATATAATTGAAGGAGAACAACAGGTGAATAACTCATGAAAAGTATAATTGGAATTGACCCTGGAAAAGGCGGTGGCATTGCCATCGTCTATCTAGTGGATTCAAAACATGGAAATAAATGGCTTGCTGAAAAATGTCCTAAAACTATTAAAGAAATGGTGACTATTCTTAGAATGTTTAGTCATAATTCATGGGATTTTGATATAGAATGTTTTTTAGAAAGCGTTCATGCGTTTCCAACAGATGGAAGGAGTAGTGCTTTTAAGTTTGGAATGAATTTTGGAATTTGGCAAGGAATTTTAGAAGCACTAAATATTAAAACTACTTTAGTTACACCTCAAGCTTGGCAGAAGCCATATGAGTTATCTAAAGTTAAAACAGAGAGGAAAAAACAGTTGAAAGAAATTGCAAAAAAAGCTAGTGGATTAGAAAAAGTTACATTAGCTACATCTGATGCTATATGCATTGCTAAACATGGAAAGGAAAATTATGAGCTATAATGTAGAATTGCCAATAATAAAAGAAAGAATAAATTGGGGAAATGATATTTTTGGATTTGTTGTAATAGATGTCACTACTCAAATGCCTAATTATACTTCAAAACAAAGAGAAATAAGATTGGGAATTAGTCCTTTGCAAATAGAAATTACTCATCATTTTGGTCAAATAATAAAATTCGGTATTTCAATATTTGAAAATTACGCTATAAGGTCAGAAATACAATATGGCAAGTTTGAATAATTATAAATTTAAATTATTAGCAGAAAGAATTAATGATTTGTTAAAAATTATAGAAGAAATGAAAATACTTTTATCCTCTGTAGTTAGTGGAATGAAACAAGTTAGTGACATTTTAGAAAAAGAAAGCGAGGAGTAGATTAAAAAAGTAAATCTTTAAAAGCTTTTACTTTATCATCTTCTTCCCAAAATTCTTTAGTAATAAATAAGTCATTAACCATAGTGCCGAGGAGGACGGGCATGACAAGAAATCTTATTTTATTTAAGGAATCTTTCATTGCCTTGTCTTCTTCGTCATCTTCACCAATCCCTGACATAAAAAGAACTCCCCAAACCATAAATCGCATACTTAATCCAAGAGCAGGATTTTCCATACTTCTTATAACATCTACTGCTCCACCCATTTGAAGAGTTCTCATTATTTTTGATATAAATGGAACTACACTAGCCATTGAAGCAAATGTACTAGCTAATCCTCTGCTAACAATAAATCTTCCCATAGCTAAAGCTTCTTGGTCTGTATATTCATCACTAGGATTATATGATTTTCTTGATTCAGTTTTTCTTTTAAATCCTCTATTTTTAATAGTTTCTGTAAAAGATAAATCTGTAGGTAAAACTGCTTTTAATATTCTAAGAGCTCCATCTTTCCCACTTACATTAGCATCTGTAAATCTTTTTAATAAATTATAATCATGTTGCATTTGTAATGTTGGATATTGCTTATATTGAAGAAATAATCTTCCAATTCCATTAAATCCTTCTCCAACATATTGAGGAGTCATACCAAATTGAGTATTATAAACTGCATCTCTAGCTATTTTAACAGCTTGATTTGATGAAAATAATTCTCTATCACTTGTATTCTCATTCCCCCCTAAAATACCTCTTTGCTTAGCATCTAATAATGCCATAATAATAGTTGTTTTTCTTAAAGTTTCTTCACCCCCTGTAAAAGTAAAAGCTGATTCTAACATTTTATTATTAAAAGCATAAGATAATTTCCAAGATACCATTTTTCTTAGTTTATTTTCTGAAATTTCTCCAACAAGTTTTTTAAATTGAGCATTGACAATTTCTCTAGTTTGAGTATTGTCTTGAGCCATTATATCATAATATTCGCCTTTTTTTGTATCAATCTCAGCTTTATTTACTCTTTTTCTTAATTCATTTACATTTTGTAAATTTTTAAGTTGAGTTACTTCTTTTGGGCTTTTTGCTTTAATAACAAGTTTTAATATAAAATCATCTATATCTTTATCAGGATTTTTTATAAAATTATCTCTTCCTTTAGATAATAACTTTGCCCATTCTATCATATTATAAGAAGGGAGTACAGTCCCAGGAACAAATCCAAAATCCTTAAATTCTAAATCTCCGCCTTGCATCATAACATCATTAAACATAGTAACTAAATTTAAACAACCTGTATTATCAACTATAAAATCCCAATCACTTCTAGTATCTGTATTTTTAGAATTCATTATTTTATTGGCTTTCATATAACTAGCAAAGCCTGTTTTTATTATTGTATTAAATATTTGACTATGATTGCCAATAGCAGCTTTAGTACCTAAATATCTCATAGTAGCAGGAGTTGTTAACATTTTTGTTAATTTTTCTGCAGACTCAGGAGTGAAAGAAGCTCCCTTTTTTTTATTCCAAAACCTAGAAACAGAATTTAATTTATCAGATAATTGTTTATATCCTAAATCTCCTTTTGATAGACCAGGTATTCTAGGGACAGTCGCTCTTGTATCAGAATCTCCAAAAGCTATTTTAACTCTATTTTTTAAATAATCAATAACACCATCAACATTAGTTTCATTTAGTTTTTGCATAGTATGAATTGTATCTAACATTTCAACTATAACTTCATTCCTATGATAAGTTCTATAAATTCCTTCTAAATATTCTTTATAAATATCTCCATCTTTTCTTCTTTCAGTTTGGTCAGTCCAAGATGTAATATGTTTTAAACTAGTTGTAGTCTCTAAATCTACAAGATGACTAGACTTATCATTATCATTCATGCTAAATAAAAGTTTATCTAAATGCTCTATTCCTAATTCATACTGCTTTACTTTTTCAGTCTCATTAGCTCTTTTAGCTCTAGTAAGTTTTATTCTTAAATCTTTAAGTTGATTTGGAATCTGCTTTAAAAGAATATTTTGCTTATCATACAAATGAGGAACATAATTTTGCTCTTTCTTTTTTGCAAAACTATTAGCAGTCCTTAGTGTTTGAGTCTCACTATTCCACCATACTCTACTATCAATACCTCCAATTGAATATATATCTTCAAAGTATTCTTTTATTTTACTATCAGTTATATTTGGATTATCTTTTCTTAAACTTTTTTCTATTTTTATATTTAATGCTTCTCTTTTCTTTTCTAATTTTTGAGTTCTATCTACAGTATCTAAAAATACTCTATCATTTAATTGACGCATTGCAAAAATAGCTATGTCTGCATCTTTAATTAAATTTTCATTTGGCTGACGCTTCATTTTTTGAAAATCAATATATTGTTTAGTATGAGTTGACTTTTCTTTTCCTTTAGAATCTTTAATAGGTTTATTGTCTTTTCCTACTAGTCTACCAAAATCATTTATTTTATTTGATTTAAAATAACCTCCACCTTCAAAAACAATATCTAAGTCTTCTTGAGTATAGGTAGATTTTTCAGAAGGCATCTCTTCGCCCATAAAGTTATATTTTTTATTTTGACCTATAAATCTTACTCCATTTACTTTATCACCTCTAGTTGAAATTTCATGTTTGTCTATTAAATAAGTATTATATTGTTCACCTACAGAAGATTCTCCTTGTTTAATCATTACATACCTGTAAGCAAATTTTCTTGTTTTTCTAGTCCCATCTTTTCTAGGCTTACCATAAGGAACTTCAACTATTTTTTCATGTATTCCTGCTATTCTATTTCCATCTTCTCTAGCACCTTCTTTTTTCATTAAATCAAGTTTTTTCTTTATATAGCTTAAAGCTTTTCCTGTTTCTTTACTTTCTATATATCCATCTTTACCTATATCCCAATTTAATAAAGTAGGAACAATTTTTCTTAATTGACCATCTAATGATTCATTCGTTAATTTATCTGTATATAATGATAATAAAGCTTCTCCCACTTGCTCTCTAGTTGCACCTAAATCTTCTTTATCCATCCATACTTCTTTATCAGTATACTCACCATCTACTTTTTCATTAATTTTATAACTATCAATTCCCTTGTAAACGCCTTCTCCTATTATAGAAACTTCAAGTCCAGTAGTTTTATCTATAAAGCCTTCTATTCCATCCATAGATGAATTATTTAAATTAAATAAAGAATTTGATACATCTCCAATTTTTAATTTATGTTTACCATAAAACAAATCTCTAATATCTTCATACTCTGTGTTAAATTTATTAACCATTGAAATATCTTTATCGCCAACTCTTAATGCTTTATTAACAAGTTGTAAAGCAGCTCCACTAAAATCAACATGAGACATTATAACATCAGGAGGAGTCATCATTATTTCAAAAGTAGAAAGCTTACCTCTTTTTAAAGTTTTATTTCTTCTTTTTAATATTCTATCTACAGTACCATCTAAACCTGAAAGAGTATAGGCAGATTGTTGAGCAGATATAGGATTTATATCACCCCAACCTCTTTTTGCAAAAATAAGCCTCCAATTTTCAACAGCTCTTCTAGGTTCTAATAATGTTCTATTGTAATTAGCTTCTTTTGAAGAATCATTTATATAATTAGATAATTTATTAAATAATACTTTGTGTTTTTCGTGCTTTAATAAAGCAATTCTTAATTCTTTTTTTCTTCTTTCAGAAGGTTTACTTGCTAAAGCTGCTTCTGCTTTTCTTATATGAGCTTTAGTTGGAAACCCTAATAAAGCACCAACTGCATTTTTAACTTCTAACTTATATGTAAATATATGTCGACTTTCATCTACAGTAGCTGCATTTAATGCGTCTTTACATAAACTCATCCTATTACCTTACAAGCTTTCTTAAATAAAGGGTCTTGTTCTTGCTCATCAAACATTTGATTTAATTCTTGAACATATTGTAGTTGAATTCTTGTTTGCTTTTCAGTTTTCTTAACACTTTCTTTTTTAGTGTAAGCAAAACTTCTTAAATTTCTTTCAAAAGCAGGTAAATATATTTTTAACATCTTTTTATCCATTAATTTAAGAGGTGGTATTTTTAAAATATTTACTTGCGACTTAAAACCAGATAACATTTCTAATGTTGCAAAAGATTTTGAAATTGAAGATAATTTATTCCATTCATCTTGGAATCTATCAACAAAATTAGTCATATTTGCATTTAAATCACTACGAGCACTATTATTATCATCAGTCTTCATATCTTTTTGAAGTTTCTGCCATATATCAAGAAAGCTCCATGGTTTATCAGATTTTTCAAAGATTCTTTTTTTATGAATAAAATTCCAAACATCAACAGCATTTTCGGAACTAGTATCTGAAATATAATCAGAATATTCTTTTTTATTTTTAATTGATTCCCACATTTCTGACATAGCCATAGTATGAGCCAATTCGTGATTAACTTTGTTATCGTATATTGCATGAAACTGAGTATCACCAATTTTCATATCAATACCTGTTATTAATTGTTCAGCAGGAGATGGTTTATTTTTTATTCTAAGATTAACAACTCTAGCCATTTTTTTAGGATTAAATTTTATTAACATTTCAGATTGAAAACGTTCAGCATAAGTTTTACTATCTAATAAATCATCATTTTCATCATACATTCTTTCTTTTAAAGTTCTACTATTTAATAAATTATCTTCATATTTAGCACTATTATTTCCAATTTGTCCTTGACGTATTTGACTAATATTTTGAATATTTAAAGCTAAGCCTAAAGTTTTTCTCATCATAGCATCTATAGCAGTATTGCCATCAAGAGGTTGTCCATTTGCTCTTTCAAATATTTTAGTAACCATAAAATCAAAATTATTTAAACCTGAATTACTTATAATTTCACCCCAATGCCTATATTTTACTGCGTCAACTGCCATTTGAAATAATATAGATATTTCATGTGATTTTGTTGTTTTTAAATATACTTCTTTTAATGCGTTACCTGTATCTAATCCTAAATAAAGCTGACCATTTTTATGAGTCTTAAATTCAACTTTTTTACCGTCAGAAGTAACAATAGAGTCTCCATTTTTCTTAAGAATTTTTAAATTTTCATGATTCAATTGGTCTTTATCTAAAGGTTTATAATCCATAATAGTAGATTCATTTGGATTAGCTATGGAAATAGCTTGCTGTACACTGCCAACAAGTAAGTTTATTTTAAAATCCTTAGCAAATAATTGAGACATTAAAGTTTTAGCGTTAACCATAACGCCTGTTCCACCTTGAGACTTAGCGTTATTTAAAACTTCATTTATCATATCATCTCTAGAAATAACTGAAGTATCACCTACTTTTTTATCTTTATCAGTTCTTAATCCCCAAATATCTAAAACAGACTGCTTATCTACTTCAGCAAAAATATCGCTATTCTGCCAATTTTTCATAGCTTTAACATGAGAATCAGATATAAATTCAAAAGCTGCTTTATCACCATCCCAATCACCATCTAATACAGCTAAAACATCTTCTTTGCTCATAAAAATAACTTCACCTTGATTGCCCTTAACAATGCTTCTAATCTTTCTTAAAACAGGACCAGTAACTTTTGCAATAGGGTTTCTATGAATTAACATATCAACATCGTTAGTTTCTAAAAATTTATTTAAAGTAGTAAGTTTATTATCAAAAGGAGAATTGTTACCCATAGTAGACCAATCAATTTTCTTTAATGCTTCTGATTGCAAATATCTTCTTTCAACTTCATCTATTGCTACTCTATTATCACCACTTACTGCAACCTCTCCTTCTTCAAGCTTTAAATGGACTGCGGGCTTAAGATAAGTAAGACTACTTTTATTATTCCAAGCTCTTCCTTTTAATATTCCATTTCTAATAATAGTAGCATTAAGAACAGGTAATATATGTTGTATTAAAGCAGGATGGAATATTCCCATACCATCTTCTTGTATTAATTCAAAATATTCTTGTAATTCAGTTGGAACTTTATTTGCATCTATTTCTGTTTGAATAAACTCTCTAAATTTAGAAGGGTCTTCAAAAAATTGATTTATTTTATTAGAATAATATTCTAAAACTTCACTATATCTTCCTTCAATTTGTTTTAATAATGCTTTAGCTTCTCTTGAGTCGTGTATTGTTAATAACATTTCTCCTAATGCAATAGGATGAGATGCAGATAATTTAGATTTATCCATCATGCTATGAACTACTATATCTTTTTCATCAATTGGTATTAATTTATTATTTTCTTTATAATTATTAACTCTTACTTTTGCTTCATTTTGAGAACCTATCATATCAAATTTTTCACCATAAGTAGGACTATCAGGATTCATATCTTTAAAATATGTGTTATTTCCTTGACCTTCAACTTGTGCAATTAAAACATCATTGTCATAAAATTGCATTCCCTTAAATGGTGTAAACTGCATATGTTTCATACCAAGATAATTAACGCTTCCATCATCATTTACAGTTCTTTTTCTTATAAAAGTTTTTAATTGTCTTAATGGGTTTGAACCATTTTTTCTTAATTTACCTAAATTTTTTGCTATTTTATTTAAATAAGAAGACCCTGTGAATGTAGCTCCATCATAATCTTTATACTTACCTCTATATTCTGATGTGCTTCCCTGTATAGGTTTACCATCTGAGCCTACTTTAGCTACACGAACTTCAACATTTTCATCAATAACCATTAATTGACCAGTGCCAACTCCTATTGGTCTTATTCCTTCTGCCATATCAATGCTCATTCGAGTCAAACTATCGGCAGCACTATTTTCATTTCCTTCTTTCATATAATCAGGAGTTCTTACTTCTTGCCAAAATTTTATTCTAGCTAAAGTTTTTGAATATATAGTATTAACAGCTAATTTAGATTTTAACCCATCTATATTCATAATTGAGTCTTTTATTACATTAATATCATTAGTATTTTTAAGCATACTAGATATTTCTTTTAATAAATTAAGGCTTGTTGGTACATTCCCTCTAAGAGTATTAAAAATTTCAGCTTCAGTTTCTTGAATTATTCTATCTTTTAAAGAATTAGAAATATTTCCTTTTTCTACTTGATTATCAAGAATAGATACAAAAGATTCTTTGTCTACTTTTGTTGGCATTATATTGCTAGTTGTTTTTGTGGATAAAATAGCAGAATTATCTCCTAATTTAGTCCCTACAACTGTCAATAAATTTCCAACTTCCATTAAAGGCTTTAAATCTTTTATGCTTTTAATGTTAGATAACTCTTTCATAAACTTATTTAAATATTGACCTAAATAATTTTGTTCAATTTCTTCCATACCTTCTTCTGTTATAGATTCTTTAGCTTCGTGATAATAATCAGTACCTTTATAATTTTTTTTAATTAAAATTTGTTTTAAAGGCAATATAAATAATCTCATCTGTGTGCCTTCAAATTGCTGTTCAATAAAATTCATTGTATATGTTTCAGGATGAGCTTTATTTGTTTTCAAATCAACCATTCCATCAACTTGTACACCGCTACCATCTAATATCCACCTTTGATAAACTCTAGTATCG
>TARA_R110000737_G_scaffold127298_2_pt1 | contig 19140 bp, 17 predicted proteins | sample TARA_R110000737 | Tara Oceans TARA_R110000737 (sample SAMEA4398027) | marine metagenome | biome: Polar Biome; feature: [SRF] surface water layer (ENVO:00010504); material: water (ENVO:00002006), including particulate matter (ENVO:01000060) such as... | depth 5 m | reverse complement strand
TTTCCATTGATTGCGGATGAAGATAAATCTGTTATAGAAAGTTTTGGTGTTTGGGGTGAGAAAAAATTCATGGGAAAAATATACGATGGAATACATCGCACGACATTCCTTATGAACGAATCAGGAAAAGTCATCGACATTATCGAGAAGCCAAAAACGAAAGCTCATGCCGAAGAAATTTTAGAAAGTTTTAAAAAAAATAGTTGAACGTAAATCGATTACGTTCTGCTATCCCAACTTTGTACCATAATAATTAATCATCCTGCTGAAACAGGAAACTAAACATAAACCGATATGTCAGTTAAAGAAGTAAACTCAGAAAAATTAAAAGCACTCCAGCTTACCATGGAGAAGCTTGAAAAAACTTACGGTAAAGGCACCGTAATGAAATTAGGCGATAACCCAATTGTAGATGTTGAGGTAATCCCAACAGGATCACTTACACTAGATTTAGCTTTAGGAATTCAAGGTTACCCTAAAGGCAGAGTCGTTGAAATATATGGTCCAGAATCATCTGGAAAAACGACACTTGCGATTCATGCAATTGCAGAATGTCAAAAACAAGGTGGAATTGCAGCTTTCATTGATGCTGAGCATGCCTTTGACCAATTCTACGCACGTAAACTAGGTGTAGATATAGAAAACTTAATTATCTCTCAACCGGATAATGGTGAACAAGCTTTAGAAATTGCTGACAATTTAATACGCTCAGGAGCAGTTGATATTGTTGTTATTGATTCTGTTGCTGCATTGACTCCAAAAGCTGAAATTGAAGGTGAAATGGGAGATTCTCAAATGGGCCTTCAAGCTAGATTGATGTCAAAAGCCTTAAGAAAACTAACCGGTTCTATCAATAAAGCAGGTACATGCTGTATTTTCATCAATCAATTGCGTGAAAAAATTGGTGTGATGTTCGGAAATCCAGAAACTACTACTGGTGGAAATGCTTTGAAGTTTTATGCATCAGTTCGTTTGGATATACGCCGATCTACTCAAATTAAAGATGGTGATGAAGCAATAGGAAACAGAGTAAAGGTTAAAGTTGTGAAAAACAAAGTTGCTCCGCCATTCCGAAAAGCAGAATTCGATATTATGTATGGCGAAGGAATTTCAAAAGTTGGTGAAATTATCGACTTAGGAGTTGAACTAAACATCGTTAAGAAAAGTGGTTCATGGTTCTCATATGGCGACACTAAACTAGGACAAGGTCGAGATGCCGTAAAACAACTTGTTCTTGACAATCCAGAATTGATGGAAGAATTGGAAGACAAAATTAAAGAAGCTCTTAGTACTACTGGTACACCCGTATTAGTAGAGTAAACTAACTGCATATCGGAAGATGGCATCTGTTAATTCAGGTGCCATTTTTTTTATGTCCTACTTTCAAAATGGTTTTAAGAAATTTATCCTTAAATTTACTGCGCTTAATATAAATCATAGAACTATGAAATTACTTTTTACATTCTTATTCTCCGCCCTATCGATTTCGCTTTTTGCGCAAAGTCATTTTACCTCAGTTGAAATGACTTCAACTGAGCTTCAAGAGCGAGAAATTTCAACGACAAAAGCTATTTATTACCAGGCAGATTTACTGTCAATTGAGAATGCCGTAAAAAACATGGCATATCGTGAAGAGGCTAATATCGTAAACTCAACGAATTTGTTTTCTGTTCCTGATGGGAATGGGATTATGCAAACGTTCCGAGTTCTTCGTAACAAAACAATGGATCCATTGTTAAATGCATTATTTCCCTCAATAATTAGTTTCGAAGGATATAACATCAACAACCCCGTAATGAAAGCAAAATTTGACGTTACTCCGCAAGGATTTCATGCTATGATATACGGACCTGAGCAAAGCACTATTTTCATTGACCCAATTTCAAGATTGACGCCAAATAAGGTAATGGTTTATGCTAAAAAAGATTTCTATACTACGAAACAAATGGCTTGTAGTTTTGACGATAACCAAAACAATATTGAAGAGGCTTTAAGCTTTGGTGAAGTGGTTAGGCCTCCTTATGGAAGCTGCCAGCTTCGTACTTATAGATTAGCATTGGCTGGAACTACTGAATATGTTGCTTTTCATAGTGGATTTACAAACGCTGCTGCGAATCAGGTGACTACAATGAATCGTGTAAACGGAGTTTACGAGCGTGACATGGCAATTACCATGACAATAATTCCTAATAATAACTTGCTAATCTATGCGGGTGCGGATCCATATTCGAATGGAAATGCCAGTGCAATGCTTGGTGAGAATCAATCAAATATAACAAGTACAATTGGTTCTGCGAATTATGATATTGGACACGTATTTGGAACCAATTCTGGTGGAATTGCTGGTTTAGGGGTTGTTTGTAATTCTTCGCAAAAAGCGCGTGGTGTAACTGGAAGTGGATCCCCAATTGGCGATCCTTTTGATATTGATTATGTAGCTCACGAAATGGGACATCAATTTAAAGCTAATCATACTCAAAATAATAGCTGTAATAGAAATGGTGCAACGGCGGTAGAACCAGGTAGTGCAAGCACCATCATGGGATATGCTGGAATTTGTTCGCCAAACGTTCAAAGCAATAGTGACGATCACTTCCATGGAATTAGTATGGGCGAAATTTCTGCATTTATTTTGACTAGTGGTGGAACATGCGCCGCTGTAACGGCATTATCAAATAATGCCCCAGTAATTACTAGTACAAATGGGGGTGTGTATGTTCCAGCAAATACTCCTTTTGCTTTAACAGCGGTTGCTTCTGATCCAGATTCAGATCCTTTAACTTACAATTGGGAGCAAACAGATAACGCTGTAAGCACGCAACCTCCAGTTGCATCATCTTCAAATGGCCCTAACTTCCGAAGTAACTCTTCATTAACTAGTCCAACTAGATATTTCCCTAGTTTGGCTTCAATAAATAGCAATGGTCCATTTACCTGGGAAGTAATTCCTTCAGTTTCACGAACAATGACTTTCCGTGTTACTGTAAGAGATAATTCTCCAGGTGCAGGTGGTTGCGCAGAATACATGAACACGACTATTTCAACCATAGCTTCAGCTGGTCCATTTTTGGTAACATATCCGAATACAACTGGAATTACATGGGCAACTTCTTCTATCCAAACTGTAACTTGGTCAGTAGCCAATACAACTGCTGCTCCAATCAATGCAGCTAATGTGAGCATTTACCTTTCTACAGACGGTGGATTAACTTTTCCTACACTTCTTTTGGCAAATACACCAAATGATGGTTCTCAAAGTGTAACAGTGCCAGGCACCGTTACTACAACTGCCAAAATTATGGTCATCTCAGCGAATGGAACTTTCTTCGATATTTCTGATAATAACTTTACTATTTCAGGAACTCCTTGTAATGCACCTAGCTTCCCAATTTTGTCAGGTCCAACTACAATTTGTGGAGGTGAAGCTGCTACATTATCTTTAACAGGATCATTAAATGATGCAACGACATGGCAATGGTATGCAGGTTCTTGCGGCGGATCGCCAGTAGGAACCGGAATGTCAATAAATGTATTGCCATCTTCTACAACAACATATTATGTTAGAGGAACTGGTGGTTGTGTGACGAATCAACCTTGTGCGACGCAAACAGTTACTGTTACTACATTAAACACCAATGTTACTCAAAACGGAAGTTTGCTTGCTTCTTTGCAACCACTTTCTGGAACAACATATCAGTGGTTGAATTGTACTAGTGGGAATTCACCAATAGCTGGAGCCACAAATCAAACTTATCAAGCTACAGCTTTGTTAGGTTCTTATTCTGTTAAAATCACTAAAAACGGTTGTACTGATACTTCAAATTGTTTTGTTATAAACACTGCAAGTCTTGATGATTTGAGCAACGTAGACTGGACATTAGCACCGAACCCTACAAATGGCACATCTACTTTAATGTGGTCTAAAAGCAATCTTGTACAATCTATAAAAGTATTAGATTCAAAAGGTCGTGAAGTAGGTCAAGTTATTGATTTGCAAGACAAACAAGCGACAATCGATTTACAGTCTTTAGAATCTGCGATATACTTCATTCAAGTTTATCATAGTAATGGTGTTAAAACCATGAAATTGTTGAAAGACTAGTTACTTAAGAATAAAATATCCCAACCTTCTTCAAGTCTATTATTGATAGACGGTTGGGATAATATTCTATATTTTTGCGTCTTTCAAAATGGAACATAAAAGGAAAATAGCGGTAATTGGTGGGGGTAGTTGGGCTACGGCTCTAGTAAAAATACTCTGCAACAATGCTGACTCTGTAAATTGGTGGATGAGAAGCAATGAATCTGTTCAACACATTCTAAAATTCAGAAAGAATCCAAAATATCTTCAATCCGTCGAGTTCGATTTGAATAAGATAAATGTTAGCACTGATTTGGCTGAAATCATTGAACCAGCTGATATAGTAATAATAGCCACTCCTTCTGCATTTCTTACTGAAATATTCTCAGCAATTAATCCCCAGGTTCTTAGTGGTAAAATCGTTTTTTCAGCGGTAAAAGGTATCATTCCAGAGTTTAATGCTATCCCAGCTCGTTTCATTCACAAGACATTTGGAACGCCTTATGACAAAATTGGGATAATCTGCGGACCTTGCCACGCTGAAGAAGTTGCGCTCGAGCGTTTAAGTTATTTAACTATTGCTTGTCAGCGTGAAGACCATGCTGAAGAAATGGCTGAAGCATTGAGATGTCGTTATATCAAAACTACCGTTTCGGACGATTTATTTGGAACAGAAATTTCAGCTGTACTCAAAAACGTTTATTCCTTAGCTTCCGGTATTTGCTCAGGATTAGGATATGGAGACAATTTCCAAGCCGTGTTAATTTCCAACGCCATAATAGAAATAGAAAATTTCATTGATGAAGTGAGTCCTATTCACCGCGATGTTAAAACGAGCGCCTATCTGGGAGATTTATTGGTAACCGCTTATTCAAAATTCTCTCGTAATAGAACCTTCGGTTTTATGATTGGGAAAGGGTATTCTGTGAAAACAGCCCAGTTGGAAATGGATATGATTGCTGAAGGATATTACGCAACAAAAAGCGTAGTAGAAATGAACAAGAAATTTCAAGTAGAAATGCCTATTGTTGACGCCGTTTATAATATTCTTTATGAAAAGATTTCGCCAGCAATTGAAATGAGAATATTATCTGATAAATTGAGTTAATGAAAGTTTTCAAGTTTGGTGGAGCTTCAGTTAAAAACGCCGAAGCAGTTCGCAACGTTTCAAGAATTCTACATCTTTTTGAAGGTGAAAAAATTATCGTCGTAGTTTCGGCTATGGGCAAAATGACCAATGCTTTTGAAGAAGTTGCCAACTTTTTTTGGTCGAAAAATGAAGCCGAATTCAATCGGAAAATTCAAGAGATTGAAGACTTTCATTTTGATTTAATTGATGACCTTTTTGAAACTGACTCTGAAAAAATAAAAGCCTTATTGCAATCCGTTTTGAGTGAATTGAAAATCTCTTTTAATAAAACGGAACGCAAATCTTTCGATTTTGAATATGCTCAAATAGTCTCTCTAGGTGAAGTGTTATCCACCTTGATTGTAAATGAATTTATGAACATCGACGGTCATAAATCGAACTGGTCTGATGCTAGAACGATTATCCGTACTAACCATAACTATCGAGAAGCTGAAATTGATTGGAAAGGCACCGAATTTCTTATTCAAGAAAATTTCCTTCCTCTTTTTGAGACCAATTCTATTCAGGTAACCCAAGGATTCATCGGTCATACTTCTGATTATTTTACGACCACTTTAGGAAGAGAAGGTTCGGATTTCACTGCTGGAATATTTGCCTATTGCGTTAATGCCGAAAGCGTGACTATCTGGAAAGATGTGCCCGGAATGCTTAATGCAGATCCAAAATTCTTTGAGAATACCATAAAATTGGATAGAATTTCTTTTCGAGAAGCAATTGAATTATCGTATTACGGAGCTTCCGTTATACACCCAAAAACCATCAAACCACTTCAAAACAAAAAAATTCCTTTGTTTGTCAAGTCCTTTTTAAATCCAAAGGAACCAGGCACAATGATTCAAGAAGCCTCTGAGTTTGACCATTTGATTCCTTCCTTCATTTTCAAACACAAACAACTGCTCTTGTCATTTACACCAAAGGACTTTTCATTTATTGTTGAGGAAAACTTGAGTGATATATTCAATCGACTATCACGGGCAAATGCCAAAATAAACTTGATGCAAAATTCAGCCTTGAGTTTTTCTGTTTTGCTCGATGAAGAGAAAATTGATCTGCAAAATATACTTGGACTGTTTGAAAACAATTACACAGTTAAGTTCGATGAAAATCTTGAATTGGTTACGATTCGTCATTACGACCAAAAAACATTGGATTTAGTAACGAAGAACAAGGAAGTTTTGTTGGAGCAAAAGACAAAAGAAACGGCTAGATTAGTCCTTAAACCTCTTTTTTAAAGAACTGCAAATAAATAAAAGGCACCAACACTGCCGACCACAACAAAACTGCGTCATTTAGACCAAAAACAGTTGTCGCGATAAGTCCAAGCGAAACGATTCCTAAAACAAAAAGTCTGTAATGAATGTGTTCTGACCACATTTGGGACATTTTCATTTTTAGGTGCAAATTCAGCTTTAGAAAGTTCATTTTATATTGCATCCATACATTGACAAAGATTAAAGGAATTAAAATTATTCCTTGTGGCAAACCCATTTCTTTATGATAAAAGAAGTTTACTATTTCGTTGGAAACGGAAAAATCAGGAAGGCGTATGTACTGTAATAAATGCAGTAGGGTTAAAACTGATAAACCTAATAATACACTTTTGACTGTGGACTTTTTCCATGTCAAAAGAGTTTCATCACCGCCTTGCGTATTGTATATTCTATTTGCTTGTAAGTTTAAAATAAGCTCTTTAGCAAAAACATCCAAAATATAAAAAAGCAGGATAAAATACCAGCTCCAATCCCAGTAGTAAAAACCTAAAATTGGTAGAATGGCTTCAGCAAAAAGTTGCGTGAATTTTTGCATTACTTCAATTTATTCGCAGCTTCCCGTGATTTTTCGAAATCTGGGTCATATTTTAAAGCTCTAGAATACGATTGAAGTGCCTTGCTGACCTCATTTTTTTCTTCATAACACATGCCCAAATTATGCCATGCTTCAACAAACCTTGGTTCTTGCAATAATGCTCTATCATAAAAAACCATTGCACTATCAATGTCGTTTTGATAAAACTGTTTTATAAATCCTTGCTGAAATTGTGCCATCGCGAAAGAATCGTCCAACTTATACAGCGCTCTATATTTTTGCAACGCTTCCTCGGTTTTTCCAAAATACTGATATGCATAGGCCTCAAGGTACAAAACTGACAAATCCTTTGGAGCAATTGAAGCTGCAGTGGTATAATATTCCATACATATTGGATTATCCTCTTTTTGGTACAAATTTCCGAGAGCAACATAAGCTTCATAGAATTCAGGGTCTTGTTGCACGGCTGTTTCATAAGACGATTTTGCCAAAGGGATTTTATTCATTTGCAGATAATTTGTCCCTTTCAAAATATATGCGTCACGGTATTTTGGATTTATTCGTAATGCTTCGTTGATATACTGAAAAGAGCGATCAAAATCTTGCATTAAACTAAATGTCGAAGCCATACTAACCATGGCACGAATATTCTTTGGCTGTTTTTCAATGATATATCCGAAGTGTCGCTGAGCCGTCATTACTTCTTCTATGGTTCTATCCGATCTATTGTTCAATACGTCAGCGTATAGCATTCGTGCATCTATATTGTTTGAATCAAGTCGAAATGCCTTTGCAGCAGACGACATTGATTTTTCAAAATTATATTTTTCAAAGTAATATTGCCCGTGGCGTATGAGGATAGGAACACTATCCGGATATCGTACCAACAAACTATCTATATTTTTTGACTCTTTTTTTACTTGCGGTTTAGTATCTCCACCACAATTTTGTAGTGACAAACCAACCAACAAAAAAGCTATTATTCCAATCCAAATTTTCATACCGCAAATTTAGTAGAATTTCGTTCTTGTTGAAATGCTAATTTTTACCAAAATACACGAGTCTACGCGAAATAATTTTGAACCATTTGACAAAAGGTTGTAATTTTGCAATATGAATAAAAAGGGTATTCTAGTTTTACTGTTTTTCGCCGTATTTTTCGCATTTGATGCTTACAGCCAAGGCTGTTCGCAATGCAAAATGTTGGCTGAGCAATCCTCTGAGTTAGACGAAGCTTCTTTTGGAAGTAATATTAATATGGGAATTCTCTATTTAATGACCATTCCTTATATCCTATTGTTTTTGCTTTTTAGAAAACGAATTTTCTCTTTCTTAAAAAGCTTGAAGAAAACGAACTAATATTATCGGCGATATTTTCTTCTTTGTTTGAAAATGGCATCTTGGAAATTGGTATAGGAAAGCGATAATTCAAAAGAGCCACCCCCTGGAGATCTTCTCAACGCTGAAATCGTCGCATCATATGAAACTTCCAAACGGAAACCTTTCAACTTTAGCATAAAGGAAGGAACTATCGCATCGAAGGTTCTCATGTGCAGTCCAAAACCTATTTGATTAGATCCTCCAAGGTAATTTCCACCATTCGAAACCTTGTATTTTAACATACCTCCAAAATAGGTAGCTCTTTGTTTTCCTTGAATGAACTGCGTTACATCGATTTCATATTGAACGTCTGAATCAGGAATATCTTTCCAAAATGATGAGTGAAAAACAAATTTTCTATTCAGTGTGCTTGTTCCGCCCGCAGCAAAATTTATTGTCGGTCTATTAAAATGATAAACGGCCGCGCCCAATTGAAATTTTACGTCGCTGCTTCCAAAGAATGAGGTAGAACCGCCATCAAATTGGTACATCACGCCGGCACTCGCATCCAGAAATGAATGATGATTAGACAATTGCTCTCCAGAAAGTAATGTTGGATCAAATTCTTTACCATTCCATTGACTTTCAAAAACTAAAGCTGTTTCATTTAGGGTTGTACTTCCAAAACCACCTTGCAGTCCTGCTGAAATGGAATGACCACTTCTTCCCATAGGAATAATGCTGCTCAATGAAACAGCGCCACTTTGTCTACCAATTTGTCCATCACCTGCAACGTCTCTTAAGAAAAAGCCTCCCAAACCAATGTATGAATTGTTGTTCATTTCTGACTTTAATAAATTAAAATCGAAAGAGAACATTGTGTTGTTGTATTTTCCATTGGATCCGAGCCACTGGTTTCTATGTTGCATACTGATTCTTTCCCAACCGTCCATTAATCCCGTCGAAGCTGGATTAATTAGCATTGGCGCCTGATTGACTTGGGAAAACATCGCATCTTGGCCAAAAACGAGAGCATTACCTAGGAGCAATCCCAAAAGGATTATGACTATTTTTCTCATCGTACAACTGTAATGTTACCCGATAAATTTTCGGATGTTCCACCTACATAATTTACCTCTAAAGTATAAACGTAAACTCCACCCTCAACATCTTTTCCTTTGTATGTGCCGTCCCATTCAAATTTTGGTTCAACGGTATTTAACATTACACGGCCCCATCTATCGTAAATTTTCAGATTAAATGATTCAACATTGTAACCAACTATAATACGGAACACGTCGTGCTTGTTGTCTCCATTTGGCGAGAATGCAGTTGGTAAATGAATTCCTTTTACATTTCCCGTTGGAGGCGGAGTTGATCCGTCAACTGCCTTAAATATGGCCTTCACTGTTCCTGGTCCAGTAATCGAAATAGAGTTTTCAGAGTTTGTAATTAAACTATCCAATGGGCCACTGGTAGATTCCCAATGATCAAAAACATAACCAGAGTTTGCATTTTCATCCAAAAGCGTAACTATACCTCCATAATAGCTGGTTGACCATGGATAAGTTGGGGCCCATGTAGAATTAACCTTAATTTTTCCAGCACCACTTGGGATAACATCAAAAGTTGTAACAAAAGGGCCGGTAAGATTATAACAACCTATTAGTCCTGCTTGTAGAGCTGTGCATCGCAAATCAATAAAATCTTTAAGCGTTTGAACGGCAGCTTCCCAGCCAGCATACGTTCCACTGCCCGGTGGTACCCAACGGTCAATCTGGCCTTGCATTTCAGGCTGAATTTCAGCAATCATGCTGTCCAAAAGTTGATTCATGTACGCACAAGAAAAATAGGTGTTGACCAAATCGATATATCTTGTAATATAGAATTGTTCTACTATTGGGTTCTCGTCTACTAACTTTTGTAAGATGGTAGTATGCCCTTGATTCCCTGGATTTGGCAAATTCTCTACATTACAAGGGTCAGCGTTTGCAGTTGGGTCAGGAATGCCCGTATAATTAACATAATGTCCGAAAGTTGCGTCCATATCCCATAAGGTATAACGCCATTTTTTATGATTCCCAGAAGGATCCATTCCGCGCCACCATGCTGTGTTCCAATTCAACCAGTCTTGCGAAACGATATAAGAATTCAAAACAAAATAATCAACCATAGAGCGCCAATTCAAAAGGCTATCAACGTAATTAAAATTGGCAGGAACAGCCATACTATTTGCATTAACATAGGCAACCAATGCATCCCAATCTGGTTTGGCATTTGGGGCACCATATTCCATCCAGGTACCTCCCCAAGTCTTTAAATATTGTAAATTGAATTTGTTTTGCCCAAAATAAAATTCCGTAAAATCGCTGTCATCAACTTTTTCACGAATTTCATAAACACCCCAATATTGTCCGTTCAAATATACTATACATGGTCTCCAAGTTCTTTCATCCATTCTTAAATCTGCGCGAATAGACAAGGTGTGAACGAAAGCATCACGAATGTGGGCGCCGTTTTCAAAATTATAATTATCATTTGCGGCTGGTTTAAGAATTAATCGTTGGAAATCTTCGCGATTGGATTCTGGGAAAATTTGATGATGAACTTCATTATTGTAACCCATTTCGTCGCGCATGATGAAGTCAAATCCTCTCTGAGCATAAGCCCATGAGTCATTCCCGTGTTTGTTGAAATTCCCCTGACCTTCATCAATGAATGATTTGTCTTGTTCAAAAATTTCAAAATGACCAATCCTATCTGGCCCACTTTGATTGCCATTGGCAATTAAATTATAAACGCCTTGATTACATATAGAGACAACAGGAATAGTGTGATTTACATTAATAAAATAAGTATTCGTCTCCATGAAACTTGGTAATTCAGCGCTAAAAGCAGCCGCCCTTAACACCGTTGTTGCAGCAATACTGATTGGACCTGAATAAGCTGTGGAAGTCGTTGTAACATCTGAACCATCCAGAGTATAACGAATAGTTGCTGTTGGGTCTGAACAAATAATACTGACCGATTGAGTGCTAGTATAAAACCCCGGAGCAATGCTCAATACTGGTTTCGGAGTGTAATAATTTACCCCTCCAGTATTTGCAGCATTAGGAGTCGGTGTTGTAAACAAACTCCAAGTACTTGCTCCATTCGTTGTTCTTCCATATGAATGATTGGCTTTTGTCATAAAGCGCATTTTCAACGAATCAACAACATTGGCCAATGGGTCTGAAATCATTATCCACTCTCCTTGCGTTTGACTTAAGGCAAAATCTGGGTGAATTTCACCTGCTTGAACTAAATTTCGTTTCGAATAATGAATCATGGCATATCCATTTGCTGGAACGCTACCGCTAGGAATTGCCCATTTCATAACATTCGAGCTCTTGTCTGAAAGGAAATATCCAGTTAAATCTATTGCTGTTCCTGAAGGATTGTATAATTCAACCCAATCACTTCGGTCCCCAAAAGCATCGGTTGGACCATTCATGTTAGAACATGAATATTCGTTAATGACTAACTGACTAAAACCAAAATTTGAAATGAGAAGAGTAAAAACAATAAGGAGCGTTTTCATAAATTGTTGCCTAATTACTAAGTAAATATTAACGGGAAATTAAGAAAAAAGCGGGGTTTGCTAAAATTAAAAACCTTTTATTCTTGAAAGCTCAGCAGTACAAGAATAAATTATCTTAACAACCTAAGCTCTACCCGTCTATTAAGACTTTGTTTTCCCAAAATAGTTGCTTAAAATTTGCGTTTATCCAAAAGGAATTAAAGATCCTTGTCGTCTATTATGAGGAAGTAATTGCCAATTAATTATCAACGCAATAATAATGAAGGGTGATTACAACTTTAATTTTACATTTGTACTTTACGAAACCAATGTATTGTCTTTTTAACAATTGAAATAGTATGTTCACAAAAAAACTTTTGTTTTGCCTATTTGTTTTAGCTAGTCTTTCTTTAACTTCTTGTAAAAAAGTAGAAGGAGAGGGCGGTTCATCAACGATTACAGGAAAGGTTACGGCCCTTGACTATAATGCTTCCGGAGTATATCAGAATAATACTTATGACGCTGCAGACCACGACGTGTTTATTATTTACGGTGACGGAAATACTGCCTATAATGATAAGGTGTCGACTAGTTATGATGGAACCTTTGAATTTAGATATTTAGAAAAAGGAAATTATACCATTTTCGTTTATGAAAAATGTTTTGGCGGCAGCTGTGTGACAAATACAACAGCCATTTTGAAAAAGGTGACAATTTCAAAAAACAAGGAATCGGTTAACGCCGGAACTATCGAGGTGAAAGACTAATGAGAAGCAAGCTCCTTTTTCTTTCATTTTTTATTAGCCTATTTGCCCATACTCAGGTTGATAATGAACTCTGGCTTTCGGGTGGAGCTAAATATGCTTACACTAAAAAATTAGACTTTTACGGTGAATTAAACTTTCGTTTAGATCCTAATCCTGTGATTTTAAACTCATTTTTCACTGAATTTTCAGCAAAATATGAGGTTGCAAAATGGTTTAAGCCTTCAGTTGACTATAGAATAATATCTGACAGAAATAAATTTGGAAACTACCATATCGGGCACCGTTTTAATATAAATGCAAATTTATCGCACGATTGGAATCGATTTGAGTTTGATGGCCGGGTGCGACTTCAAGGAACATTTACCCGAGTTCGGTCTACAGAAAGTAGCTTTTCTGACTTAGCGCCAGGCGTTCGAGTGAAAACAGGAGTTTTGTATGATATAAATAACAGTGTTATCTCTCCTACAGCGTCTTGTGAATGGTTTTTTGCAAATGATGCTTATGACGGGATATATGTCAATAAAATCCGTGCATCCTTGGGTATTGATTTTGAAATGATCGGTCCTTACAATGTTTCATTAAAATACATGTACGGTCAGTCGTTGACAAAAGCCAAGAGTGAACATATCGTCTCCTTCTCCTTTACGAGAAAATATAAACGCAAAAAGAATAAGGATTAATCAACTGGAATAACGCGTAAGCCAATATCCAAGATCTCTTCAACCGACTTTTCAGTTATACCGTGCTCCACAACAAATTTAAATTTGCCTTTGTCAGGAAATTTTCTGCGCTTGAACAATAGCTGATTTTCTATAATAGTTCCTGTTTTTGACCCAATCCACGTGCCGTCATCATTCGCCATGCGAATTTGAAATGGTTCTCTTGCCTTTATCCCTTTTGGAGTCGTTGTATTCAAGAAAATCCACAAATTATTGAACTTGTAATCGGTTGTCGTCCTAACCGTTAGAATAAAATCATACAATTGAGCAGTATCTTCAATAGGCACGACAAACTCAGGCATAAAGCGCTGATCCCAAGATTTTCCCTCGAATGCATACGTTTTATCGTAATACGGTTTCTTATCACAGCTACTGAGCGCCGTGATAGCCAAGAGAGATAGTATGAATAATTTACTCTTCACTTTTAGTCGATTGCGGACCATCCGGTCTAGGGTTTGGTTTTCTTCTCTTATTCGGTTTGCGTTTTGGAGCCTGTCCTTCAGGTCTAGGATTTGGTGAATTTTTTGTTTCTCCATCCTTTGCCTCGACGGGTCTAGGGTTTGGTTTCCGGTTTTGATTCGGATTTGGTTTCCTATTCTGATTGGGATTCGGTTTGCGATCTCCTTCAGGACGAGGTGTATTTGCAGTATTTTGCTCCGGTCGCGGACCACTACCAGTTGGTTTTTTCTTGTGTTTTTTCTTCTTTTTATTCAAACTGTCGAAACGATTCAAATCATCTTGACCAACAACATTAGAGTAATCTGGCTCTTTAACCACGATTTTATCCACAAATTCTTTCAAATCGTGTGGTTTCTTTTTGTCTTTGTTCAATTCTATAATCGCACGAACTCTTTCTGGATCTAAAGCAATTAAACCGCCACCTATTCCACCTTCATACGCGAACCACATTTGTCGTTTGAAAACGTCGGTTTTGATGTGATACGCCATTCCCTTCTCGGTATACAGCTTCGTATCCGCCTTTGGGAAGGATTTAATAGCATCCATGTACATATCCAACTCGTAGTTCAAACAACATTTCAACTTACCACATTGTCCTGCCAATTTTTGCGGATTCAATGACAATTGCTGATAACGCGCTGCTGAAGTGGAAACTGAACGGAAGTCTGTTAGCCATGTTGAACAACACAATTCACGTCCACAAGAACCAATACCGCCCAAACGAGCCGCTTCTTGGCGCGAACCAATTTGACGCATTTCAATACGGATCTTGAATTTTTCCGCCATGTCTTTGATCAATTGACGGAAATCTACACGTGAATCTGCGGTATAGTAAAACGTTGCTTTCGACAAATCACCTTGGTATTCAACATCAGAAATTTTCATTTCCAAGTTGATTTTCAAAGCCAATGTGCGCGCTTGGAACATGACATCTTTTTCCAAAGCACGAGCAGAAACCCATTTGTCAATATCTTCTTGCTCCGCAATACGGTATATCTTCTTGATCTCCATCGGTTTTAAACCTGGAGCCTTTTTCGCTACTTGTATTCTAGCCAATTCGCCAGTGGCCGAAACCACTCCTACATCATAGCCTGGACTTGCTTCCACTGCTATTACGTCGCCTGCTTGCAGGGACAAATTTTTTGCATTTCTGAAGAAGGTCTTTCTACTATTCTTGAATCGAACTTCTACTATATCGTAAGGTGTTTGACCCGCTGGTAACGTCATGTTTCCCAACCAATCGTACACTTCTAATTTATTGCAACCGCCAGAACTACAGGTACCGTTGTTTTTACATCCGCGGGGCGTTCCACCACCGCTGCTACAACTAGCACAACCCATAATTCTTAATTATAAAATGTAAAAATACAAAAAATCGAGGAGGTGGATTTTTAGAAAAGCAGATTATTAGTTAAAAAATGAAATTCATGTTTGGTCAGCTTGTTTTTTTCGAATTTTAATCATGACTTCATCGAATTCCAGTTCAGGTACTTCCCAACTTACCGATGAGGCAATCATAATAGTTAATCTCAAAATAAAACTTGTCATTAAAATGATTGCTTCCCTCAACATAAAATAGCTATTACCGACTCAAATACTCCAACAACTCTTCCTTCTGACCTGTTTCCAATACATATTCAGGGAAAAAGTCTCTATCCATTAGTGCTTTTTCGGTTACAAACCCCCAAGCGATAATTCTTGCGTCTTCGGGAATGGTGTTCTTTTCAAAAAAGCCGTTCACGTTGCTTGGACTTGAGAAAATATACAAATCTGCTTCGGCTATGTTTTTGGTTTCGGTTTTCGTTTCATAGATGGAAGCTGTTGATTTTTGTCCTTCGGGAATGAGGTTCGCAATGGTATGCAAACTAGCATTACTTGTCGGGAAAAAAACGTGTTTATCGCCTATGAATTTTAAAAATTCCTTGCCCACAGAAACTGGATCGCCACTGTTTTCACCTATGAAAGCTGGTTCGATATTTTGTTTGCGCAAAACGCGAGCTGTTTCTTTTCCAACACAAGCCGTTACAACATTTGCAGGGATTTCTGCTTGCTCCAAGAAATAACGGACACCATTTTTCGAACTGAAGAAAATGACCTCTGTTTTTGCTGGAATTTCAAACGGGATTTCAGAAAAAGCTATGAGCGATTGTGCGTCTAGAGTCCATTTCCGTTCGTCGCAAAAGGATTGTAGCCATTGACTGTCTTCTGGCGTTTTGGAAATGAATAGTTTCATCTGTTTTATTTAAGTGTTGCCACTATTTTTTCAGCAATGTCAAAAGCGCCATTGTGTTCAAAATGGGTGATTTTCGCTGCTTCATTCGCTGTTTTTGCATGAGAAACGTGAATTTTTCCGTCAATATCACAAAAAACACCCAAAGGCAATTGGCAACCGCCTTCCATTAAATTCAAAACTTTTCGTTCTATTCTGATACGGTTTAGTACTTCTTTGTTGTTCAAATGCTTTAAAATTTCAGCCATTCTTTCATCGCCTTCACGAATTTGTAATCCCAAAACGCCTTGTGCAGGAGCGGGAACAAATTCTGAAGTGTCCATTACATGAACATGGAATTCTGAAAGATCGAGTTTAAGACGGTCTACTCCTGCTTTTGCTAGAATGATTGCATCGTATTGTTCGTCCGCTAATTTTCCAATTCTCGTAGGAACATTGCCGCGTAAATCTTCCGTTGTGCAATCTGGTCTTAAAGCTTTAACAAGTGATTTTCTTCTGGCAGAAGACGTTCCAATAACCCCATTTTTTTTCAAACCCCATTTTTCGCTTTTGTCTACAGAGCTTTTTCTAATCAATAATAAATCGGCTGGATTTTCTCTTTCTGAAACGGCGGCAATTACTAATCCAGCTGGTGGATTCGTTTCCAAATCTTTATGCGAATGAACCGCCAAATCAATGGATTTCGCCAACAATTCTACTTCAATTTCCTTCGTGAAAAAACCTTTTCCTTCCAATTTGTCGAAACTCAAATGCTGAATCGCATCGCCTTGTGTAACGATGATTTTGATTTCCACTTCGTGGTTCAGGTCCTCTAATTGTTTTTTGACGTGGTGAGCTTGCCAAAGAGCCAAGTCGCTACCTCTGGAACCAATAATTACTTTCGACATGTATTAATTTGATTTTAATAGAATTTCCTTCGCCATTTTCATCGGCATGCTCATGTATTTTTTCTCCATGTAGCCCATGATTTTCTCGAGTACTTCTTTTGAATTTCCGTCCAAGCCAGCGATTTCATCTTTGAAAACCTCGTTCATCGCCATGGACTTAATATCTTTTACTTTTTGTGGAACGGCGCGCATGGCCAATTCTACATTTCTTTCTTTGTTTAAATTCTCAAATTGCAGCATTGAAAATTCAATGATTTCCTCTACATGAATAATTTCAGAAGAACGTTCTTTCAAATTTTGTTGAGAAACTTTTTGAAGCGAAGAAACGGATATATGGAATACATCGTGGTCTTTCAAAACCGTTGGATGTAAATCTTGAGGAATTGCGATATCGATAACCAATTTTTTATCGGTTTCGTTTTGCAATAAACTTCTGTAAATTTCGGGTGTAACCAAATGTGTATCTGTTCCTGTACAAGAAATTAACACATCAAAACCTTCTTTGTAATCAGTTAGCGTTGCAAATGGCAAAGCTTTTCCGTGAAGGTCATTTGCTAATTTTTGAGCTTTGGAAAATGTTCTATTGAAAACAGTGAAATTAGTATAACCGTGTTTTCTTAAAAATCGGCTCAAGTTAGTATTCGTTACTCCAGCTCCTATGATCACAATTCGAGCATCCAAAGGAATATTCAAATCACGCATACGGTGATAAGCCAAAGAAACAACTGAAACTGGTTTTCTGGAAATTGATGTTTCTGTATATACTTTCTTCGCTGTCTCAATCGTTTGTTTAATTGCCAATCGAAGGAAGTCACCAGATAGATTCATCGCTCGGCTACTTTCAAAAGCATTTCGAACTTGTGTTATGATTTCTCTTTCTCCAACTACCATAGAATCGATAGATGAAGCTACGCGCAACAAATGATCCATTGCGTTTTCACCTTCAAAATAAGCTGCTGCCTGAACAAATTCATCCACTTTCTCATTTGAAAGTTCTGGATACAATGTTGTAAAAAACGTCGTTAATTCTTCAGCTGATTTTGTTGGATTCCCGCAAAATAAAAACTCTACACGGTTGCAAGTAGATAAGAAAATGAGTTCATCCCAGCCTAAAACCGCTTTAATTTCCGTTAAACGCGCTTCTCGATGTTCCTCTTCAATGTGAAGAAGCCCAATTTCAGCAACATCTATATTGCTGTGCGTGAAGGCGATAACTTGAAATTTGCTGTACCTGCTCATATCTCTCCTACAAAAGTACGTTAGCATTGTCAGAATAGTGTCATTTCTTTGTCATATCGTGGGTTTGGAAGTAATTTAGAATGTTTTTAAATAAGGGTTAAAAGAGTGGAGAGTGATTGAATGGAAAGTTGAAAGTGGAGGAGTTTTTACTTTCTACTTTAAAACTCTCCACTTTCCACTTATATTTGTCACATGGGTCATTTGATTTTAGTTCCTACGCCGATTGGCAACCTTGAGGACATTACGCTTCGAGCAATACGTATTTTGAAGGAAGCGGATATTATTTTCGCTGAAGATACTCGGACGTCGAAACGCCTTTTGAATCATTTGGAAATACACAAACCATTGGCTCCTTTTCACATGCACAACGAACACAAATCATTGGAAAATGTGGTGAGTAAAATTAAATCTGTTTCTTCCGCTGTTTTGATTTCGGATGCAGGAACTCCGGGCATTTCTGACCCAGGATTTCTTTTGGTTCGAGCGTGCATAGACGAAGGAATTAAGGTAGAATGTTTGCCTGGCCCAACAGCGATTATACCTGCACTTGTTGCTAGTGGATTTTCTTCAGATCGATTCTGTTTCGAAGGATTTTTACCGCACAAAAAAGGTCGCCAAACCAAATTTATGGAATTGGCGGAGGAAGATAGAACAGTCATTTTATACGAATCCCCGCATCGCTTGATAAAATGTCTGGAACAAATTGAAGAATTCATGGGCGCAGAACGAAGAGTTTGCGTTGTTCGTGAAATATCGAAAATGTTCGAAACCTATCACCGCGGAACGGCCGAAGAATTGAAGAAATATTTCCAAGAAACTACCCCGAAAGGCGAAATTGTTGTTCTGATCGAAGGAATTTCGAAGGAAGAAGTGAAGTTGAAGAAGAAATTAGAAAAGAAAAAATAGCTTTTGGCCTTTGGCGA
>TARA_R110000737_G_scaffold35236_3_pt1 | contig 19232 bp, 17 predicted proteins | sample TARA_R110000737 | Tara Oceans TARA_R110000737 (sample SAMEA4398027) | marine metagenome | biome: Polar Biome; feature: [SRF] surface water layer (ENVO:00010504); material: water (ENVO:00002006), including particulate matter (ENVO:01000060) such as... | depth 5 m | reverse complement strand
TAATTGATTTGCCCGAAGAGTATTGACACAGATCCAATGATTGGCTTGGGTAAAGGTTAGCTCCCAGCTGTCGGGGTATTTACGCTTTACATTATCAGACGTACTGTACCAAACCGCATCGCCTGGTGTTGCACAGCCAGTCATTGCGCCGGTATTTGCCACATGGATTGTGCAGTCACTACCGTCTACTAAGGTGATATCTGCAAGGAAACGTTTGTAGCGTTTAATGAGTACGCTAGGTTTGAGTATAAAGTCCATAAAAATCTGTTTGATAAATCAGGCGTATAGGTTAATTATTTGCCAGCATAGTGTAAACTATAGTTTGAAATTAAATGCAAAGGCGAGAACATGACAACAGCTAATTCTGCTCCAGTATCCATCACATTATCTGACAGTGACCAAGCACAAGGTTGGCAACAAGGTAAAACTATCCAAATGGCGACTGATAATATTGCTATTTATTTACCAATTGATACTGTTTTTCGGTTACGAAAAATTCAAATGGCGGCGCGTAAAATAGAATCATTAGACGTTGAGCATGCATTGCTGCAAGGTGAAGGTTGGGACGAAGCGAGTCAATGGGCCTTCGCACTTGGCTTTAGCTGTGTAAACAAGCTTGAAAGTATCAGCTTTTGTGGTGATTCAGCGATGATTGAACGCTTAAACAATAAGCTGGCGGTTTATGCCTGGAGTCGTGATTTAACTAACCAGACCCCTGCTGAACTTTATCCCTTAAAGTTGGCACAGTTAACTTCAGATTATATTAAAAGCCTTGCCCCTGAGCATGTTGCTACGCGCCTTATTCAAGGTGAGGAATTGAAAGAGCAGCAATGGATGGGTATTTATAATGTCGGTAAAGGTAGTATTAATGCACCTTGTTTGCTCGAAGTAGATTTTAACCCAAGTGCTGATGACAGCACTCAGGTTGCTGCCTGTTTAGTCGGTAAAGGCATTACTTTTGATAGTGGTGGTTATAGTATTAAAAGTAACGCCGGTATGTTTGATATGAAATGTGATATGGGCGGTGCTGCGGTTGTCGCAGGCGCGTTAGCCTTAGCAATCAAGCAAGGTTTAAATCAGCGGGTTAAATTATATTTGTGCTGTGCAGAAAACATGATCAGCAACAACGCTTATAAATTGGGTGATATTATCACTTATAAAAATGGTGTTACTTGTGAAATAGCCAATACCGATGCTGAAGGTCGTCTTGTCCTCGCTGATGGCTTAATGGCCGCAAGTGAAACGGGCGCGGCAATGATTATCGATGCAGCGACCTTAACCGGTGCAGCAGTCACGGCCACAGGTGGCGACTACACGGCTTTATTCTCGCTTGATAATGAAGCAGTAATAAAAGCACAAGCGTCAGCAAAAGTTACCGGTGAGGCCCTATGGCAACTACCTTTAGAGCCTTGGCATCAAGATAAGTGTCCATCAGCCTTTGCGGATACGGCTAATAGTCGAACGCAAAAAGGTGGTGGTGCTGGTGGCGCCAGTAATGCGGCTGGATTTTTGTCACGCTTTGTTGGCAATGAAGGTGCAGGTTGGTTACATTTTGATTTAGCTGACGCTTATAATGGCACTGAGTCCGGTTTATGGGCGGCAGGCGCAACAGGTCTTGGTATTGCAACAATCGCAGACTTGATTTCAAAGGCTTAATTGCTTTGAAAATGTCATAGTTGATTGGCTGATAGGGTGAATGGTCAACTTTCGCTATTCGCCTATAAGTTAATTACTTGAAAAGCTGAGATTTACTCAGCTTTTTATTTTAAGGCGTTAAGTTTTACTCGTCATTGCAAGGTACACTATGATTAATATTAATTACGTAGCATATTACCTACTGTTTTCATTGGCTTTAGCGGTTGTTGCATATTTTGTTTTGCAAACTAAAAGCCCGAAGCCATTGAAAGACTCACTGTTCATTTTATTGGCTATGATGTTGCCGCCATTGGCCATTATTGTCTTTTTTTATAGCTTTTTTAAGGCGCCAAAAAGTACAGATAAAGACTAGTTTTATCGATATTTTGGTGACTGATGACAAAGTATTACTGTCGTGGATGAGGGTTAATTGTTTACTCGTTGTAAAAACTCTTCTAACCAAGATTTTGCATTATCTATGTCGCTAAAAACATAAAAGGTAATATTGCAGGCTTGATAAATTCTTCTTAATTGTAACTGTTGAATATCGGCGGTACTGCTATCTATTAATACACTCGCATTGGCGATTAACCCTTGTTTAACACGTTGTTTATTGACTTTAACTAAGGCTTCTTCAGCTTCTGGCGAGAAAATACTATTGCCATAAAACGAAATCAATAAACCCCAAGGCTGGCCAGAAAATTGCTCACAAGCACTATACATATCGTCGATGTACTTTTCGGTAATATGATCGCTAAAGGGTCCAAACGCATCGACTTGTAAAATATTAGCACGCGGTGTTATTAAATACTTTTCCTTAACTATTGTTGTCATTTTGCCACTCCATTTTAAACCGGGTGACAAGTCATAACAGCATTTTACGCACTTGCCAAGTAAGCATGTTTTTAAAAAATTGCCAATTTATTTTGATGAAATAAAAACAATAGCCAGTAACGACTAAGCATTTATTTTCCATGTCTGTACTGGCTCGTAACAAACCCCTAATGCCGTAGAGTAAGAGTGATATAAACTAAAACCTGTAATACTCAGCTGTTGCTCAACACTGGTTTGTTGAAGCGCTGTTAACCCAGAGGGTAAGGGATATTTTGCTTTACGAAAAAGGCTTAGGTGCGGTTGATAAACGCTATTTTCTAGGGGTATTTGGCTGTTGAGACATAACGCTATAATTAATTTATTTAACGGCATTAGCCAGTCTGGGTTGGTTGTCGGCATAAGGTGCAGTACCTGCGCTGTTTTAAAATAGCCGATTTTTGATAACACCAAAAACAAGGTCTGATTTTGCGCTTTAAAAGGCTGTAGATACTGTTGAATAAAACTGTGCTGCTGGTTAATTAACTGCGCTAAACTCAATTGTTGTTCATTATCTATCAAACCTAAAAAGGCCAAAGTAATATGAAAATTTTTCTCGTTGATCGCTTTAAACGGCAACGGCAAATGTTGCTCGCGCCATTGGGCAAGCTTTATTTTATCAGTATCTGAAATATCTAAAGCAATAAACATGCGCTTTTTCATTACTACTTTCCTGTTTACACACAGCAATAAAATGGCCATGGCTGATAATTAATTTTATAAACTCGAGCTTTAATTCACAACTATGACCAGGTCGTTGTTATGTTAACATTGCCAGCATAAAACTTTTAAACGCCATATTACGCTTTATAACTTATGACACTATCAGCAAAAAAACTGCCCATTGATGATATTAAAGCTGATGTCATTCTCGCATTAGAGCAACATCAAACTTTATTGTTAACTGCGCCGCCAGGGGCCGGTAAATCAACTTGCCTACCGCTATGGTTATTGGCTTTACCTTGCTTCGTCAATAAGAAAATGTACTTATTGCAACCTCGGCGTTTAGCGGCAAAAAATATCGCCTGTTATTTGTCAAAACAATTGGGTGAAAGTGTCGGTGAAACCGTTGGCTATCGCTTGCGTAATGAAAGTAAAGTTTCAAAGAATACGCGTTTAGAAGTCATTACTGAAGGTATTTTAACGCAAATCATTCAACACGATGCTGAACTGCTTGATTGTGGCTTAGTGGTGTTTGACGAGTTTCATGAGCGTTCGCTGAACGCCGATTTAGCCTTTGCGCTAACGCGTGATATTCAACAAGGTTTAAGAGAAGATCTAAAAATTCTTTTAATGTCGGCAACGCTAGCGACTGAAGCGATAAATCAGCAACTGCCTGATGCCATAGCGCTTGAAAGTAAAGGCCGTAGTTATCCGGTTGAAGTTAGTTACCAAGCACCGAGTAATGCGCGTTTTTGGCGTCAGCATGCGCTGTCAGTAATAAAGTCGCTAGTTAACACACACCTTGGGTCAATATTGGTATTTTTGCCCGGGACGGGCGATATTCGTTACTTAGCCGAGCAACTGCAGCCTTATATGCCAAAAGACATGGCGTTGTGCCCATTGTATGGTGAATTATCGCTGCAACAGCAACAACAAGCTATTGCCCCTGCACCGCTTGGTCAATTTAAATTGGTACTAGCCACCAATATAGCGGAAACCAGCTTAACCATTGAGGGTGTTGATTTAGTTATTGATTCTGGTTTGGAAAATGTTGCCTTATATGATGTGCAAACACTGAACAATAAATTAAGCCAACGCAGTATAGCGAAATCATCAGCGATTCAACGTGCTGGCCGAGCAGGGCGTTTACAAGCCGGCCATTGTATTCGTTTATATAGTAAAGATGATTTTGAGCGCAGAAACGAGCAAAGTGGCAGTGAAATTCAACAAGCCGACTTACTGCCGATGCTGATGGAAGTAGCGAGGTGGGGAGCAACTGCTTGTGCGCAACTGCCGATGATAGAAATGCCCAATGCTAAAAAAGAGCAGTTAGCTTGGCAGGAATTAACAGACTTAGGGTTGGTGTCATCGCAACATCAATTAACCGCACAGGGTAAAATGGCGGCGGCTTTCCCTTGCCACCCACGATTTGCGAAAATGTTGTTAGCGGCGGCACAGCTCGAGCAAAGCCAGCAGGTTGAACATTTATTAACACTGGCCTGCTTATATACCGCGTTATTAGAAGAACGCGACATTTTTAATGCAGAACAGCGGGCGGATAATTGCGATATTACCCAACGAATCATACAACTTTTCCAGCAGGCTAAAAGGCCTCAACATCAGCGAATAATTCAACAAGCTCAGCGCTTATATAGATTGGCGAATCAACAGCGTAATGATACTGAACGTGCTAATTCGGCAAAACCTTTTTGCCATAATGCTATGCAATTACCGCTACAGAGCAGTGGCTTATTACTGTTACTTGCTTATCCTGAGCGCTTAGCTAAGCAAAGAGATCAACAAGGCAATTACTTAACTGCCTATGGCAAAGGTTTAGTGATGAGTGATAATGATGCCTTAGCCGATAAAAAATATTTGGTTGCTGTGCAGTTTTTTCAACGCAAACAAAGCTTAGCTATTGCCATGGCGGCAGAGGTTAATCTATCAGCAGCACTCACTTGGCAAGTAGTAGCAGCAAAAAGCAAAACACATTTATATTTTGATAGTAAACAAAATCGCCTGCGCTGCGCTAACCAGCAGGTGATTGGCTCGCTTGTTATCAGCGAAGAAAATACCACACAACAAATAGCAAGCGAGCTTTTGATTGCTTGTTGGTGTCAACAAATTCGTAAACGCGGTCTTAGTTGGCTTAAATTTGATGAGCATGCACAGCAGCTGCTGCTGCGTTGGCGCTGGCTGAATCAAAGCCAAAGTCATTTGGCTTTCGCTGAGGTTAGTGAAGAACATTTACTCAATGACTTGGAGCAATGGCTTGGGCCATATCTAACTGACATTACCACTAAAGCGCAACTCGATAAACTTAACTTAGCCGATGTGCTATTAGCAAAGTTAAGTTATCAACAACAGCAAGTATTTAACCAACTGGCGCCAAGTCACTTTACCGGACCAACAGGGCGAAAATGTAAAATTCGCTACAGTTCAGAGCAGGCACCGATTGTGTCGTTGCCTATGCAGGAATTATATGGTGTTAGTGTCACCCCGTCGGTAGGTGATGTGCAATACAATACGCAAGTAGCGTTGATTATCGAATTACTGTCGCCAGCACAGCGACCCATTCAAATTACCCAAGACTTAGTGGCATTTTGGCAGGGCAGTTATCGCGAAGTACAAAAGGATATGAAGTCTAAATACCCCAAGCATTTTTGGCCAGATGATCCTGCTAGTGCCCAAGCAACACGAAAAACTAAACGCCATATCAAGCACTAGCTGAGTTAAATATTTAACCCGTTGAAACTCACTAATGCTGTGTGATGAAATTTCAATGTTACTTTATTTGTTGTTGAATAAATGTTCGGGTGTCATTTAGTAAATCTATTCGAGTAGGCTCATTAACATACATCATATGACCACCGTGATAGTATTGATATTGAATTTGTTCAGACTTTATCCCATGGCGATTTAAGGTATATTCTGCATCAAAAAAAGGGGTAACTAAATCGTAAAGACCAGCAGCAACAAACACTTTAAGTGCTGGATTAATACGCAAAGCCTTTGACAAATCGTGCGTCGTATTAACGTAAGTAGGTTCCCAAGCGGTATTTTTTGGTGCTGTACGCCAACTCCACTGATTTGATAATTCATCATCTGCCGGTGATAAATAAGTGCGATTCCAATCCACACCTAAATCACTGCGAATATAACTCATCAGTGCGGAATTAAATGCCGATGAAATAGCACTAGCTGCGTCATAATCAGGTGTTGCTTTTAAATCATCTACTTCATCAACGGTGTAACGTGCATCTAACAATCCTATCGATAGACCTTTGTCGCGTAAAAGCTCTTTAGCAAAGTGAAATCCTTGAATACGCAACTCGGCTCTATCAATATATGCGGGGGTAAGTCCAGTAAAGTAGGCTAATCTATTGCTAATATGGTTTTTAGTTTCTTCGCTAATAGTATTGCCTTTAAATAAGGCTGGCATTAATTCATCAGTGGCAAATGTCCGTGCAGCAATAAGAAAGTTAGCTAAATTTTCAGGCTTTGGTTGCACCTTGCCATGATAAACCGCAGCGGCTGCCATAGTCGGTAAATAAGTAATATGAGAGATTAAATTATCTCTTATATAGGGACTTGACCCTTGATAATCTAATGCTTGCGAGATAAAAATAATACCGTTCAAGCTAATAGATAAATCATGCTCTAAAATTTTAGCGACCGCTGCAGCACGAGTTGTGCCGTAACTTTCGCCCAATAAAAAACGCGGTGAATTCCAACGGCCATTATCTGTGATCCACGTTCTGATAAATTCAGCCATCGAAGCGGCATCTTCTTGTAACCCCCAAAACTCTTTACCTTCGTGTTTCCCTAACGCTCGAGAAAAACCGGTACCAACAGGATCAATAAATACAAGGTCTGAAACATCGAGTATCGATTCTGCTGTCTCTAAAATAGGATAAGGCGGAGCTCCGGGGAATTGCGCATCGCTAGGTACTTTTACCCGCTTGGGCCCAAACGCGCCCATATGCAACCAAGTTGATGGCGAACCAGGCCCGCCATTCCATATAAAGGTGACAGGTCGATTTTCTGCTTTTTGCTTATGCTTTTTGGTATAAGCAAAAGTAAAAATACTAGCGGTTTCTTTACCATGCTTATCTCTTAAATACGTTTCTCCAGCAGTGGCGGTATAATTAATATTTTGCCCGTTAAAGCGTCCTTTATGTTCACTAATAAATTGATGAGCTTGGGGGATTGGATTAAGCTCTGTTTTATCATTGACATTATCTGCACCATAAACGTCAACACTAAAAACAATCAAAAGCTTAATACATATAAATATGAAGCAAGGTTTAAATACCATAGCTGCTATCCAAATATAATAATATCAGTTAGTTATAGGAGAGGTGTTTGAATTTGTCAATTTATAACTAAGCATGTAATGGTCAGTTATTGCGTCAAATTGACAATTGTAGCTAGCTGTTTTTACTGGTTATTGTGGTTAAAAAACGTCAGTATTAATAGGTTAATAAATGAGTGTTTACCTGCTAGCTTGATGAGGAGACTCAATAGCTTCAACCTTATTGGTCTAAGCGCAGTAGGAACATGTTTACGTGTTAGTCACTATTGAACTGGCGCTGTGGATTCGAGGATCCAATCTTTGATGCCATATTTAGCTAAAATAGCCGCTAATTTTCCATTGCGTCTAAAATCGATTATTCCGTTATCAAATATATTGACAATTTCTTTACTTATATGAGGTGAAAATCCTAAATATAGCGGGGTGAAACTTCCTTCTGAACCAGCGTAAATAATATTAGATTGTGGTGATTTTGATAATTCGTATTGAATAGCAAATCTCGAATCTAAAATAATATCTATCCTGCCAAGTTTTAGCATATTTATCAACGCTAATAGCGGACCATCGCCGCTGGCGGTATGTATATTTTCTTTATTTTGTTTTAATGCCTGGTCTAATTTTTGCCCGTATTTGTAACCGCTTATAACCCCTAATGTTTTTTTGTTCTCAAACGATGCATGCAAACTTGTGATATCCCTAAATTGCCAATGTTCGTTACGTCGAACATAGAAATCATTATATGAAATACCAAAGGTCAACCTGCTGCGTTGCAAATTATTGCCAATGAATTGTTGAGGGGATATAGCTAATACAATATCCAATTTACCTGTCTCTGTCAGAGCAAGCGCTCTTGAAAGAGGAATTAGTGAAAACTTTAATTGAATATCATTATTTTCAGCAATATCCTGCAGTAATTCTACTAAAAAGCCAGGTAAGCTTTTGTTATTGCATATATAGGGGCACCATTCATCAGAGGCTACGCTTAATGTTTTTGATTGCACTGCTAATACTTGGGCGCTTAAAAGTAACAATAAGAGTGCAAAAATTGATTTCAAACTATGTCCTTTCCGACTAATAGGTAAATTATCTGTTATCTGTTATCTGTGTCGCTTTTAAGCACGAGTATACTCATTCATTTATTAGCTGTCGACCTATAGTCTAGTGCGCGAAGATACCAGCGCTCTATTACTAAGAACTATGGTCAATATTGTATAGTTGGGAGTTTTTTTTGGAAATCAAAAAACGATAATAAATACATCGCAGTCAAATTTTTATTATCGCTTTTACAATATGTTGTGTACTTCATTTGCAAAGCTAAAGCGCCTAGATTTACGCTTAAAGAAATTCCCTCGTTAATATTAATGGATAGTCATTGTGCTTAAGTTGAGTTATTTGGCTTGCAAAAATTAAAAGTTATTCAGAAAAAAAATAGCGGATTTACAAGATAATAGACGCTCTTAAATTGGAGGCTTAAAACTCTCTTGATTCCGTACCTATGTACAGAGGTTATATTGGCTTAATGTTTTCAAAACTAGCCGTTCACAATGACTAATAAAATTTTAGACAAGTTTGGCTCCAACGGTGTTTGGCTTGCAGCTCTTAGTTGTACTGCATGTTTCCCTGCGCTTGGTTCGTTAGCGTCCGTTTTAGGGCTAGGCTTTCTATCTTACTTTGAAGGTATTGCTATCAATACTTTACTCCCCGTATTTGCAACATTAGCTTTACTGGTGAATTTATATAGCGGGTATCAAGGTCAAAATCATCGCAGGGGCACACTTAGTATAATTGGCCCAATAGCCGTATTATTAGCCCTTTATCCGTTATGGCAATACAATTGGAGTCGTTATTTATTCTACGCTGGTATTTGTTTAATGGTGCTAATGTCAGTTTTAGATATCGTTAAACCCGTAAAGAACAAAAGATGCAAAATATAGCGTCTCATTCCGTCATAACATGTCCAGAGTGTGGTTTTAGTAAGACAGTAAAAATGCCAACTAATGCTTGTCAGTGGTTTTATGAGTGTGAATATTGCAAGACACTTTTGAAACCTTTAAAGGGGGATTGCTGCGTCTATTGCTCCTTTGGCTCGGTGAAATGTCCACTGATTCAAGCGCAGAATAGTTGCTGTACTCGTTAAACCGTGATTTTCTTCAGATGAAGTCAAATATTGCGCAGGCTCTACCATGATTACCGGATGCTTAGCGTCGCTTTGTACTCAATTTTTTCTTTTAACTCTGCAATAAACCACATTTTATTCGCGCGAATCACCAGTAACAAATCAATGTTGCGCTAGCTTGCGCTAAAAGGGTGTAAAGCTTAAGTTCTCAATTGAACAGTCGACTATTTTACGTTTTACGTTATACTGCCGCGCTTAAACCTAGTATTTAATTTATAGCATTTTATTTAGCGGAGTTCATCATGCACGATCTGTATTACAAAGGGCGTATCCACACCAGAGTAAACCATGTAAAAACAGGTTATAACACTAAGCGTGCGGTTAAACTTGGGACAGAAAAGCATCCGTTAACACTAGTCGTTACCAGCGAAGAAAAAAAATTAGAGCTAGCCGCGTTAGTTGCTGAAAATGAACTCTTTGCCGATATCACGGTAGATAGTGCCGCAGATGAAAATATTATTGAGCTGACAGCGATATTAAACAAGCCAAAGACCACTACCTTTGAAAAAACGCCAAACCGTAATGATCCTTGTTTATGTGGTAGTGGTAAAAAATATAAAAAGTGTTGTGGTTAATAATATTTTATTACTTTAAATAGCTTAAAACGGATGCTGCTCACTAGTTAATGAGCGGCACTGCTTGATCAAAAAGGTATTTTTACAACTAATATTTCAACATTCATCTCGTTTACTATCCAATAATTCAACATAGTTTTTGGCAGCAAATTACTAATCGTGGTGCTATTTATTGCCCTCATTGTGACGATTCAATTGTGCTATTACTGCCATTGCTTGAGTAAGAGTATTTTTATCACCATCTAGCCAATGAATTTTAGCGCCATTGCGCTCTAATCGTCGTAACCAGGTGTCTTGTTTTTTTGAAAATTGATGAATGGCTGAGTTCAGCTTTTGAAAACAGTCATTTTTGCTTAATTGGCCCTGTAAATGTTGTGCAATATAGCGATACTCTAAACCGTAAAAATATAAGGTTTCCCAACTCACCCCTTGAGCATGTAACTGGGCAACTTCTGCAATAAGGCCTTGTTCCATGCGCTGCTTTAAGCGCTCGGTTATGCGTTGACGAATAATCTCTCTCGGCCACTTTATGGCAAAGATAAGTGGCTTAAGTGCGGGGAAATCATTAATGCTATCTTGCGCCGCTAGCTCACCATGGGCAATTTCAATAGCTCGCACCAGTCGGTCATGCTCAATAAGATCTGTGGTGTTATGCAAATTCGGCTTAAGCAGCACTAACTTTTGAATTAACTGCTCATGGCTTAAGGTGGCTAATACTGCCCTTAGCTCTACATTCTCAGCAACTTCAATTAAGCGATAGCCTTTTAATATTGAGTCGACATAAAGTGCTGAGCCGCCTGCCATAATAGCGAGCTTATCTTTATGGGTAATTTCTTGGTAGGCGTCAATAACGTTTTGTTGAAAGTCGAAAATATTATATTCGTAACCGGGATCGACAATATCAATTAAGTGATGCTTTATCTCTTGATATTCATTAAGATCTTTGCCACTACCAATATCTAAACCACGATAAACTTGTCGGGAGTCTGCTGATATTATCTCACCATTGAGGGCTCTTGCTAGCTCTACCGCCAGCTTGGTTTTACCTGACGCTGTTGAACCCAATACCACTAGCATATTAAATGCTGACATAGCTAACCTATAAATATTGACCAAAATTAATGCTTGAATTATATCGTTATTTTTTGCTGGTTACGAACTAACTTCAGACATTAAAAATAATCATTTGGGTTATAGTCTTAGCTAGATTATTATAACGACCTAATGGCATTTCCTAGAGACACTTCCATAAAGTATGACAGCCAAAAAAACTGCTCAAACAGCAACCAAAAAATCTAAAAAAGACCATACTAAAACCGCAATATTGCAGGAGGATATTGGCGGCAATGGTGTTAAAAGAGCCTTGCGCTGGTCGTTTTGGTTTATGGTGAAAATGACAGTTATCGCGCTATTTGTACTCTTTATTTATAGCATTTATCTTGATGAAAAAGTACGTGAAAAATTTGAAGGTCAGCGCTGGCAGGTACCTGTGCAGGTTTATGGCGCAATTGAAAGTTATAGGGTGGGAAGTAAGCTGTCGCTTACTAACTTAAAGCAGTCTTTGCTTGCTAATCGCTATAAAAAAGTGGCTCAGGTGCAACGCCCAGGCGAGTTTGCTTTGTCAGAAGATAAAGCCATTATTTATCGTCGAGCATTCGATTTTGGTGCCGGTATCGAACCCGCAAATAAAGTAACTATTGCTCTTGCTAACGGTAAGGTGCAGGCGCTTTATATTGATAATGAAGGTGTCTCTCAACTAAGATTAGAGCCGCTTTTACTTGATAGAATTTTGCCTGAAAGTAAAGAAGATCGGGTGTTGGTGTCATTGCAGGCCGTGCCTACGAAATTATTAGATACCTTATTATTAATTGAGGATCGTGATTTTTATTTTCATCATGGTGTTTCACCGCTCGGTATTTTGCGGGCACTGGTGGAAAACTTCAGGGCGGGTCGCACGGTTCAAGGCGGGAGTACCTTAACGCAACAATTAGTTAAAAATATGTTTTTAACGCGCGATAAAACCCTATGGCGAAAAGCGAATGAAGCCATTATGGCGCTGATATTGGAATATCGATATAGCAAAGACCAGTTATTAGAAGCGTACATCAATGAAGTATACCTAGGTCAACATTATGCCAATGGCATTTATGGTTTCGGACTCGCGGCTGAGTTTTATTTTGGTAAGTCCATTCAATCGCTTACCTCAGCACAAATGGCATTGATCATTGGGCAAGTAAAAGGACCAAGTTACTACGATCCTTGGCGCTTTCCAGAGCGAACGGTTAAGCGACGAGATTTGGTTTTACGGTTAATGTATCAGCAAGAAATTATTTCTCAAATTGAATTCGAGCAAGCGGTAGAGTCGCCGTTATCGGTAAGAAAAAATCGCCGAGTCAGACAGCAAAAGTTTCCAGCTTACTTACAACTGGTCAAAGCTGAGTTAGCACGGCATTTATCCCAATATCAGCAGCAGTCTGGCGTTAGAGTGTTTACTGGCTTTGCCATTAATCAACAACTCGCATTACAAGCCAGTATTGCTCAGAAGTTACCGAGTTTAGAACAACAGTCAGGCTCTGAATTACAAGTGGCTATGGTGGTAACTGATTTTAATTCTGGTGCTGTTCGTGCTTTAGTGGGCGGAAAAGAGGCCGGTTATGCCGGCTTTAATCGGGCACTACATGCTAAACGACCTATTGGTTCTTTGATTAAACCTGCGGTGTATCTTGCGGCCTTAGAGCGTTATCAACGCTTTAACTTGGCCAGTGTAATTGAAGATAAAGCCATTACACTTTCAAGTGAAGATGGCCAAGCATGGCGACCAAAAAACTACGACGGTAAGTATCGTGGTCAGGTGCATTTAATCGATGCCTTAGTCTCAAGCCTTAATGTACCAACAGTAAATTTAGGCATGGAATTGGGCTTAGATAATGTCGCACAGGCCATTCATTTACTGGGTTATCAGGAAGATATTGTCACCAGACCGTCGATGTTACTCGGGGCCTTAAATATGTCGCCGATGGAAATAAACCAACTTTATATCGCCATTGCTAATCAGGGGGTCGCTGAAAAATCACATGCGATAGAGCGTATAGTCAGCGCTCGCGGTGAAACCTTATGGCAGTTTCAGGCGCTAGAGCAACAGGTTATTTCAAGCCAAGCGGCGTATTTACTGGACTTTGCCTTACACAAGGTCACGACATCAGGCACGGCTAGCTCGTTGACATGGCGACTGCAGGATAAAAACCTAGCGGGAAAAACCGGCACAACCAATGATCAAAGAGACAGTTGGTTTGTTGGTTATGATAATGATCTTTTAGTCACCACATGGCTAGGCCGAGATGATAACCAGCCAACTAAACTAACCGGTAGCAGTGGCGCACTGGTTTTGTTTGCCGAATTTATGCATAAAACCGGTGCCGTTAGTCGACACGCAAATGTGCCAGAAAGTGTTGAATTAGTGCGCTTTGACAATAAAAGTGGTCGAGCGGTGACTCAAGCCTGTGATAACTCACAATTACTTCCTGCTGTTACTCATGGTTTGATTTACGAAGCTCAGTGCGAACAAGCGCCTCAGCCGGCAAAAAAGAAATCTTGGTTTGAAAAATTATTTGGTGAATAGTTTTATAGTGAATTCAATTGCTAAGCTTTTAGTTCGATAATTTGACGATTTTGTTGTTTGAATTACCCTGATTGTAGCACTATGGTTAGTAGGTAGCGTACGAAACAGAACGGTTAATTCTGAGTACACAAGGAACCTAGCTACAACAAAAACACAGGACATATATTACCTATTATAAGAAGGAGCATAATGAAACATAGGTTAAGTTTTGGTTACTTTACCTTACTTGCTGAAAATATTGTCGAGGTGACTATTGATGAAGGTATTGAACTGTCACTTGAAATGATTGAAGAGTGTGATATTTTTTTTAAAGCGCATATATTTGGTGATTTTGGCATGCTTATCAACCGTATAAATGAATATACTTATAGTTATGAAGCGCAATTAACCATAGGTTCTTATCAGGGTTTAAAAGCCATAGCATTTGTTTACTATTCGGAAAAAAGTAAAAATATTGTAGAAGAAGTAAACTTTACTCGAGCGCCTGATAATTGGAACAGTTGTATTTTTTCTGGTTTAGAGCTGGAATGGCAACAGGCATTTCAATGGCTACAACATGAGTTACTAAATGGTAACAGGCAAGCAGCAAGCAGTAGGTAACCTTTTCAGGGATAAAATTTTTCGCGCGCTGTAAATGATGAAAAATATAACGTAAAAAGCAAACCAATAGGTTTGCTTTTTTATGTTCAGGAGGAACGGTATGTCACGATCACATGGATGTGAAAGAGTGACGATGTTCAGGAGAACGATCAGTTTTTTTGTTCCAGACAAAAACTAAGGTCCAAGATCCCTGTTGGCAATGTCACGATCACATGGCCGTTCATAGCCATCCATGGCTGCACGGCATTAGTACATCCTTGTACGTCGTTGTGAAGGAGTGACGATGTTCAGGTCCCTCTCTAAGCTTGTCTTTCGAGACATAAATGTTCTAGCTATTTATTTACCGTTACTCTACATATTCAAATATTTTAAATACTCGGTTAACGCCACCGACATTACGAGCAATATCAACCGCGATAGTCGCTTGTGCTTTAGTCACTAAACCCATCAGAAATACTTCGGCATTTTCTGTCACGACTTTAATGTTGGTTGCATCGAGTTCTTCATTACCAAATAACGCCGCTTTTACTTTTGAGGTTAACCAAACATCGTTGGTTTTTGTGGTAAAAGATGTGGTGTTACTGACACGAATTTGGTTATGTAGTTGTTTAATACCATTGACTTCATTGATAACTTTTATGGCTTGGTCACGCAAATAACTGTTAGGTGCCTGTCCAACCACCAATACGCTGCCGTTAACACTAATAACATGTAAGTTCGTGTTGTCATCTAACGCATCGCTTTTAGCAAGTTTAGCATGCGCATCGATCTCAATTTTCTGATCGTCTATTTGGTTACCTAAAGAGCGGTTATCGGTTGCGATGGTTGCGCCACCGACAATGCCAACCACAGCGGCAGCAACACAACCTTGCAGTAATACAGCCAGGGAAATTGTGCTGACAATAGATTTTATAGACATATTAATTCTCAGATTGGGGAAATAAGGTAGTATCTATGATGTCACATAAACAATGAATAACCACTAAATGTACTTCTTGAATACGCGCAGTACGACTTGACGGTACGCGAATTTCTACATCATTTTCACCGAGTAGGCCAGCAATATCACCGCCGTCGCCACCTGTTAAGGCAATAATAGGCATGTCACGTGATACCGCTGTTTCGATCGCTTTGATGACGTTACGCGAGTTTCCACTGGTAGAAATAGCGAGTAATACATCACCATTATTACCTAGTGCGCGAACCTGCTTAGAAAAAATCTCGTCAAAATGATAGTCATTACCAATAGAGGTAATGGTCGAGCTGTCGGTTGTTAACGCTATTGCAGGCAACGGTGGACGCTCGGTTTCATAGCGATTTAATAGTTCGGCGGAAAAATGCTGGGCATCACCTGCTGAACCACCATTACCACAGGCTAATATTTTATTGCCGGCTAATAGGCTTTGTACCATTGTCATGCCCGCTTGTTCAATTGGCCCTGCCAATAATTCGCTGGCGGCAATTTTGGTTTGTATGCTTTCGGTAAAATTACTTTTTATCCGTTCTAACATGATGGACTTAGCTCCGTTGTTTCATTTCTTAAAAGGCATTGATTAAAAGGCATTTTTAAGCCAAGTAATTTCTGGGTTATTAATATCGCCATGCATAGCGATAACATCGAATCGGCAAGGGGTATTATATTCATTTAATCCTGCCTGTTGCAGATAAAATGCCGCACATTGCTTAATTTTTTGCTGTTTTTTAACTGAAACAGCCGCTAAAGCGCCGCCAAAGTGTGTGTGTTTACGATATTTCACTTCTACAAACACCCAAGTGTCATTTTCGGTCATGATTAAATCTATTTCACCACGGCGATTTTGAAAATTACAAGTTTGTAATAATAAACCCTGCTGACTTAAGTAGTTGGCGGCTAATTGCTCACTTTTTTTGCCGGTAGTGACCGTGTTGGTATTATTAGTCCATAGCAATTTCTTGTACCTTGCTGCGACTATATTTACCCCAAATTAAGCTACGGGTTAAGATATTATCGCTGCCCAATTGTAATATACCGGTTTGACCATAATGCCGGATATAAGTTTTATTTTGCATGGCAGAAATTTTGTCGACTAAAACTAAGCTATCAAAACCCATAGCAAAAATGGTTTGCAAGCTATCACTGCGGTTCGGCCAAAGTTTTTTGGCTTGTGCTGCTAAGGTTTTATTTTGTAGTTTACTTTTCAACTGCCAAGGCATTTCGGTAAATATTAAACCAGATAAATCGCGATTGTCACTTTTATCTATTTTAGAACTATGACTACGTGAACTCGCATACACTGGGATGATGTCGGCAAATGGACTGATGTTAACATCGATATAGGGTTTTAAAAGCTTGGTTTCTAGCGGTAAACCGACCACATAAATCATATCGATATCGCGACGGTTACGTAATTCACTTTTAATGGAATATTTAATGTGGCGATTAAGTTCTTTTGTTCGTTGTTGGCTTAGATCAACACCAAGACTGGCTTTAAGTTGATTTTGCATTTTGCCATCACTATTAAAAAACACCTTTTCTGGCGCTTTACCTGTGATATGTTGCCATTGTTGGCTAAATGTCTGGGCGATGCGGCGACTGGCACTATCCTGATGGCTTAATATTAACGGATATTGGTATTGTTGACGACTCAATGTTGTTGCCGCTTGTATCGCTTCATCTTCGGGGCGCATTGATAAGGCAACTTGATGAGGCATTAAAGTAAAAGTTGCCGGAAGGTTAAGCAATAATGTCGGAATGGTTAATTCGCTTTGGGCTAAATAACTTGTGACATTTTCTTTGAGTAAAGGACCAATAACGTAGTCAATATTTAGCTCGGTGAGTTTGGCATGCAAGGTTGTCATGTCTAACGTTGTTGAATCAATAAAATGTAAGGTTTTGCCACTGTCGATATTATAAGCCGCGAGTATCCCTTGCTGTGCTACTTTGCCAGCGCGTTCTTGTTTACCTGAAAGCGGAATGATAATAGCGATGTTTTCATATTCGCTGATTAATGTTGGCTGTTGTAGGTTTAAGTTAGTGACAATATATTGCGCCGGATGCGTGCGAAACTCTTCTTGCCACTGACGTAAATAACGCTTGAATTTAAGGTCATCATCGCCAAACTTATTGGCAAAGGTGAGGAGTTTGCTCCAACCTTTAATATTGGGTGGCGACATTTTATCTAACTGTTGGTGCTGCCAAGGCGATAATTGACACAACTGTTGCCAAATCAGCTCAATATCGCTATCCGTTGCCTGGGTATTTAAGGCAAAGGCCCTTAAGTTTGCATCTAGTGCTGCAATGGGCAGGTTTCTTTGTGCTTGTACACTGGCCAGGGTTTGAAAATAATCTCCCCGATGAGTAAGCGGTGCTTTGTCGCTAATACTATTTGCGATTTCAAGTGCGAGATAAGCTTTTTGTATTTTTGCTAAGAGCAAGAAACTTTTTGCTTCAATCAGTGCCAAGCGATATTGTTGCGTCGGTGATGGCGCTAATACCTCGAGTTGCTTTGCTAACCAAAGTGCTTTGTGTGGTTTAGCTTCAACTATATATAATTCGCTGGCATTTAATAACAAGCTGACTGCTTCGTCGTTGCTTTGTGAAGACGCTTGTGAAAAATCGCTTGCTGAAATTTTTGCTGCTTGTGCAACGAGTTGCTCAGCGGTTAAATTTCTTTCAAGCTCTTGCGTGATATCAGCTTGTTTTGAAGTTGAATCTGCGGGTTTATTTAGCTTAGTTGTTGAACAGCTAGCCAAAAGCGCCACAGTTGTAAACGCACATAAGCCGCTTTTATAAGCTGAAAACCATTTAGTAAGTGTCAAAGTTAAGAAATCCATACTTTTTAATAGTGCTTTATAATAAACTTCATCCTCTTCAGTCTCAACACAAGTATTTTATTATGTCGGATTCTCAAATTCAGCCCAGCACCTTATATATTGTTGCCACACCCATAGGTAACCTAGGTGATCTTAGTCAACGGGCACGGGATACACTCGAACAGGTTGATATTATTGCCTGTGAAGATACTCGACATACCCAACGCTTATTATCCGCTTTTGCGATTAAAAATAAAACTATGTCGATGCATGATCACAACGAACGTCAGCGCCAAGAACAAATTGCTGCCTTGTTAAAGGAAGGCAAAAGCATTGCTTTAGTGTCAGACGCAGGTACGCCATTGATCAGCGATCCTGGTTTTCATTTAGTGCGTCACTGCCGCCAACAAGGGCTTCAGGTTTCGCCTATTCCCGGTGCGTGCGCTGCCATCGCTGCGCTTTCTGTAGCGGGCTTACCAACTGATAGGTTTACCTTTGAAGGGTTTTTACCCTCAAAATCAGGGGCGCGACAGGCAACATTAAATACCCTTGCCAATGAACCACGTACTATGGTGTTTTATGATGCACCGCGTCGCGCCATTGATACCGTTGAAGATATCGTTAAAACCCTTGGCGGCGAGCGTTATGTCGTTATGGCGCGAGAATTAACAAAAACGTTCGAAACTATCCATTCCGATACGGCCGAAAACTTATTAACCTTTTTGCAAAGCGATGCCAATCAGCTTAAAGGTGAAATGGTACTGATCATCGAAGGGAAGAAAGTTGACCCAAATGATATTCCAGCACATGTGGTTTCAACCTTGAAGTTATTATTGTCAGAAATGAAGCCGAAAAAAGCCTGTGCCATTGCAGCAGAAATTCATGGCGTGAAGAAAAATGCGCTTTATGAATATGCCTTAGCAATGAAAGACGTTTAATCACAATAGATAACTTTCCAAGCACCATAATATCAAGTAGAATGCGCCC
>TARA_R110000737_G_scaffold51506_1_pt1 | contig 19235 bp, 16 predicted proteins | sample TARA_R110000737 | Tara Oceans TARA_R110000737 (sample SAMEA4398027) | marine metagenome | biome: Polar Biome; feature: [SRF] surface water layer (ENVO:00010504); material: water (ENVO:00002006), including particulate matter (ENVO:01000060) such as... | depth 5 m | reverse complement strand
CACTTGATACGTAGAACATCATCCTTTTATATACTTATTTATACACAAAAAAAAGAGGGACCCGAAGGCCCCTCTAAGAATCAAATTAACTACCTAGATTATAGGTTGTTAACTGCAAAGATTCTGAAGTATGGGTTGGCACGATTAGTACCAGTACCAGTTGCGCTACCCACGAATGGATTTTGCTGCATACCGTAACGAGTCTTAAAGCCGATTCTTGGCTGGAAGTCTTCTTCACCAACTGCTTTAACCATTGATAATGGAACGTATGGGCAGTAGAAAATACCTGCATCATAGGGGTTAGAACCTCTATAACCAACAGTTACATAGTCACGAGTAGAATAAGGATCAACATAGACCTTAGTTCTGCCGTTAAGAACACCAGCAAAAGTATTACCAGTATCATCAACATTCAGGTTAGCAGCTAGAGCAGGAGTGTAATCCAACATACCAGCAGCAGCGATAGCAGATGCAACGTCAGAAGAACAGATAATAAAGTTACCTTTACCACGTCTGGTTTCTTTAGCAATTACGTTACAAGCTTTCTCAATTTGCATGATAAGAGCTTTGAATCTTTCGATCATCCAGCGACCATCAGCATCAGCACTGGCAGCCATATCAAAGACAGCGTCAGTGCTGAAACCGATTTTGGCTTTAGAGTTGATAGTTCTGATTACTTCACGGTTGATTTCTGCAAGAATTTCTGCAGAAAGGATGTTAGCAAGTTCACCTTCAGCATCCAGACCGTGTACTGCTTTAAGGTCTTGAGCCAATTCCATGGTGTATTCTGCTTTAAGTGCACGTGACTTAGCTTCTACTGTAGCTTTCTCAATTGAGAAGGCCATCTCGCCGAAGTTACCACCACTGTTACCTAGGGCTTCAGAAGCCGCAGTAGTAAGACCAGCACCAGCACCGAACACGTCATCAACGGTGTCAGTATTTGCATCAGCTGAAGTTTCACCAGATAATACGTCACCGACCAATGATGAAGAACCACCACCAGCAGTAGAAGCAGTACCAGAGAAGTCTGAATCAGCTTCGCCGAACAATGCTTCATCACCGGCTTGAGTTGCATACTTAGATTTCATTGCAAAGATAAGACCAGTAGGGCCGTTCATAGGCTGTACACCGGCAACATCATATGCAATTAGGTTAGGCATTGCACGTCTTACCAAAGAGATAAGTACGGGATCAAAGTTATCTACACCAGAACCAGTTACGTTCTGAGCTGCTTCAGTGAAGAAGTTACCCTGTTTGGCTGCATTTTCTTGCTTCAATGCGATTTCTTGGTTTTCTAACAGTCTAGCAGTTACTGCTTTTCTGTAGTTGTCTTGGATAGGAGCAGCACTGTCGTGATTTAGGACTGGTGCCCACTTCTCCATTAAATTTACGTCTGCGTTAAACATTTTAGTTTCCTCTTAAAAGTGTTTTAATTTATTGATTAAATTTGGTTATTGCTTGAGTGTATCTGCTCATGGGGTCGGACATATCTACATCTTGTGTTCCGCTACCGAGTAAGCTATCAACTTCGTCAACTGATTCCTTGATTTCTTTACGGAAGTAAGATTCTTTAACGGTTTTTACTTTCATTTCAAAAGTAGCTGCGTCATCAAAATCAATATCTTCCACTAAAGACGAAAGTTTTTCAGCATCTGTCTCTGCAAGGCCTGAAGACTGTTCTCTTACAATCGCTGCTCTAGTAAATTCTTGAACAGAGTTATGTAATTGAATATTGTCTTCGGTTGATTTATTTAGAGATTCTTCTAGTTCAGTTACTTGTGCAGATAAATCATCTACTAGGTCAACTTTACCTTCTGGAACCTCAATATAGTGCTCTGTGAACACTTTCTGAAGTGAAGTCATGAACTCTTCAGCAACTTCGGTTCTAAGACCTTCTGTTACTGCGACTTCATTGTCAGCCATCCAAGTTTCAACAACATAGTTCATGTAGGAATCTACTTTCTCTACGAGTGAAGATTGAATTTCTGATACTTCTTCTTCCAAGTTTTGCACGTATTCGGCTTCTAATCTGTCAACTTCTTGAGCAAGTTTAGATGTTAATACTGCCTCAAAGATAGAACCGGCCTTTCCTCTGAAATCATCAGATAGGGTAGCTTCTTCTTTGATCAGTGCATCTAGATCTTCTTCAAAGTCAACGCCTTCTACTTGCGCCTTTGCCTTCTTCTTAGAATCATAAGACTCGTCTTTCTCGTCTTCGTCTTCTTTGTCATCCATTTCGGTGACTTTAGTTAGTTTGGCAAAGAGTGCTTGTGCATCTTCTTTACGGGCCTTCTTAAAGATTTCTACTGCAGCCTGGATTACTCCAGCCTTAGTCTTGGGCATAGACGGGGCAGATTCTGTTTGGACTTCGTCCTCTTCATCTTCTTCTTCGTCTTCTTCCTTAACTTTACCTTCTTCAAGATCTTCTGAGGAATCCTCGTCTAAATTCTCATTTTCAACGAGCTCTTCATTTTCTTCTTGAATCGGCTCTTCAGTAGCTACATCTTCGACTGCCGCTTCTGTTACGTTTAAATCGTCGATTGACATAACGTTCTCCTATAGTTTAGAGTTTAATTTAGAGAGGAAATTTTTGAAAGCTCTTATTTCAACATCGGCACTTGCCATGTTTCGAGCTTCTTTTATCTCAGTCTCAATTGATTCAATTTCTTGTGCAACAAGGACACCATTATTCCAGACCCAATCAACGCCTTCCATGATGCCATTTACAAAGGCCTCAGGTGCGCTGGGATCTTGAACAATGTCAACGGTTGATAACATAAAATCTTTACCAACATGTTGTGTTCCATTACGTTGTACAAGGCTTCCCATACCACGACTTGACACACCAAGCTTAACACCCCCTTCAAGTAAACCTTCCACGATTCGTCCCATCGGAGTTTTAAGTATTGATGCTTTTCCTATAACATTACTTCCGTCCCAACGGAGTTCAGTAATCTTATGTGAAACTTTGTCAAGATTAATAGTCGGTCCGTCGGGATGATTTAATTCCCCGACCGCTCTACCAGTCTCAACTTGTTCTTTAATATATTTATTGACAGCACTTTCAAGCACTGCTTTCTCATACACTCGACCATTTCTATTTTTTTGGTCTGCTTGCATGAATACCCCTTCAATAACTAGGGATTTTTTACCATTCTTTTCTTCAACAAGAACTTCTAAGTCCGAGTCCATGTATTCCGATATCATTCTCATGATTCTGTTTCCTCGCCCATCAGCTTTATAAAGTCATTTGCAGACTTCTCAGCATCCTTTGCTGACTTAAAGTTGTCGTCCAGTTTCTCGCCGTCAATATATACAGAGAAAGCTTTACCTTTCTGTACTACTTGAACAGCAATCTTCTTTCTCTTACCACCTTTGTACGACTTGACTTCTGTTTCACCAGAACCAATCTTGGTAGTCTTTTCTCTAAGTTCTACAAATGAAAGCATTTATGTTTGTTCCTGTTTGGCAGCGGTTCTATTATGCAAATTAGAAGCAACTTCTATTTTCTTTGCATCAAGAGCAGCACTTAATTTATCGGCCATAACGCTATTGAAGTGTTTACTAGCACCAACATTGTTACCACTCTTCAATTCACCAATTAAGTTTTCTATTGACATTATCTTTGTCCTCTGTTATATATTTATACAAATTTAAACCTTGGCTTACAGATTAATCCCATCTAGGATCATCTGCATCCATTGGTTCATTCTCACCTGATTTTTCTTCGGCGTCTATCTGAGCTTGCATGTCCTTAATATCTTCATCGGTGAGTCTTAATACTTTCTTTCTTACCCACTCATTGGAAACATACTTCCCTACATATTCATCCAATGTAGCTAGCATCTCAAATCGTTGTTGCCAAATTTCTGCTTCTTTCAATTCACTGAAGTAGTTATCTTCAATAAAATCAAAGGAAATAGAGTTCTTCCAAATATCCCAATCTGATCTAGTAATAATACCTTTTAGTATCAGTTGAGTTCTAAGGGTTTGCATGAATAGATCACTAAATCGTTTTCTTAGTCTATCAATGAACTTCTTAAACTTTACTTCGTCCCTTGAAATTTCAGTACTTCTACCAATAGAAAAACTAGACTCATTATCAAGTCTACTAACAGGAACATTCAAGCTTCTGTATAGTTTCTTTTGGAAGTAAATAATATCATCAATCTGCCCAAGATTTTCGCCACCAGGTAGTGTAGTAATTTCTGTACCTCTACCACCTTCTCGTCTTGGCAAGAAAAAGTCTTCCAGCATTGACATATGCTTTTTATCGTCTTTAACATTTCCTGTACTTGCATCATAGACCATTTTGTTTCTATACTGGCCCATAATGTTTTTCAGATATTCTTCTGCCTTACCCTTAGGTAGGTTACCAACATCAATATAAAAGATTCTACGCTCTGGTGCTCTACTTATTCTGTAGATAACAACTGCGTCTTCCATCATTCTTAATTGATTGACTGGTTTAACAGCCTTTTGTAAGTAACTTAAAATTCTTTTTCTGCCTGGATCAAGTATACCTGATGTACAGAAAGCAATAGAATCTGGGTGAATTTTAATACCCTCATTACTATCTCCCATTCTTTGATCTTGGAAAATGTAATATTCAGTTTGCTTAGTAATTATTTTTGCCCCAGTCGCAGGGTCTTGCTTCTCTTCAATCTCTTTAACTTTTCTTAACTTAGTGGGATCAATATATCTTAGCTCTTGAATACCAGATTTTGGTTGGCCTTTATCAATGATAATGTGATAGGGTAATCTACCATCAACATACCATTTCCTAAAAATATCATGAGCATAAGAATTAAAATTTAATAAACCCAGAATGTGATTAAATTCTGCAGTTATAACTTCTTTAATTTTGTCCGAGGTTTCTACCTCATCGAGTACAATCCTAACAGGAGTGTCATCGTGATCTCCAACGATTGCCTCATTTACAATATCTTCAACCGCAGCATCGCACTCTGGCTGAGTAGCTACATCTCTATATTTGTAAATTAAATCAACGTCGGTTCTTGCCTTGTCACCATCCATGTCAAGGTATGCACCAAAGTGACCTCCAGCCTGAATTACACCAGAACCATCTTCATCTGTATTTGGTACAAATGATGGTCGTATGGGTTCTTCACCGCCCTTTCTTTTAATCTCAAATCCGAAAAATTCTGCCATAGTCCTATTTACCTTTAATAAAAATATCGGGAGGGGAATTACCCCCTCCTTCTATTATTATTTATACACCTTTTAGCTAGTGGTATCCGACTCCCAATACTGAACTTGTAGCTCAACGGTAAACTCTTCAATTTGATTCTCGTTATCATAACTTAAATCAATTGCAGAAATATTAGTTGGGAAAGTCCCTCTAATATCATATCGTTTAACTGCTTTACCGGCTTTATCTAATTGTTCAACAATCATGTCTGCCTGATATTCAGTGGGGTTAGCCAAACCAGTACCATCAACGTGTTGATTGATACCGTTACTCCATCTTTCAAATGCATTTCTTACTGCAAAATCTACATCATTGATAATGGTTACAGTCCAGGGCTCGAAAGTCCTATCACCGGCCATTTGCAATTTCCTACCTCTGAAATTTACTTCCACAGGATTAAGAATTGATGCAGGTAACTGAGCAGCTTTACATAGGAAAGAAGTTAGTTCAACATCTCCTTGAGCATAACTTGGAAAGTTACACGTGACCTTGAACATGTTTGACCTAGCGCCACCTCCAACTAACTTGGATTTAAAATCATCTACGCCTAAAATTGCCATTTATATTCTCCTATTAACCGCCGGCGACTTCAGAGAAGTCAACCCCAGTTCTTGTTGCAATGAAATTCAATGTAATAAAGTTGATTGATCGACTAGGCTTGATGAATATGTCTGCCACAAAATTATTTGAATCAATAACTTGACCCGTATTATTTGTTTCATCACATACAACCAAGAAGTCAGTTACACCACGTCTTCCTTTTACATCCCTTAAAAACGGCTCCAATAAATTTCTAAATTGTGCCCTTGTAAATTCATCGTTGAATTCAAATAGTTGTGCCTTAGCAGCAACACTGATTGCTTTCTCCAATACAATAAACAAACGTCTAACGTTGATTCTGTCAAATGCAGACGGTCTGGATAATAGTGTTTTATCTCCAAACAACATTGTACCTTGGCCAGGGAATGAAACCAATGGATTCACTCTTGACTTGTACAATTCATCTCTTTGAGCTTTAGTTGGGTTATAAGCAAGTTTGGTGACACCTAATAGTTGACCTCTATTCACACCAGCAGGTGAGAACCAAGCATCAGCTACATTGTCAGCATTAGCACATAAACCGGCACATAAACCAGCAGAACCAATCCAACGATATACATCATTGTATTTGTCGTAAACATATACTGCACCTGAATCAAGTGAAGCATATGAAGTGGAGTTTAATGTGTCTGCATAAGCAACTACTGAAGTAGTTGGCGCAGTTGCATTAACCGAGTCTTCAAGCGGAGGCGAAATGAATGCCATGCAATCTTTTCTTGACTCTGCAATGCTAATTAAATCAGCTGCAATAGTATTTACACCATTAGCATCTGGATAAGCAAACAACAGATTTACATCTATAGTTTCTGAGTCAGACAATAGATCAAAACCTGTTGCAATATTACCTGCAGTTGGTTCATTGCCATCTATACCACCAGACAAATCAGCACCATTAACGACTCCTGCCATAGCTGTGGCCGCGACCTGTTGGGTTACAGACTCTCCTGCTGAAGTCAAAGTTGCATGGTGATCTCCCCACCAGATATACTTAGATTGATTATTAATAACATTTTTGTAATATGTTGATGTACCTGAACCATCCTTAGCATCAGAGAGTTGTGATAAGAAACTAAAAGTTTCTAAAACAGTCCCTGGTGTACCACTGATATATCCAAGTTTATCTACTACAGCAATGTGGAGTTCATCAAGAATACCCGTCTTACCTTTTAATACTGCATAATCTGATGTTTCTGGTTTAGCATCAAACTGTCCAGCATAGGCCCAGCCACTGAAGTTAGTGCCTGTACCGTCTGCACACATGTGCACTGATATACTATTACCGAGGACACCTGGGTATTTCGCAATCCAGGTACCTTGAGCTGACAAGGTAAATGTCTGTGAATCATAGCTGTCTTCATTTTTTACTACTAGAGTTGTATCTCCCGTTGACGAAGCATTGTTCGCCGTGGAATCTACTACTCTTACTACTTTTAACGCGTTGCCATACTTTAAAAATGATGCCGCTGTTAAAAAATATTTGGCCGTGTTAGAATCTGGTGTAGAAAATATAGATGCCATGCTGTCCTCAGACGACACGAGTCTTACTTCCTCAACCGGACCCCAATTAAAGGCCCCTGCAAAACCACCGATGCTGGTGCTCACCGCAGGTACTACGCTCGTTGCGTCAATTTCCTTGACTTGAACGCCTGGTGATACTTGAAATGCCATCGCTTTATCCTCTCAAATTTGAGTTAGTTAATATGTTTCATAATAAGTTTATTTTCACTAATGTTATTTATATAAATATGAACTCTACCCACGCTTCCATTGAGAGTCGAACCACACGTTGCCGTCTTCGGGAACATCGGTGGCAATTTCTTCATCTGAGACTGGATTTGAAATAAATCCAAATGGTAGCATATCGTCCTGTATTTCTGCTAGTCTTTCTTTATATAGTAAACCTTTGATGTTAATATCTGTGAGATTTTCAAAAACATCTGTTGAGGTAAACCATCCAAACAATACTAAATTCATCATTAAATCATCATGATTACCACCAGAAGCTTGATAGGAGGTACCACGCGATACAAAGGTTGACATTTCTACAATAGTTTCTGCATCGTGAATTATTAATTTTTTCTGTTCTATTAAATCCTTAATAGTAGAACAACCAATTCTTTTTACTCTTTTAGTCATTGTTGCGCCAAGAGCATTGGCCTTAACACTTGATTCTACGAACATATTTTCGTATTCTAAATCATAGTATAATCCATTACAGACAACACCACCTTGATCATTACTCTCAACAATAACATATGCATCATTATATGTTTTAGCATACTTGTAAATAATATCAGGGAATAGCATTGGCGATAGTGTATTATCTCTAAATGTGCAAACTTGCTGAAATGGTTGCTGACTTACATCAATAATATTAAAGGTAGAATAATCCTGATTTCGCCCTTTGGATACATCAACACACATTACATATTCATTGCCGAACTCTGGTTGTGAGTATATATTTATATTTTCTTTAAAGTACATAGGATCTACGGCTTTCTGAGCCAATAGAGTAGATGCATCTATTAGTGTATTACCACGGCCGTGGAATGTATTGCCGAACTCTTGCTCGAACTGGAGCGCCGATGTATTAGCAATAGTCTGCCGTTTCCACTCTTCATCTCTGCCTGGAACATCCCACCAATCAACACGGAATGGTTTAAACTCATTAGTTCCTTGAGTTGCACCTTCCCATATCTTGTGATATACATTACCAATTCCGTTAGCAGTAGAGGTAATAATGATTTTAGTATCTTTACCAGATGATACTACAGGGTATGTAGATGTATAGAATTGTGCATCATTTTCAATAAATGCAAACTCATCTAGGAATAGTAAGTTAATAGATAGACCACGAATAGAACTACCTGATGTGGCCGCAGCAACAATCTTAGAATTATTACTGAACTCTATAGACCCTTTGTTTAGTGCCTTAGTTCCTGGCTGTAAAAAGAAGGGCAAGTTTTCTAGCATCAATGTTATACGTGCCAGCATTTCTCTAGCTGTAGCACCTTTGTTAGCCAATACTGCAATAGTTTTTTCTGGATGAAAACACGCATACCAAAGTAAATAACCAACAGAACTAATAGACTTACCTGACTGACGACAAGCAAGAATAATAGAGAATCTATTGTCATCAAAGTGCTTAAACATATTTTCTTGGTAGGGATATAGCTTAAATGGAACTAAACCAGAATCAAGTGATATAACCTTAAGGTATGTTATCGCAAAGTAAGCAGGATCTCTCATACATTTTATGTATTCTGTTACTTCGTCTTTACTAAATTGAGTTTCTACGCCGTCTCGCTTGACGGCAGGATTACCTAGGTAACCAAACTCACTATTCTTGATTCTCTGCATTAATTACTCTATCTCTATCTGCTTTTAACAATCGCTGTAACTCAGTAGTTGAACCCACAAATATATTATTGTTTGTTACTTCTCTTGCTTCTTCTGCCTTTCTTTCGCCTACTGTCAATTCCTTTTTGGCTTTTTGTAGTGCCATTAATTTTTCAGTAGTATCAGCAATGTCTTTTATAGATTTAGATAAAACTTCGAATGCTCTAGGGTGTTCAGATTCTCTAGCAAGTTCTGCAAGTGGTTCAAGTGAACTAGTCCCTGTTCTTATTAAATCTCGGTATGTTGCCCTACTAAACTCATAGTCATCTTTTACGTCTTTGTCTATAACTATAGCAGGGGGATTGTGAGTTTCAGCAGCTGGCGAGACGGGCAAGTTTTTATTCAGGCTCGCCTGCATTTTCTCTAATTTATCCATATTTTAATCCAAGTCTGGAGTATTATCTATAGTGGTAGTTACTGTGTAGCTTTCCGCAGTATCTGTATTACCTACAGTAAAGTCCATTTCCTCTAATCTGGCACTATCATTTTGCGTGCCGTATAATTCAAAGTCAAGGTTGATTTCTCTAATTAATCCCACATCTTGTGTCGGTCCATAAAATTTCATTTTCATAGTGAAGTCAAGTTGGTATATTAGTACACGTCTTGTTGCGAGATCACCTTCATAATCATCCTGAATTTGAACACCATCAAGTATAATAGGGACATCTTGCTTATGGTTAAAACCTTCCACCGGCTTTATAGTCACTGTATAATCTGGCTGGAAGTATGGAAGTATCTGTTCCATAATCTGCAAACCATCATCTTGGTTTTTTGCCATGATGTATAAAGTCATACCTATATCGTAAGGTGTAGATGTCTTTATTGTCTTCCTTTTAGTTGCATCACTTCCGTGCTGTTCAGATATTTTATTTAATTTATTAATCTTAGAATTTGCGTCCAAGGCTAAAGTAGTTATTTCAAATGCCATCCTAGGTAACTTTAATGCAATACCCTGTTCAAATCCAGTTTCCTGATCTAATCTAGCAAGAAACTTTTGTTTAGGGCCGTAAGCAAGTGGAACTTTTATTTGATTTGAAAGACCACCAGTACCGGTCTTCCTTACTACACTAATATTATTAAATAGTGTTCCGAAAACTGCAACTGATTTTCTTACTGTTGCATGATAAAAATGTGATCCGAACATTAGAATGGGTCTCCGAATGGATTTGATTCAGTAAAATCAATAAAGTTATCTGCTTCTACTTCAATTTGTGCATTTTGAGCGGCAGAATCTTCTGGCATATAATCTTCACTACCATCATCAAGACCGTATATCTTAATTAAATTACAAGAAACAACTGATTCGTCGCCAAGTAATGGTTTTGTATTATCTACTACAAAGTCTTTATATTCTTCTGACCCAGCTACTCCAATATTTGATAATGAAATTTGGCCTGCGAGTGTTGATGTTTTTACCACACTTTGAACTCTACCAAACACTTCAATGACTGTGTTACCATCAGGTGCATCTTCTGCTGATTGTAATACCTGGGTTACAATTTCGCCTTCTTTAAAGTGTGCGTTTTCTGTTGTGCTATAGTCCATAACTAGCTGATATGCTTCATCACCCATCTTACGGTCAATTTCATCTACTCCAGTATTAAAGTCCTCATCATTGTACTCAAATAAAGAACAAGTAAGTCTATACACAGGCAAATTAGATAACTGATAGAATGGCTTATCGTCTTCAACAAATGTGATTTCAAAGAACGAATTTGTCATTGGTAAGAATAGTAAATCGCCTTCTCTGGGTTTAGCAGAAGCTTCATAAAAACCTATGGTACTATTCCAACTCTTGCGCGAGATAACAAAACTAGCTTCATCTCTTACTTCAATGCCAAACTTTTGATATAAATCTCCAGCACCTTCAAAGCCGTCAACATTTTCAATATATGCTTCCATTATATAAGCATCATCAAACGTGCCCGCAGGGTCTTCGCCTAGAATATCATCTCGGTTAACAAGAGTCCGCGGAATATAATATACATCTTGACCGAATATTTTAAGTGATTCTATAACCAGGTCTTCGTACAGATTCTGTTCTGATTTGACAGCCTGACTGAAATAAACATTTCTAGGCATTAGTTATTACCCCACATAGAAGTCAACTGGTTGTTCCCAGTTTAATCTGACTTCTTCTTCTAGTTTCTGTAAGTCCTCAACCGCATCGTCAAATAATTGTCTGCCGTTAAATGTTACGCCGCCTGGCATTACCATACCTTCAAATTTTATTAAGTTAGTACCCCATTGCTTCTTCAACAATGCAGTGCAATATTTCTTTAAATAGTAATCGTTATAAATGTCTGTGTATGCTTGAGGATCAATAATTCTGTATGCTTCAGCAACCAATATCTGGCCGACTACAACTTCATTTGCCCAATCCATATCAACTCTTAAACGGTCTCTATGTCTATCGAATGAAACTGATTTATCAGAAGAATCAAGTAATATATCTAAAGTTGATAGATATTGCTGAGTCATTGCATATTCTAATAGGTTACCCATATACCCAAGAGAAAACATATCGTTTAAATGCATTTGATATTTTATGTCAAATAGTGCATTTGAACTGCCTGATGTTCTAACTGGTAACAGTCTAATAACATCTGTGACTAAATCTGGTATTGGAATATACCCATTAGTAATGTCTTCAGCGGTAACTACGTGTTTCAGAAATACTTTTTCAACAGCATCTGCATGATAGTGCTGATAGAATTGTAGACCTTCGTCTATTCTATCCTCAATTTGATCCTCGTCAATATTAATTTCAATGACCGGTGCACCTAAAGACCTTAAACAATAGTCTATGAGTGTTTGTCTGCTATTTGGTTTTGCCATCTCTATCCCTCTATACTTATAGTAGTATTTATACTATTTATAACCTACCCATACACAGATTTAAATAATATCGCCCGGATATCTGCTACTCCACATAGTTAAACTGAATTTTTCGCCTTTGGTTAATGGAGTAGACTGATGACCGTGTGTTACCATGCCAGGAAATAGTATCATTCTACCAACGCGAACATCGCTATTACTTATTCCCTGCCTAGGGTAGATTAACTCTCCGCCTTCATAGTCATCATTTAACTTAACAGAACCAGTAACAAGGGAAGCATCATTATGCAGATTTAAGCTTCTTTGAGTATCCATGGCATATCTCATTATGAATGCATCTCGCATCCCATACATCTCCATAGGACTCCAATACTTTTCAACGATTGGATATATGCTCTCTTCCCACACCTTGCATACTTGTTCCCATAAATTCAACTCTCTTAATCTAATTTCTTGGGCAGGAAATTTATCACCTGGCAAACTTGCAAAGCCGCCATTTTTCATAGCCATGTCAATGAGTGCACCACACTGTGACCTATCCATAAATTCAACTATAATCATATCCTTTTCTAAAACATCAAACCTTCCATATTGATTTAAATTGAATAATGATGGTACTCCGCCGGCGGATTCCTGCCCGTAATTATAAGTTGGGTCAACGTGATCTTGGTATAATCTTTCGTATGTTTTCCAAGTAACACTTATATTGTTACCGTGATAGACACAACCACAAGTATTAGTCTTAGGGTTATACATTTGGCCGTTAGGTAATTTGCTTACTGTATCGTCATTTGTTTGAAAAATATAGCAATCATAATCAAGAGTTTGTCTTTTCCAGTTTGGGTTATCACGCACAAATAATCTTTGGCAAAACTCTTGATCATCTACAAATGAGTTATGATCAGTTGATGTACAGAAGTCTTTTGCACTTTTATATTCAGAAAATAGTTCTTTAATAATCCATGCTCTTCCTATATAACCACCACTATTTAAAAATATGTAAGGTGAAGCAGGTTTATTCGGATCCGGATTTTTCTCGGTGATTCTATATTGATTGTACTTTACGCCATGAGCTTGAGATAATTCATCATCATTTTCACACGGCCATAAATGTGTCTCTCCTGCCCATAATAGATCGTGGTCGAGCTCAATATATCTATCAATAATTGTCTGGCCGTCATCAACAAAAAATGTATCGTAACCGTCAGTAAAAAAGACAATATCCATATCGTCAACTTCTTCTGAATTTACAAAGTCATACATCATTTTAATCTTGGGCCCGCCACCAAAGCCTTCCATATCATCTTCCCACTCTGCATTGTGGCCTAGATTTTTTAATGGAATATCATGCTTTCTAGCACTAGTGAATAGGTTTTTAGTTTTTTCTTCGTCTGTACCAATAGTACAAAAGTGGACATTTTTATAATCTTGGAATATATCAACCAAATACTCATTAACTTCAATGGAGCTTTTATTTTCAGTTCTCGGTATTTGGTTACAGGAATCATCTTTTAAAGCCCAGATTGATACATCATCATTATAATCGTGTACCATTGGGAGATACTCATCAACTACAATAAGTTTTTTCTCAAAATTCTTTATTAATATACTAGCAGCTTTTGGAGTCAAAACATAAGCTGTCATGTTATATGGATAGTTAGGATTAATTAATTTTTCATCAGTAGGGTGATTAAAATTGTGTTCTGGCTTTTCATTGAGATAAGCATCATTATGTTGCAAATATAAAAAGTCGCACTTTTCAATAGCAGCTTTGCTAACTACTTCTTCATAGTATTTCTCATCCCATAAATCCCAGTTAATTATAGTATCGTCTTCCATAATTATCATAGGTTCATCAGCTGCAACTACTTCTTTCCAGCAATTTAAGTGAGAGATGGAACAACCAATCTCTCCTTTTTTCATTCTTTGAACACCTGCCGCGGGAACACTTCTCCACTCTCGATCAACATCATAGCCCATATCTAAAACATCCTGGTATGATATATCGAAACCATTTACGGCCTCGATATATCTCCAGTCTTGTAGTTTAGAGTTGTTTGTATGAAAGAGATCTCTTCGGTCTTTTCTGTCCGGCAGATTAATAACTAGCTTTTTCATTTTCACCTTTCTATATAATTATAAACATAATATTATTTATACAGTTATTTTTTCTTCAATTCCTCAATTTCTGCTTTAAGTTCTTTTATAGACTCAATCAACAGACCGACCATATTACCATAAGCTACACTGTAGTGACCCTCTTCGTCACCGTGTACTGCCTCAGGTAATACCTCTAGTACTTCCTGTGCAACAACACCAGTCTGCCGCACAGGAGTCATAGGAATGCCAAACTCATCATATTCTACATCGGTTCTATCAAAAGTATAACCATTTAACTTGCACACTTTGGCCAGAGCATCAGGTATGTGTTTAATGTTAGTCTTCACTCGTCTATCTGAGTAAGCAATGACGTTACCTGAAGTCCAGATGTTAGCACCCATAGCGGATTTACCAGTACCACCGTGACACCAAACCATCTGGTGACTACCCGCCATCGTGCCGCCAGTGGTGTTGTTGGTGTGCTTGTATGCTAATCCGTAGAGGTTTCCGAAGTTAGCGCCTGCAGGGTCGTTTCTATAAGCACTACCCATAGACCAAATGTGATTAGTCTTAGAAGAAGTATAGTGACCAAACACCCCGTGATCTCTGTAACCATTCTCGTTACGTATATCTCCTCTTACGAACATAGTAGCTGTAAGATAATCAGTAGTATTTGAGCGTAGAAATTCAGTACTGTTTATACCATCAAGTGTCCCTGCATCTGAATTGGCAGGGCCTGTTGCACCTGTATTACCTTTAGCACCAGTACCACCAGACCCACCGGTTTGACCTTTCTGTCCCTTAGCACCGGTACCGCCAGTTCCACCATTTACACCTTTCTGTCCCTTTTGACCCTTGGCTCCTGTTCCACCTGTACCACCAGTTCCACCGGTTTGACCTTTCTGTCCCTTTTGACCCTTTTGACCCTTAGCACCTGTACCACCAGTTCCACCATTTACACCTTTCTGTCCCTTAGCACCTGTACCACCAGTGCCGCCTGTTCCACCTGTCTGTCCCTTTTGACCCTTAGCACCTGTACCACCAGTTGCTCCTTTCTGTCCAGATGAACCAATTAATTGGTGAGCGGGGTCTTTAATAAATAGTGAATTTGTTCCAATGCCGCTCCAATTTAGTATAACAATTGAAGCCCATTGAGCACTAGCATGGGGGGTATATGTGTAATCTGTAGTCTGCCACGAGGTGGTTACTGCAACATTTTCCTTCCAGTTTGTTTTTCCGGAACTATCTTCTTGAACTTCGGCATAAGATGCACTATGTGATACAGCAACCTTGCCAGCAGGTAATGCTCCATGATATTCATAAACACGAACATAGAATCCACTACTGTTATTGGCCGAGCCTTTATACTTTATAGATAATTTATGAGTTTCACCCGATGACAGATTTACTCTAAATGCCGGGAATGCAGCACCAATCTGAGTATCAGAAGACTTCAACTTCATAGCACGGTGTGTAGAATCCCATGAAATAGTAGCAGGATTAGAATTGCTGTATGTAGGAACAGCACCATAAGGATTATCAATTAATCCTGTAGCACCAGTGGAACCTGTATTACCAGTCTGCCCTTTCTGTCCCTTAGATCCTGTTCCTCCTGTTCCTCCTGTTCCACCTTGGGGACCAGTGCCACCAGTTTGTCCTTTTTGTCCTTTGGAACCAGTGGAGCCTGTATTACCGTTCTGTCCCTTTTGTCCTTTGGCACCAGTGCCGCCAGTACCACCTGTACTACCTTTAGCACCTGTTCCACCTGTATTACCAGTTACACCTCTCTGTCCCTTTTGGCCTGTACTACCTTTAGCACCGGTTCCTCCTGTTCCACCTGTACTACCTTTAGCACCAGTACCACCTGTATTACCTGTTCCACCTTGGGGACCAGTTGAACCTGTTGGTCCTTGTGATCCTGTATTACCTTTAGCACCTGTTCCACCTGTGTTACCAGTCTGTCCTTTTTGTCCTTTGGAACCAGTAGAACCATTTGATCCAGGTGCACCTTTAAGTCCGGTAGGTGATCCAACCCATTGGCCTGAGGCATTAATTACCTGAGTATTGTTAACTCTATAACCAGCACCGGATTGTATTTGTTCTTCTGCCGCTAGTGAAACTGCATTTAAACCAGTTAATTCGGAACCAGTAACCGCATAACCACTAATCGTATTTTGAACAACAGGAGTTACAGCACTATGATCACCCCAGCCGGACATATCACCCCCAGCCATAATTCTAACACGATAGTTTGAGCTTGTTGTTACATAAACCTGTAATAGTTTTGTTCCATATGTAGTGTCAGAAGTTTGATCAAGTACTCTAACGCCTGTTATTCTATTAGAATGTCCACCAACCTGTAATACAGAGAAATTGCTATCGGCATAACTACGCATCCAATCAATTCTGATAAAGGCATGGTCTGAACTGTCTGAATCTGCTACAATTACCTCACCAAATCTTCTCCCACTTATATTCTTTGCTACTGTAATCCATCCAGCTCCAACAACAGCTTCAGAACCACCTGTTCTTCTAACAAATCTAGTGGAATCGTAACCGTCTAGTAATCCAGCATTACCTGCTTCATCACCTTTCTGACCCTTACTACCAGTAGAACCACCGGAACCCGTATTACCCGTATTGCCTTTAGCACCAGTAGATCCACCCGGTCCTGTGGAACCAGTGCCGCCTGTATTACCAGTTTGCCCTTTCTGACCTTTGGCACCAGTAGAACCGCCAGCACCTGTTGATCCCGTACTTCCTTTAGCACCTGTGGAACCAGTATTACCTGTCACACCTCGAATGCCCTGAATACCTTGAATGCCCTGAATACCTTGAGATCCTGTACTTCCCTTAGCACCTGTGGAACCAGTACTACCTGTTGTACCTTTCTGTCCTTTACTACCAGTAGAACCTGTGTTACCAGTTACACCAATTTCACCTTTTTGGCCTTTACTACCAGTAGAACCACCTGATCCAGTAGAACCCGTTGTGCCTTTTTGTCCTTGCGGCCCTTGAATGGAACCACCACTTACCCAAGCACCACCATCCCAGATATGCAATGAATCATCAGCTTGAACAATATATGCATCACCCTTTGTATTGAAATCCGGCGGCAGCGATCCAGTATTAGCAACTTGGCCTTCCATTGTAATACCAGTACCTGTTGCACCAGTATTACCAGTATTACCAGTATTACCTGTTGTGCCTTTTTGTCCTGTACTTCCTTTAGCACCTGTATTACCAGTTACACCAATTTCACCTTTTTGGCCTTTACTACCAGTGGAGCCTGTATTACCAGTTACACCAATTTGACCTTTCTGACCTTTACTACCAGTTGCACCTCTATTACCCTGAATGCCCTGTGATCCTGTACTACCTTTAGCACCTGTGGATCCAGTAGTACCTGTAGTACCTGTAGTACCTGTAGTACCTTTTTGGCCTAATTCACCTTTCTGTCCTTTACTACCCGTGGGTCCGTCATTACCGGTATCACCTTGGTTACCCTGAGATCCAGTGGATCCTGTACTACCTTTCGCCCCAGTTGGGCCTGTAGCACCACCGGCACCTGTATTACCAGTTACACCAATTTCGCCTTTATGACCTGTACTACCTTTAGCACCTACTTCGCCTTTAGCACCTGTATTACCTACAGACCCTTTTTGCCCTTTGGTGCCTTGAATGCCTTGTGAACCAGTATTGCCTACTTCACCCTTAGCACCAGTGTTACCGACTTCACCCTTAGCACCAGTTGATCCAGTATTTCCCTGAATGCCCTGAACTCCTCGAGGCCCTGTAGATCCGGTTGGGCCAGTAGAACCAGAAGCACCGGTATCACCAGTCTGCCCTTTTTGTCCTACTTCACCTTTTAATCCACTATTTGCACCGGTCCATGCGCCTGAAGAGTTAATTACTTCACTTGATCCAATAGATAAACTAGTGACATCTAGGTCTGTAGAATCGACGGCAGTCCTTGCTCTTGCATCAGTAAAGTACTTGTAATTGGTGTGCTCTCCAATGTTTCCAGTATTGAGCGCTACACTACCACCCAAAGAGACCGAATGACCTGCAATGCGTAGCGACGAGTTTTCTAATTTAGCATTAGTTATCGTGGGTAATGATTCTAAATCAATGGTGGAGTCACCACCTGTTAATTGAGATTTATCCTTTTTTACTCGTCCACTAGCATTAAGTAGTTCTGCTAATAGTCTAGCCTTTGACTTTGACATCTAATTTTATTCCTCTTCTGCTGGTGCCACTATTACACCTAATGCAATTTTCTCCGCAACTCCTAAAGCAACTTCATTTACTCTTTGAGCAGTAAGATCAAAATCGTAAATTCCATTTTCATCAAAGACTGCATTCACATCTCTTTGATATACAATTGCTGGACTATCCGAAGTAAATGTTACCTGAACAGCATCGACACCTTCAGCAGGAGTCTCATATGTGTGTGTTATTGCCATTTTATTTTTCCTCTAATATGGTATTTATAATATTTTTCAGTTCTTCTATTTGTTCTTGTTGCTCTTTTATAGATTCAACTAATAGTGCTATGACTGCATTGTAATCTACTGTCTTAGTTCCGTTTTCAACTTCATTTACGGCTTCCGGTAATACGGATTCAACTTCTTGAGCAATTACACCTGCATATCGTATGTTCGTGTCTTCTAGATCATTACGAGTATATGTATTACCACTGAGTTGTTGTACTTTACTTACTGCATTCTCAATAGGCTTAATGTCTTCTTTCAATCGAATGTCGGAGTAAGCAGTTACGTTACCTGCTGCTGTGATATTGCGACGAACGAATATATCACCGGCCGACGACCAACGAAGCGAGTAATTATTGCCGCCGATGTTCGTGGTTAACTCGCCACCTTGGTGACCATTTAATATCGGGCCGTCAATAGATACTCCAGAATATCCGGGAGACAGATACTGGAGAAAGTGGTTAGAATCTCTTATTGTAATCTTGACCCCACTCGAAACTCCTAGGCCAACGCTGAAACCTTTTACTCCTGCAATGGTCTGGTTTGTGGTAGTTTTACAAAAACTATTACCATGTAACCCATCGAGTAAATCT
>TARA_R110000737_G_scaffold21837_2_pt1 | contig 19244 bp, 14 predicted proteins | sample TARA_R110000737 | Tara Oceans TARA_R110000737 (sample SAMEA4398027) | marine metagenome | biome: Polar Biome; feature: [SRF] surface water layer (ENVO:00010504); material: water (ENVO:00002006), including particulate matter (ENVO:01000060) such as... | depth 5 m | reverse complement strand
TCCAATCAACAAAGGAGAATTTGTTTGGACAGTGAATGCTCAAGACGTGATGATCATTGGTCGAATGCTCAGAACAGGTAAGTACGACGCCTCTAAAATGGTTTGTCTTACAGGTTCTTCTGCAAAAAATAGAAAATATTACAAAACAATAATAGGTACTGAATTGTCTTCTATAATTGAAGGCAACATTGAAGGGGATAACGTACGAATTATCAGTGGAAATCCTTTAACCGGTGACAAGTCATCTGCTAATGGACATATTGGATTCTATCACAGCCAAGTTACGATCATCCCAGAAGGAAATGAATACAAGTTCTTCTTAACAAAAGGATGGTTGGCTCTAGGATTTGATAAGTTTTCAAATTCACGTTTATTCCCAACTTTCCTGACACCGAATAAAAAATTCGTTTTGGATACCAATACAAATGGTGAGGAAAGAGGTTTTGTTGTAACGGGTGAGTTCGAAAAAGTTTTCCCATTTGATATCTTGCCAATGCAATTAGTGAAGGCTGCTATCACAGACGATATCGATGGAATGGAAAATTTAGGGATTTATGAAGTTGCACCAGAAGATTTCGCTTTGTGCGAATACGTTTGTACTTCAAAAATTAATATTCAAGACAAAATTCGTCAAGCTTTGGATTTGATCCAAGAGGAATGCATGTAACGGAATAATCAATACGAAAGATGAAATTTCTAGAAAATTATTTACATAAAATGGAGCCCAACTTTGTCAAAGGTGGCAAATGGGAAAAGTGGAATCCACTTTTTGAAACAATGGCAACTTTTGCCTTTACTCCTAAATTAACAACCGAGAAAGGATCTCATATCCGTGATGGAGTTGACTTGAAACGGACAATGATAACAGTGGTTTTCGCATTGTTGCCTTGTTTATTGTTCGGTATCTACAACACAGGTCACTGGGGAATGGTTGCTGAAATGGGAAACCGTGATTTACCTTATTGGGCTGATATGGGAACAAAAATAGGAATTGGTCTTGCGGCTGTATTACCTATTGTTGTTGTTTCTTATGCCGTTGGATTAGGAATTGAATTCTTGTTCGGAATGTTAAGAGGTCACTCGTTGCACGAAGGGTTCTTGGTTTCAGGAATGTTAATTCCATTAACAATGCCAGCAGACGTTCCTTTGTGGATGGTTGCCGTTGCTACAGTTTTTGCCGTTGTAATAGGTAAAGAAATATTTGGAGGAACAGGGATGAACATTGTGAATGTTGCTTTAACAGCTCGTGCATTCTTATTCTTCGCTTATCCAACAAGTATGTCAGGAGACAAAGTTTGGATGGCTGGAACAGAAGCGAATGTAGATGGTTTTACAGGTTCTACTGCACTAGGAGATTTGGCCTCATTTATGAGTGATAAGCCAGTATTTGAAAATTTAGGAGCCTTCACCAATAATTATAGTATATCGGATTCTTTCTTGGGAATGATTCCAGGTTCAATTGGAGAAACATCGACTTTAGCATGCTTAATTGGAGCATTTATTCTTGTAGTTACCGGTGTTGGTTCACTTCGAATAATTGCATCATTCTTTGCTGGTGGATTAATAATGGGTGGAATCTTAAACCTGGTAGGTGGAAATGAATTTTTAGAGTTACCAGCGTATTATCATCTTGTAATCGGTAGTTTTGCTTTTGGTGCAGTATTTATGGCGACCGATCCGGTTACAGCGGCACAAACGTCGATGGGTAAAATTTGGTATGGTTTATTTGGCGGAATAATAGCAATTCTTATTCGTGTGCTCAATCCAGCCTATCCGGAAGGAGTAATGTTGGCAATTTTATTCATGAATGTGATGGCCCCTATCATTGATCACTATGTAGTTCAAGGAAATATCAATAGAAGACTTAAACGATTAAAAACAGCTTAATTATGGCGCTCAATAAAGAAAGTAACGGATATACCTTCGGATTTGCAATTGTTTTAGTTGTTGTCGTAGGTACAGTTTTGGCTCTTCTTTCCATGGGATTGAAGGACAAACAAGATGAAAATCAAGAAGTCAAAAAGAAAATGGACATCTTGAAAGCTATGTTACCCGTAGACGAGGGTGATAAAATTACAAGAAAGAATGCCAATGAGACTTTTAAAAAGTACATCAACGAAGCGGATGCTTTGATTTTGTCTGCAGAAGGAGAAGTAATTGGAGAAGGAAGTGAAGCATTTAAAATTGATATTCAAAAAGATTTTAAAGATAAAACTTTAGACAAAAAAGACCGAAAGTATCCTTTGTACATTGGTAAAAGAGATGGAAAAACCATTTATATTTTGCCTGTTGTAGGTAAAGGATTATGGGGTCCAATTTGGGGTAATATTAGTCTTGGTGACGATATGAGTACCATAATTGGTGTTTCTTTCGGTCACAAAGGTGAAACACCAGGATTAGGAGCGGAAATTACACAGCAGTTTTTCAAAGATCGTTGGATCGATGAAACTATTTCTGACGATAATGGTGACTTCACTAAATTCGAAATTGTTAAGGATGGTTCAGGGGTAAATCCTAAGAAAGTTGACGGAATTACAGGAGGAACAATTACGTCCAAAGGAGTTGAAGAAATGGTAAACAGAAGTTTAGGCGTTTATTCAGATTATTTTAAATCATTGAAATAACAGATAAGGTTATGAGTGAAATAGTAGAAAAAACTAAAGCTCCAAGCGAGCCATTGTTCTCCAAAAAGAACAGAAAACTGATCACTGATCCATTGACGGATAACAACCCTGTAACGGTTCAAGTTTTGGGTATCTGTTCTGCTTTAGCGATTACCGTGCAAGTTATGCAAGGTGTTGTTATGGGATTGTCAGTGATTTTTGTAACAGTAATGGGTAACTTATTGATATCCATGTTAAGAAATTACATTCCATCAAAAATTAGAATTATCGTGCAATTGGTAATTGCAGCGTCTTTAGTAATTATTGTAAATGAAGTTCTTAAGGCATACGTTCCGGATGTTTCTGAGAAATTGTCGGTATTCGTTGGATTGATCATTACGAACTGTATTATCATGGGACGTTTTGAGGCATTTGCTATGGCAAATAAACCTTGGCCATCTGTTTTGGACGGTTTTGGTAATGGACTTGGATACGCAGGATTATTAATATTGGTAGCTGTATTTAGAGAGTTGTTCGGATCAGGTTCATTATTGGGTATTCCAATTTTCGGTTCACCAATCCCAACGGCAGATAGTCCAATGGGAACAGGTTTGTATTCTATGGGATATATGAACAATAACATGATGATTTTGCCTCCAATGGCTTTAATCATAGTTGGAATCATTATCTGGGTTCAACGTTCTAGAAACAAATCATTAATAGAAACACATTAAAATAAGTAATAATGGAAAGTACATTAGATATTTTTATCAAAGCCATATTCTCTGAGAATATGATTTTTGCCTACTTTTTGGGAATGTGTTCTTATTTGGCCGTTTCTAAAACAGTAAAAACAGCAGTCGGATTAGGTGCTGCTGTAATTTTTGTATTGGTTGTTACAGTACCAGTTAATTACCTATTAGAGAACTACCTTTTAAAAGATGGTGCATTGGCATGGTTAGGGCCAGAATACGCGGACTTGGATTTAAGTTTCCTTTCTTTCATCATGTTTATCGCGGTTGTTGCATCTATCGTGCAATTGGTTGAAATGTTGGTTGAGAAATTTGCTCCAGCACTTTATGGAGCCTTGGGAATATTCTTGCCTTTGATCGCCGTAAACTGTTCAATTTTGGGCGGAGCATTATTCATGCAAGATCGTCAATACTCAACAATTTTGGATGCTACAGCGTTCTCATTGGGTTCAGGTATTGGATGGTTTATCGCAATCGTGGCAATTGCTGCTATTCGCGAGAAAATCCGTTACTCAAACGTACCGGCTCCATTACGAGGATTAGGAATTACTTTTATTATTACTGGTTTGATGGGTATTGCTTTCATGAGTTTCAGTGGAATTAAATACGGGAAGGAAGAAGCGAAAGCTAAACCTGCAACATCCGTAACGACTAGTCAAATTAATAACGATTTAAACAAATAATCATGGGATTGACATTAGGATTAACAATTGCAGTTTTCTTGTTTGTTGTATTGACCTTGACAGCAATGTTATTATTTGCTAAGGCAAAACTTTCGCCTAAAGGAAAAATTAAAATTACAATCAACAACGATACAATTATTGAAGTTGATGGTGGAGGGACTTTGCTTTCAACTTTAGGAAATAACGGTATTTTCTTACCATCAGCTTGTGGTGGAGGAGGAACATGCGTTCAATGTAAATGCATCGTTGAGTCTGGAGGTGGAGGAATTCTTCCAACAGAAGAACCTCATTTTTCTCGAAAAGAAATTGCTGCTCACTGGCGTTTAGGATGTCAAGTGAAAGTGAAAGAAGATATGCATATTGAAGTAGAGGAAGAAGTTCTTGGAATTAAAGAATGGAAAGCTAAAGTTGTCTCTAACTACAACGTTGCAACCTACATTAAAGAGTTTATCGTTGAGATTCCAGAAGACATGGATTATAAAGCGGGTGGATATATCCAAATTAAGATCCCTAAGTGTGTTGTGAAATTCTCGGATATGGACGTTACGGCTCACCCAGATGACCATCCAGGTGAACCAGATAAGTTTGTAAAAGAATGGGCAGAAGGTCCATTTAGAATGTTAGACTTAGTAATGAAAAATGACGAAGAGGTTGTTAGAGCGTATTCTATGGCTTCTTATCCAGCTGAAGGTCGCCGAATTATGTTAAATGTTCGTGTCGCTGCTCCACCTTTCGATAGAAATGCAAATCGTTGGATGAATGTAAATCCAGGAATTGCTTCGTCTTACATTTTCAATCAAAAAGTTGGAGATGAAGTGTTAGTTTCAGGACCTTACGGTGAATTCTTCATTAACGATTCTGATGCAGAAATGCTTTATGTTGGTGGTGGTGCCGGAATGGCTCCTATGCGCTCGCATTTATATGAATTATTTAAAACAATCAAAACAAATCGTAAAGTTACTTATTGGTATGGCGGACGATCAAGAGCAGAGTTGTTCTACATTCACTATTTCCGTGCCTTAGAGAAGGATTTCCCGAATTTCAAATTCTACATGGTATTGTCAAATGCAATTCCAGAAGACAATTGGAAAGAAATGAAAGATATGGATGATACAGAAGGTGATGGATTCGTAGGTTTCGTTCACCAAGCGGTTATTGACCAATATTTATCGAAACATGAGAATCCAGAGGATATTGAATTCTATTTCTGTGGACCACCGATGATGAACCAAGCTGTTATAAAAATGTGCGATGACTGGGGTGTACCAGCGGAGAATGTGCGTTTTGATGATTTTGGAGGTTAATCCATTGATTTAATATATTAAAAAAAAGCCTAGTTTTACTGGGCTTTTTTTATGTTCAGAATAATTATTGATTAACAAATAGCGTTTCAATTGTTAAAAAATTTTTTAATATGGCTTTTTGGTTTATTTTTAGCTATTAAATACTATAAACTATGAGAAAAATTACCTTATTACTTGGCTCTATACTTAGTATATCCACTGTATTTTCGCAGGTTAACCTAACAGTACCAGCTCCAGTTTCAAATGGCGGTACGTCCACCTTGAGAGCACCAAATGGTACAGCTGCTCACACCACTTTTCGCGGACATTTAATCATCCCAGCTTCCGAGTTAACAGGAATACCTGTTGGTACTTCGCTAAATGGATTAGGATTTTCATTAAGCACTGCTCCTGACGTAGCAGCTACTGGAACGATGAAGTTTTATTTACAAAACACAACAGATGTTACCAATCTAAAGTCACTTAACTGGGCGACTGCAATAGCGACAATGACTAATGTATTTAACGCAACGATGACTATACCTGCTGCAGTTGGACCAGCAGATGTCGTTTTATCTACCAACTTCACCTACACAGGCGGAGGTTTGTATGTTGCTTACGATTATTTAGGGACAACATTCTCCACAACTGCAGCAGCTTACGAATGCAATACGACGATTGCAGGAGGTGTGAAAGTGCAAGCTACGGCTACAACGACTCCAGCTACTGATTTAACGGGTAGTTCTGGATTTCGACCTGTGATTCGTTTTCGTTTCCCTAATCCATTTACTGACAATCTAGCAGTTTTGGGTGTAACAGCCGATAAAGGGAAGGATAACTTGATTTTTGGAACGACTCAATCTGTTTATACAACTATCAGAAACTCATCTAGTGCAACGCTTACAAATAAAGTTGTCACTTTGACTGTAGCCGGAGCGAATCCTTATACAACAACACAAACTATCGCATCCATTGCCCCTGGAGCAGATGCAAATTTGACTTTTTCAGCTGTGCCAAAGACTATTGCTGGATCACAAACTTTAACAGTTTCTGTGCCTGCAGATCAGCAGACTGCAAATGATGCGTTCGTTTCAAATCAAAATATTTATTGCGATACAGTTGGTTATTCAGCTGGTAATACTATAACTGGTGGTTTAGGCTATAACACTGGAGGAGGAATATTTGCCAATTTGTTGATTGGGCCGTCTGCACAACCGATGTACGTAAAGAAGGTTCGTCCAACAATTGCAACTGGAACTGCAGTAACTGGAAATACAATTAAAGGTGTATTATTAAATGCTGCTGGTGTTATTATTGACTCTACAGCTTTATATACAATTGTTGCTGGCGATTTAGGTCTGCCAGTTGAATTGACGTTCATTAATGGAAACATAGACATTTCGGGAGATTCAGTTTATTACGGCTTCCGCCAAAATGCAAATACAGTAACTGGATATTTCCCATTGGCTACTCAAAGTGCGTTTATAGTTTTGCCGAACAAATATTGTGGTTTCAATACTTTTGGAGGTGGCTTTTTCACTGATACACAATTTGGTGTATTTATGATAGCAGCAGTTGTGAAAGCAGGAATTAATTTAACGTCTAATGCTACAAACGGTTCGATTTGTTCTGCAACACCATTGAACTTATCCGCGTCGTCAACATTTACTAACTATCAATTCAATATTGATGGGATGATAGCAGCGAATGGACCAGTCACAACGTATTCTTATACACCAACTGCAACAACAACTGCAATTGTTTCTGGTTCTATCGGAAGTTGTGTATCTACCGATTCAGTAACAGTTTCACTTGTGAGCTCTTTGAATACAGCGTTAGCAGGAGGAATCTGTCCAGGTGGAAGTTACACTTTCGCAGGACAAACATTATCTACTGTTGGTACGTATTACGACACATTAACTTCTACAGGTGGATGTGATAGTGTTGTTACTTTAACTTTAGCTAATTATATACCTACTTCATCTTCAATAACAGCAGGTATTTGTCCAGGAGCTACCGTAACGTTTGGAACCCAAACTTTAACTGCACCAGGAACTTATACAAGAACAATTCCTAATGCTCAAGGTTGTGATAGTACAATTACTTTGACACTAACGGCTAAGTTGGCGTCTTCAGCATCAATTGCGCAGTCATTTTGTGAGGGAGGTACTTTAACTTTTGGAACGCAAACTATTTCTGCACCAGGAACATATACTAGAACAATTCCTAATGCAGCAGGATGTGATAGTGTAATTACATTGACGGCTACTTATCAAGTAATTAATACAACAGTGACTCAAAGTGGTTCAAATCTAACTGTACCTACTCAAACAGGAGCAACGTACAAATGGATTAATTGTCCTTCTTTCACAGGTATAGCAGGAGGTGTAAACCCAACTTTCCATCCTATAACACTTACTGGTTCTTATGCAGTGGTTGTTACAATTAATGGATGTAAAGATACTTCAGCTTGTATAAGCGTAGATCAAACTGGCTTGGCTGATGTTAATTTGTCAAATTTTGTAGAGGTTTATCCTAATCCAACTTCTGATGTATTGAATGTTGAATCAAATTCTTTTGGAATTATTAATTACAAAGTGATTGATTTGAACGGTAGAGTTATTCTATCAGAAGGTCTTCAAGGATCATCTAATTCATTGCACCTAAGTACAGTGAATTTTGAAAAAGGAACATATATTTTAGATTTGAATACTGAATATGGTTCAGTTAAGAAAGTCTTTATTAAACAATAATATATACCTAAATTAAAAAAGGCTGAATCATTTTGATTCAGCCTTTTTTTTGTTTGATAAAATCTTAAAGATGGAAAGCCAAACCTACAGTTGAAAGTCCAGTAGAGAGGTCTACATAAACACCTAAATTATCCTTGAAATGATATTCTCCACCCGCGTGTAATTGCGCGTAAAAAGGATTGTAAGTTGGATTATAAACAGGGCCATTGTATCCATTTTCCCAGCGTCCAAATGCAATATTAAATCCTACGGCCAATCCAGCATAAACATCAAATCGTTTGTCCCAGTTGAATAAGCCATCGAAATAATAGTAACTCTTAACACCGACAGGAACGATTGTGTTGCTATACTTATATTTCTTACCAAGGTAATTATACCCGTAATCATTGTGATGAAGAATGGAAAGATACGGACCTAAAGTAGTATTTGGAGCTATGTCAAATTCATAATTTAAATTCAATGCTGGAATAGGTAAAGGGGCATATCTTGAATAACTAAGGCCACCACCAAAATTTAATGTTTTACCGTATTTTTCTTGAGCTACCAATTCCGTAGTTAGAAAAACTAATGATAGAAGGAGAATTAACTTTTTCATTTTATTTACTTTTAAGATATTAATTTAGATGAAAATTTGAGATTTACAAAAGTATGGAAGAATTTCAGCAATATGAATTTACACTTGCTAATAAAAGTGAAATGCAGAGGTTGTCTGAGTTAGCATCAGAAATTTGGCCAATAACATTTTCAAAGATTCTTTCGACGGCTCAAATTGATTATATGTTGAATTGGATGTATGCGCCAGAGAAACTTATCAATCAATTGGATGAAGGACATACATTTTTTTTCCTTCGCAATAAAAACGTTGAAATTGGATTTTGTGGATTAGAAGAAAATTATCCAGAAAGTGGATTAATGCGGATCCATAAAATATATCTAAAACCAGAATTTCACGGAATGGGTCTTGGGAAATTTATTTTAGAAAAAATTGAAGAATTGGCTCGAAGTAAAAATTTAAAAGGCCTTCATTTAAATGTTAACCGTTTTAACAATGCTGTACAGTTTTATGAAAAAGCGGGTTTCGAAACAATCAAAACTGAAGACATAGATATAGGAAATGGTTTCCTCATGGAAGATTTTGTTATGCAAAAAATCTTTTAATCAGCTACCACAGCTCAAGCATTCATCATCATCCAATTGAGGATTTTCAACAATTTCAGGATTCAATTGAACTTTTAATTCATAAATTTTCTGCTGAGTATCCATGTCTTGAAACAAATCTCCTGTTAATGTTGACTTCAAGCTTGTAATCTCCGCACGGATTTGTTCTTCTAATTGTGTAGTTATTTCAGTCATAATTGTCATTTTTTTATAAAAGTACAAACTATCATCTTTTCGTGAGGATAATTGAAAGTGAAATAACAAACAATTAAAAGTGGACGAATGCAGATTCTTTATAAAATTGGGAATTATAATTTGTCCAATGAAATTTCTCCACATTTGAAATGACCTTTCGGACATGCTTTGAACCCATGTAAGCCGCAGGGACGACATTCAAGTTTCTCCTCAGTCTGCAGAACTATGGAGTCATCGGACAATGGGCCAAATCCAAACTCTGGAATAGTAGAACAAAAGAAAGCGGTAACTTTTGCGTTCACTGCTGAAGCCAAATGCAGCGGTCCAGAATCATTAACATAACTTCTTTTCGCATCTTTCATCAATGCAGCCGATTGCAGTAAACTAAGTTTACCTGCCAAATTTGCTGCGGTATTTCCGCTTGCTTCGATTATTTCTTGGCAAAAATCATAATCTGTCGGACTTCCTATTACATATACTTTTCCTTTAGAAGAAATCTGTTCAACAAGTTTTATCCATTTTTCTTTTGGCAATTGTTTTGTGAACCAAACACTGGCTGGGGCGATGCAGAAATAGTTGTCTGTTTTCAATTTGGAAACTTTCTCAATATCTGTGTCTGAAGGGAAAAGTGAAGGACGTCGAATCAATGAGCTTAAATTCAAAGATTCCAAAAGGGATAAGTTTCGGTCCACTTCATGTTGTCCATTGCCAATTTCGTGCGAAAATGATTTTGTGTAGAAAAACGAAAGAGGATTCTTTTTGAATCCATAAGTTTTTTTGCCGTTGCTCAATGCAGCTATAATTCCTGAACTAGCGAAGCGATGCAGATTATAAATTAAATCGAATTCCTCCTTTTTAAACGATTTGGAAAGTTTCAGGATGTTTTTAAATTTCCCATTTTTTTTATCAAATGTCCAGACTTTGTCTATGAATTTATGATTTTCTAAAAGCGATTCATTTCCTTTTTTAACGAGGTAGTGTATTTCCACATTTGGGAAATTATGCTTCAGATTTTCGGCAATCGGAGTAGCGAGAATTACATCTCCAAGAAAGGCTGTTTGGATTACCAGAATTTTTTTCACCTCACAAAGATAAAATTATCGTAGAAGTGAAAAATGTCCTTTGAAAATCATTTCAAGATCATCTATACCATAAAACCGAATTAGGTATCGATACGTATCATTTGGAGCTTCTTCGGAACCATTCAAAAGAGTCCCATCCCATCCAGTGAGAGGATTTTCGGTTTCATGAATTACTTGTCCCCATCGATCGTAAATCCACATGTAGAAATACGGAAATTTCATATATGAATATTCTGGTCTGAAAATAGGATTAAACCCACCAGGCGTAAAGGCGCTGGGAATAAATACGGTTGGTGAAAATTCACTACAAATCACATTGCTATTCGCACTTTCCGAAAAGCCATATTGATTTATGCCTTCGTTGGCAACAACATGATAACACAAGGTATTTCGAACAATCTCCTCACTAACGTAATCCTCATAGGAAAACGTCCCTGGGCCAACATTGTCGATTGGAACAGGATCGAATACGCCATCAATGGCACGAAAAATATCATAGTTGATGATAGGGCCATCAAAACCAATATAGGGCGTCCAATTCAATGTATTGATTAGGTTGATTGAATCACCAACTATATTCAAAACAGTAGTTTGAACGGTGTCTGAAATAATCGTTTGGTTTCCGCAGCTATCGATTATTACCGCTCGATAGGTATTGACTTCTTCAACATTTGCATCCTCGTGAATAAAAGTATTGAAAGGTAAAAAAGCAGGAACGCGTCCAACTTCTTTGAAAATACCATCTTTTTGAAGCCACTCAAATGCCACTTCGGAAACATTTCCAGAGGTATCTACAAGATGTCTTAAATTGACTTTTTGGTTAATTACAGTCGCGGTAGTGATATAATTCACGGCAGGTGGCGATGACGCTGTCGCGGTCAATTGTACAACATTTGAAAAAGAGCTACGTCCATCAGTGTGGTGCACTTGAACTACAAATTCATAAACTGCTGTGGTAGGCAAAACCATTGTATATTGGTTCACGTTTAAATTGGGAACGCTTATCCAATTTTGAGTAGGATCGTGATAGAAAAATGTGAAATGATCAATGTCCCAACCTTCGTAATTCGTCCAAAAAAGTGTTGCAAATGAACCGCACTCACTGTAAACTCCGGAAAGAAAAGTGGTTGTGTGAATAGCTGCTTTTGGAGAAGTTTGATAAGTTGGAGGTAGCGAAGCGGTGAAACAACTATCGAAAGCGGCTACAGAATAGGTTAATGGACCAGTCGAAGTATTCTCAGCATAGTTAAAACTTGAACTTCCCTGTCCCCAGACTGTATCAATTTCAATTAGAAAGCCATTAGCATCCATTAAATAAACGACATAACCATAAGTATCAGGTTGACCGTTGGGATTCCAAAATATATTTACATTTCCAGTTGCAGTATCGATTGTGGTGTTTGATATTACCGGAATATCAGGTGTGATTTTATCTTCAAAAACATCTCCGATGACATTGGAAGTGAAATCGCAGCCATTTCCAGGGTGCACAATTTGATAATTGATCTGCGCTTGGCAAACATCAATAGTATCTCTAAAAAATGTAATATTGGACGGAACGCTTTTTTCTACATTCCAAATTCCAGCCGGGTATTCTTTCTCAATATTAATAGGCGTTGCAGGAGGCGAAGGAAGAGGGAAGCCGGTCTGATTCCAACTCAAAAGTGCAGTTCCATTATTTGGATTATTCAATGTTAAAACCAGGTTTTGCAAAGTGGCACTATTCGTAGCTCCAGTTACATTGTCGACAACGGCGATAAAATAATTTCTAATGTTTGTAATACCAACATGAGTGTAAGTGGTAATAGCAATATTTGGGATGGTGGCAATTAATCCGTCTTCTACGGAATGAACTTCATAGGCCACAAAGTTTCCACCTGGATCAGCTACGGCTTCCCAATTTAAGATTACATCGGTTCCAATGGTTTGTATGCAAGACCAAATTGGAGGAGGAAGGATTAATTTAGCTCTAATAGATTGATTGTCAGCATATACTAATCCTTTCCCTATAAAGGAAAATAGAAGAAATAGCCAAACAATTCGATTCATATGAACTAAACGAAGAAAATCCATCATTAGTATAAACGAAAAGGATTGTATTTAGTTGCTAAAAAGTGAGGAAATACTTAGCCTGCAGTCACAATTGTCATATCTTCCCAATTCAAGTATTTGAGAGCAAGTTCTTGAATCCGTTTTGGCGTAATTTCCCGAATGCTTTTAATACTCTCGTTGTAGAAGTCTAAATCCAAACCATGTATTTCGGCACTTAGGTACAAATCCATCATAGAATAAGACCCATCAGCGCTTTTTAAAAGTTGACCGAGCATGTAGTTTTTAATTAATTCTAACTCTTGTTTCGATACCAATTCAGTTTGAATGCGAACAATTTCTTTTTGAATTTCTTTGATTGTCGCATCCTTAAATTCTGCTCCAACTTCAGTGGCAATCATGAAATAACCGAAATTATTGAATTCAGCGACCATTGACCCGATACCATAGGTATAACCTTTGTCTTCGCGTATGTTCATCATTAGTCGACTCCCAAAATAATCGCCAAGCAAGGTATTTATTATTTGGAAGTCGTTATAATCAGGATGGTTTTTATTGAATAATATTTTACCAACGCGAATTGCCGATTGCATAGCGTCCTTTTTTATAACGGCATGCAATCCACTTCGGTTTTTAAAATCTGAAGCGTATTCGCATTTTGCCTCTTTCGCCCAACTTCCGAAAAGGTCAATTATTTCATCAACATAGTCTTGCGAAAAATTGCCAACCACCGCTATTTTTGTTAAACCTTTTAGATAATTGTTATGAAAAAAGCGATAGAGTTTTTTAGGGTCAACATCTTCATAATAGTCTTCCTCAACCACTTTGGCATAATCAGGATGAGAATAGAATAAATTATGCTGAAACGCCCTTTGAGCAAGAAATCTAGTTTTTTGAAGGTTTACCTGAAATTTTTGTTTTCTATCTTGAACTAATTCCTCTACTTCCTTCGGATTGCAATTCATTTCTTCAATCGACTTTTTAATCAATCGCAAGAGCGAGGGCATATTTTCGCGAAGAGCATAAATGCTAATTACAGCACCTTCAGTTGTTATTCCACTTTCAAAAAAACCACCCAAAAGATCCATCTGATGGCTGATTTTAGTTGAAGAAATTTCGTCATTTCCGGACAAAAGCAGTCCATTCACAAATGAAGATGTGCCTTTTTCACCTTTGATAGTTCCAGCGTCAAAATACATATCTACACGTGAAGTTTCATTGGTGACTTTGGACATGAAAAACAACTTTACGTTTTGATTTATATCAAAAACTTTGGGTTTAACAAAATCAATGGACTCAATTGGCTTTAATGCGGGGTTTATTTTTCTATCCATTACTTTCTTTTTTCTCTGAAATTACCCGCAACAAACTACAGTTAGTTGGTTTTAAAATTGATTTTGCCAATTCTTGAATATGACTTACAGTGATTTTTTGGTAAATTTCTAATTCCTCGTTAATTCCATTTGCATCACCCAACAATTCGAAGAAGCAAAGATTCATTGCTCTATTGAGTAGACCTTGTTCCTGAAATTCCTTAGAGGTTCTTATTTTGTTGACCAATTTGATCATTTCGTCTTCAGACATTGTTGAATGGCAAAAGCCCAAAATACATTCCCAAAGTGCATTTTCAAATACTTTGAAATCCACACCCTTGTTCAGTTTTCCCGAAATTACCAACAAACCTTCATCTATGTTTCCTGTGATATAAGCTTGAATTTCCGAGCAGAGTTGCTTTTCCTTTTTAAGTTCAACAAATAATCGGGAAGATTTTTCTCGACCTAAAGCATCACTTAAAGCATCCACAATGTAATATTCTGGATTTTTCCGTTCAGGCATTTTAAAGGCAAAGTAAAATGCATCAGCGGGAACGTCGCGATAAATTGTTTTTTCTTTAAAAATGGTTTGCTCTGGTTCTTTTGTCAACAAGCGAATATGCTTTTCTCGCGATGGTATATCGCCGTAATATTTGTCGACGAGTTGTTTTACTTCGTCTAATTCAAAATTGCCAGCTACGCAAAGAATAGCATTTGCCGGATGATAGTGTTTATGAAAGAAATTACGCACATCTTCCATCACCGCTTCTTCGATATGCTGAATATTTTTTCCTATTGTTGCCCATTTGTATGGATGTTCTTCATATGCCAACGGACGCAATTCCAACCAAACATCTCCATAAGGTTGATTTAAATAACGTTGTTTAAATTCTTCGATAACTACATTTCGTTGGACTTCCAAACTCCTTGGAGTAAAAGCTAGTGAAAGCATTCTATCACTTTCAAGCCACAAAGCCGTTTCAATGTTTTCTTTGGGAACAACGTCGTAGTAGTTCGTTAAATCGTTTGAGGTAAAGGCATTACTTTCGCCGCCTGCATTTTGCAATGGGGCATCAAAATCAGGAATGTTAATCGATCCTCCAAACATTAAATGTTCGAATAAATGGGCGAAACCTGTTTTTTCTTCACTTTCATCACGAGCACCTACATCGTATAAGGTATTTACAACAGCCATAGGTGTTGTGACGTCTTGATGGAACAAAACGCGTAAGCCATTTTTCAAGGTAAAACGCTCGAATTTTATCATTAAAAATTATATTTTGGAAGTCTATATTCTCTTGCTACTAAGCGACATTCAGTGATGATTTCAATAAGAACTTCTCCAGCTGGTTTAATACCATGAATAAGTCCAGAAATTTGACCTATTTCTAATTCTCCATCGTCCAAATCACCTTCAAACATACCTTTTTTAGCTCGCCCACGGCCTAATAGAGCTGACAATTCTTCGGGTGACGCATCTCTATCATATGCAGCTTCAATTTCTTCATAAAATTTGTTCTTCATTAAGCGAACAGGCGTTAACTCTTTCAATGTTAACAAAGTACCACCTTCTTTAGCGTCTATGACTGCTTGCTTAAAATTTTCATGAGCACTCGATTCGTTGGTTGTAACGAAACGGCTTCCGATTTGAACAGCTTCTGCACCAAGAATCATGGCCGCTAACATTCCTCGTCCGGTTCCGATTCCGCCAGCAGCAATTACTGGAATTTTCACAGCTTCACAAACCATAGGAATCAAACAAAAGGTTGTTGTTTCATCTCTACCATTGTGTCCGCCAGCTTCAAAACCTTCAGCAACAATTGCGTCTACTCCTGCTTCTTCCGCCTTTAAGGCAAATTTCACACTTGATACAACATGAACAACGACTATTCCTTCCGCTTTCAGCTTAGCAGTCCAAGTTTTTGGATTTCCTGCTGAAGTAAAAACGATAGGAACTTTGTGTTTAATTATGGTTTCAACATGCTTATCAATATCTGGATAGAGCAAAGGTAGATTTACGGCAAAAGGTTTATTGGTTGCTTTTTTGTATTTAACTATGTGTTCATCTAACACTTCTGGGTACATAGACCCAGACCCAATAACGCCAAGTCCACCAGCTTTGGATACAGCAGCAGCTAATCGCCAACCAGAACACCAAATCATACCTGCTTGAATTACTGGATATTGAATTTTGAAGAGTGCGTTAATTTTGTTCTCCATTGTCTTAATTCTTGCCCTAAAAATAGCTTTTTTTATTCGCAGTAGGCATATTTTTATGGGATAAACCAATGTTTTAAGGCTAATTTTCCAAACAACTGTTTACTATAAAATTTCGTCTGTCTTATAACTTTCAGTAATTTAGGTTCTGATTATGAAAAAATACATTATTCCAATAATTTCTTTCTTGTTTTTATTGACCTTTCATATAGCAAAGGCTCAAGAAATGGATTACAATCTAGATAAGCACAAAATGCTTATAGAGAATAAGGGACAATGGGACGAGCAAATTTTATTTCAAAGTAAATTTACTGGTGGAAATCTCTGGGTTCAGCAGCATAAATTGTTATTTCATTTGCAAGATTATAGTGAATTACAAGCGTCACATGCAAACTTTTCACATAAACACAAAAATCCTGGAACCTTTAAGCAAACTGTAATTCACGCTAACTTTATTGAATCCAATGAAGTCACGAGTATTGAGAAAGAAAATCCTTCAGAACATTACTATAACTATTTTTTAGGAAATGACGAATCCAGATGGGCAAGCAATGTTCATTCATTTCACGAAACTAAATTGGAGCAGTTGTATACTGGAATTGATTTAAAATTGATTCAAACGGCTGAAGAAATGAAATATGAGTTTCATGTCTCACCGAATAGTAACCCTAATCAAATCAAGATTCAATATGCGGGCCAAAACACATTGAAAATAAGCAAAAAAGGCGACCTTGTAATAGATACATATTTAGGTCAAATGTATGAGAAAAAGCCCTATGCTTATCAAATCATAAATGGCAGAATTAAAGAAGTTACGTGTAATTTTAGCTTAGAAGGTGATGTTGTTTCTTTTGATTTAGGAATGTATCGAAAAGACATCAAATTAATAATTGACCCAATTTTAGTTTTTGCGACTTACTGCGGTTCAGTAACAGATAATTTTGGAATGACCGCCACTTATGGATACGATGGAACTGCCTATTCAGGAGGAATGATATATGGGAACGCTTATCCAGTTCCTTTCTCGGGTGCATACGACATTACTTCTAGTTATAGCGTAGCAAATAATGGCCTAGTTACAACCGACGTTTTCGTCTCTAAGTACAACAGCATTGGTACTCAAATGATTTGGACAAACTTTCTTGGAGGATCAAATCCCAGTGCAGGCACAGAAACAGCACAAAGCATGATTTGTGACTTACAAAACAACGTTTACATTTATGGAACTACGTCGAGTACGGATTTTCCGGTTTCTGCAACAGCTTATCAGTCAACCCATAATGGAGGAGTCGCAGGTTTGCAAATTGCCAATAATGGCGTAAGCTTTTTAAGTGGAGGAACGGATATCTATGTTTCTAAATTAAGCTCAAACGGACAGAATTTGTTAGGATCAACGTTTTTTGGTGGATCTGGTAATGACGGAGTCAATTACAACATATCTGGTGGAAATTATCAATTTGCTTCAAATTATGACTCATTATCTACCAATTATGGTGATCAATTTCGAGGAGAGATCATGTTGGATAATTTGGGAAATTGTATTGTTGGTTCTTGCACAAGATCCTCTAACTTTCCGACGATGAATGCCGTTCAAGCGGCAAATTCGGGTCAGTTGGACGGAGTTATTTTCCGCTTATCGAACAATTTGTCAACCTTGCAATTCTCTACTTACATCGGCGGATCAAATAATGATGCTGTTTATTCTGTGAAAGTTGATTCAAGCTATAATATTGTATTTGCTGGCGGTACCACGTCATTGAATTTACCCGGAACAACCGGTAAATATTTACCCACTTATCAAGGAGGTAAAGCCGACGGATTTGTGGGGAAATTAAGTTCAAATGGCTCGGTTTTACAAGGTGTGACATATATAGGAACGGCAAATTATGATCAGGTGTTTTTTGTCGAAATAGACAGAACCAACAAAATCTTTATTACAGGGCAATCGAGAGGAGGAGGATTCCCTGTGAATAATGCTTCTTATGTTATTCCAAATAGCAATAACTTTATTGCCAAATTAGATGAGAACTTACTTGGAATAGAAAGATCCACTGTTTATGGGCGCTCTAGTTCAGTAACAATGGTTTCTCCTTCCGCTTTTTTAGTAGATCGTTGCGGCGATATATACGTTAGTGGATGGGGATCAAATCTTCTTTCAGGTATTCCTATTTCGAATTACCCAACAACCGCCAACCCATTTAATTCGGATTCATCTTCAACTGATTTTCATCTTTTCGTCTTGGATAGAGAATTTAGCACGATGACTTACGGAGCATATGTCGGTGGGAATTCCGCTGATGAACATGTCGACGGTGGGACTTCAAGATTTGACAGAAACGGAATTGTATATCAAAGCGTTTGTGGTGGATGTGGTGGTTTTAGCGATTTCCCCACAACTCCTGGTGCTTGGTCAGCGAATAATTTGAGCTCTAATTGCAATAATTTAATTTTTAAATTTGATTTTGAAACTCAAACGGAGGCACAGTTTGATGTTTCTGATACTTTGGCTTGTCTGAGTGAGCCCATAACTTTGACCAATAATTCAAGCACCTCTTCTTCAAGTTCTTATTATTGGATTCTTGCAAATGGCGACACTTCAACTTTATTCAATCCAATATTGACTTTTAATACTCCTGGTTTGTATACAATAAAGCTAATAGTTACGGACTCAATTTGCGATCAATCTGACACGACCCAAATCGATATTTTAATTGGCCCAGATTTGCTACTAGACGTTTCAAATGATACCGTTATTTGTAAAGCAGATAGCTTTGACTTGGTTGCAAATTCCTACGGTACAGCGTCATCGTTTGTTTGGTCCACAAATTCAAGTTTCACTGATACTTTGAATGCAAATGCAACGGACTCCATTATTAATGTTAGTCCATTAGGAACAAAAACATATTATGTAAAAATTGATAATGGGATCTGTTCAAAAACGGATTCTGTTCAAATTTTACTTTTAAGCAATAGCATTCAATTAACGGATACTGTCTCGTATTGCGAAGGAGAAACGAAAAATATTACCGTAACTAATATGGTTCCGTCATTAAATTTCAGCTATCAATGGACTCCAACTTCGATAATTACGGGGCCTTCAAATACAGCTACAGTGACAACTAATGAATTAGTCAGTCAGTACCTTTATGTTACAGT
>TARA_R110000737_G_scaffold109203_3_pt1 | contig 19294 bp, 13 predicted proteins | sample TARA_R110000737 | Tara Oceans TARA_R110000737 (sample SAMEA4398027) | marine metagenome | biome: Polar Biome; feature: [SRF] surface water layer (ENVO:00010504); material: water (ENVO:00002006), including particulate matter (ENVO:01000060) such as... | depth 5 m | reverse complement strand
AGCTTTGCTTTTTTCAGCCTTAGCCTTTTCAACTATACTTTGTTCTATGACTTTATCGCTCTTTTCAATCAGCGGTAGCATGCCTTTAAGTAAGCGGCCAAAAATATCAGCACCCGTGATAATACGCTTAGTTTCACCCCATACCAGCAGTACATCATGTTCGATAACACCGTCAAAGTTTTTATCGATAGAGGTATTCACTTTCATTTTTAAAATAGCTTCATTTAATGACGTTGTTTCATCGGTGATCACCACTGGGCGATGGCAAAAGTTGTATGGGTCAAAATCTTCGGACTGAAACAGTGCGCTGCGCAGGAAACCATCGGCGTCAATAACCAGTAAAGGCTTACCTTCAAGGTTGGTTAACACCACCCAACTAAAGCCAGACTGATCAAGCATGGTCAGGAAAGGATCGTTCGGGCCAGAGTATGTATCTGGTAAAATAGGTAAGTCGAGCCTTGTTGGCAGGGCGATAATAGAGTTAGGGTCGATAACTTCACCTTCCTCTGTGACCTTAATTTCATCTAATGCAAAGAAGTTCAGTGCGCCAATGCCTTCGACATGGTTTAAATCTGCTTCTTCAGCGCTAATATGCTCTTTAATAATACTACCTAATTCACTTTCAGCTAGGTAGGTAATACCTTCTTTGCCTAACCAAGCGTCTAGTATCAGGGCACTTGGTCGCGTCACTGGGTACAGCACAAATTGATAGAAACGAATAACAGGCGCTAGCATACTCCCCATTTTTAGGGCATTGCGAGAAAAGTACGCTTGAGGCGTGATCTCACCAACGACAGTGATAACGATTGTCGAAAATAGAAAGGCCCCGACACCGGCAAGTACTGAGTCAGACAACATGGTCAATAAAACGTTAATACCGACATTGCCCCATAAAATGGTCGCTAATAAAAAGTTAGAATCGTTTCTCAGTGTTAATACGGTAATTGCCGCTTTATTACCTTTATTTGCTTCAACCTCTAATTGCAACCGACTAGGTGAAAAAAAGGCTAAATTTAAGCCAGAAAAAATAGCTGATTGTGAAATACAAAAAACAATGGCAATCCAAGTGATTGTTTCTATGGGCATTACTTAATTCCTCTTGTTACTTTTTTTATAGCAGCAATAAGCTACCTAATCCTAAAAATACAACGAAGCCAACAATATCTGTCACAGTGGTTAAAATAACTGCGCCAGATAATGCCGGATCTATATTCAATTTGTTTAGCACTGCGGGGATCAAAACACCCGATGCAGATGCGGTGAGTAAGTTTAATAATATTGCTAAAGCGATAACAAAACTTAACTCAATGCTATCAAACCAAAAGTAGGTAATTGCGCCAATAACAATTGACCAGATTAAGCCATTGAGCGCACCGACTTTTAATTCTTTTTTTAGTAACACTTTTCTGTTTTGCTCGGTTATTTGGCCTAATGCAGTACCTCGAACAATTACCGTTAGGGTTTGGCTACCAGAGACACCACCCATAGATGCTACGACCGGCATTAATACCGCTAACGCTACTACTTGTTGCAGTGTTGCTTCAAAAAAGCCAATAAACCAAGATGCCAAAAATGCGGTCAGTAAGTTAATACCAAGCCAAATACCTCGGTTTTTCGCACTGCTGCGCACACTAGAAAACAAGTCCTCGTCGGTGCTTAAACCGGCGGCTTTGGTTATTTGTTCTGTTTGCGACTCTTGCTTTACCTGATAAGCGGTTTCGATGGTAAAGCGACCAAGAAAGTGCTCGTTCTCATCAACTACTGGCAGTGACATTTTTCCTGATAATATGACCGCTTCTGCCGCAACGGTTAATTCTTCATTCGCATTGAGCCGAGTTATTTCCGCGGGAAAAAGCGTTTTGAGCGTACTTTCGCCGTCACTTTGTATTAGGGTGTTAATGTCGACGGTGCCGGTTAACACGCCTTCTTTATTTACCGCATAAAATTCTTCGGTATATTGCGCAAGACCTTTTTGTAACAGTAACTGCGCACTCGTGATTTTAAGCTTTTCTGAAATGCGGACATAATTATAATCTAACCAATGACCGACCTCATCAACACTAAATTGCTGCGCTTGCTGGTAAAGTTTTCGTTGAGAGTCATCTAAATGCTTGATGGCATATTTTAATAAACGACTAGGTATTTCTTCTGCAATCTCAATGACTTCATCAACATCCAGTTGAGCAAGCAAGTCAAAACATTCTTCATCGCTCAACGCCTTTATCAGGCTTGTGCGCGTATCTTGGCCCATATCAACAAAAGCGGCTCTTTGCATTGCTTCTGAGTAGGTAGACCAAACACTTAAACGCTTATCTTGCGGCAGCGCTTCAATGAGTAGAGCAAATTGTTCCGGTGCCAGTGTTTCATTAGCAGCAGACATTATTTGGGCAATTTCTTGCGTGTGCTCTGCAATGAGAATGTCGTCGATGACTAAGGATAATTGATCAAAGGCATTTTCTAACATCTATGTATCCTTAAAACCGTTTTGACACGGAATATGCGCTGGGTGAGAGAGTAACATTAACTTTTATGCTATTGCTTTTAGTTAATTTTATTCGTATTTAATGCTAATTGTATTACACTCATGGGAAAATACGCTAACGTTAATATCGATATTAGTTAACTATTTTTTAAGGTTTTAGTTTAACTATTGTATTTTTGACCTTAAGGTCATAAATTCAAAGCTTAGCGGTAATAAATTATCCCTGTTAACCAGGTCAATGTTGAGAGTTTATAATGATAAAATGCATGTTGATATCACCAACGGAAAAAACTGTCATTGGTGGTAGTGAATTAATTGGCCAATGGCAAGACAATGACAAAACTACGCTATGGATTGACCTTGATAACGTTGACTTAGAAGAAGAGAATAAGTTGTTAGTCGAGTTTAATTGTCACCCGCTGGCCATAAGTGATGCACAACGAGAACGTCATCCCCCTAAAATTGAACTGTTTAAAGATTACATTTTCATGTTATACCGCGGCATAGTGGCAAATGATGAAAGTTTGAAATTTAACCACTTACAAATCAGCATGTTTATCGGTAAACGCGTGTTAATTACCCGTCACCCGCAAAGCTCCTTAGCGATTAACGAGCTATTTACCGAAAGTAGTGAAAAATATCTCAAGCGTAGTCCTGTGCATTTAGCCCTGAGGCTTTTCCACAGCAGTTGTGGTTATTACCTTAAGGAAATGTTTACCTTTGAAGCTGAGCTAGAAAGAATTGAAGATAAATTTCAATCAAGTGGTAATGACCAAATGATGAAGCAAATTACTTCATATCGCTCACAATTGGTAAAAATACGCCGCACTTTTAACTATCATGTCAGCATGGGTGAAACATTAAAAGCTTATGTTGATGACGAAGATACTGACCTAATTACCGATATAGAAACGCATACGGTTACTGATTTACGCGAACGTTTAGATCGTTTGCTAAGCCTTTCGCAAATGTATTACGATATTTGTGGCGATTTAATTAATGGTTATATGTCGGTGACCTCGCATCAACTAAACGCTACTATGCGGGTATTAACCGTGATCACGGCATTGTTTGTGCCCTTGACCTTTCTCGCTGGTATCTATGGGATGAACTTTGAGTATATCCCTGAGCTAAAAGCAGAAAATGGCTATTTCATTCTATTAGGTGTGATGGCGGTTGTTTCAGTAGTGTTGTTGGTGGTGTTTAAGAAAAAACGTTGGTTGTAATCGTTGTTTAGGCGCTAACATTAGCCGGGAGTTATAGCCAGTTGAATCGCTATAACTCCCACAAAACCCCTTATATGTGCCAAAGTTCTCATCGCGTCAGCTATGCACCTCGATGTCATTTTTATATTGGCTTATGCGCTAGTTTATGACAGATTTTTACTCATCCCGATGCAAATAGGGCTAATGAGTAATGACAGCAAATAACCCATAAAACTAATTAATAGCCATATTCATTAATAATATTTAGTTAATGATCTCCTGTGCAAAAGTCGTCATAATTATTACCTTGATAGTCGCTTTTATCAGCCCATTAATTACGGAAAATATTTAAACAGGTGAATTACAACTACAGCATTAAACTGATCTGCACATTAATGACCTTGTTAATGTTAGCAAGCACTTTTCAAGTAAAATCAGCACAATATGACGATAAAACCGGTACCTATATTACGATAACGGGTGTAGACGCGGTATTAAAAACCAATATTTTGCGCAATTTGAGTAGTAACGAAAATGTTATTCCATTGTCGATTTTGGGTTTTGAGCAGTCTGATAACTACATTGTCAATAAAACCCGCAGTGCATTGCAAGCATTGGGCTATTATCAGCCTATATTAACCTTGGTAGACGATAAGCAAGGCAAATTATTAACCATAGAATTAGGCTCAGCAGTGCGCTGGCACAATATTAATATTATGCTCAACTGTGATCAGGGGCTCACTGAGCTAGCGGAACTTGTTGCTAAACATCCCTTTATAAAAAATAAAACAGTTAATCATGGTGATTACAGTCAATTTAAATCATCGCTGCAAGATAAAGCGCAAGAGTTAGGCTTATTAAACTCAACATTTGCGACCAGTGTGTTAAATGTTGATGTTGGCCAGTTACAAGCGGATATTCATTGGCTGTTTAACTGTGGTGCTCGCTATACCATTAACAAGATTACTATTGAAGGTACGGTGTTATCCCATGATTTGGTCAATAGTTATTCAAAAATTCGTTCGGGGCAACATTATAATCAAAGCGATATTATCACTAGTCAACAGGCCTTAAATCGTTCGGGCTTTTTTAAATCAGTGGTTGTTGAACAAGCTATTGATCATGTCAAAAAAACCGTAGATATAAGCCTTTCAATACTTGATACCGAGAAATATGAGCTTAAAACCTTATTGGGTTATGGTACGGATAGTGGTGGTAAGTTGGGCGTAAGCTGGACAAATAGGCGAGTAAACAACAAAGCCCATCAATATGTTGCGGCGTTAGATTTTAATAACGTCAAATTGAATAATGCTGATATTCATGCGACCTTTCAATACAAAATACCGCTAGCTAAAGCGAGCAGTCAATGGATAAACTTAGTCGGTTATCAGATTAAAAATGAGGAAATTGGCCGGAGCAAAATTTTCACGCTAGAGTCAGTACTCGCCAATAAAATCAATCCGCATTGGTCTAGTCAATGGTCAGTCGCCATGGCACAAGAACAATTGGAGTCGGATGCTGATGTCGATCGAAACTTGCAATACATCGTCCCTTCATGGCAACTCAACTATTATAGTGTTACTGACCCCTTTACGGCGATTGAAGGTTGGCGTTGGCAAAGTATATTACGTTTTAGTACGGTACAACTGAGCAATCCTAATATCGAGTTTTTACAGACAGACCAACGGATAAAGCGTATTTGGTCACTTAATACTGATTGGCGGCTATTGCTACGCGCCAGAGTAGGCACTACCTGGATGGACACCGACGACTTTAATCGTGCTATGCCATCAAATTATCGATTTTTTGCTGGTGGTGATGTCTCGGTTAGAGGTTATAAACATCAAAGTTTGTCGCCACTTGATAACAATGTCGAAGTCGGTGGTAAGCACATTTTTGCCTCGAGTGTTGAAGTTGATTACTTGTTTAACGAAGACTTTCGTTGGGCGGTATTTGCTGACCAAGGTAATGCTTTTAATAATTGGCGAGATTGGCGGCTACAAAAATCAATTGGTACGGGTCTAAGATGGGTTACGCCAATTGGTGCTATTCGACTAGACGTTGCTAAAGCCCTCGATGGTAATAAAGCATGGCGCTTTCACATCACCATAGGACCCGATTTATGAGCCGGGTTAAAAAGCGCGTTTTGGTGAAGTGGTTCAGCCTAGTTGCTATCGCCTTGATGGCTATTGTGCTGTTAATGCTGTCATGGCTTTACACCACAGAATCAGGTTTGCAATGGTTAGCTGCGCGTATTACTCAATTTCAACCACCAGGGTTAAGTATAGGTAAAGTAAGTGGCAGCTTAAACACCCGTGTAAAATTAACAGAACTAAATTGGCAAGCCCCTGATACGCAAGTGCATGCAACAGGGCTTGAGGTTGATTGCCAATGGTTACTTCTTATTGATGGTTTAGTATCTTGTAAAAAGCTTGCGTTAAGCTCGGTAGCACTATCGAGCTTTAGTGATAAAGCCAGCAATAGTCAAGGTGATACTTGGCCTGAACTTGCGACAGTGAAGCTGCCGATTAGCATAAAAGTTAAGCAAACCAGTATTGCGCGCATCAGCTATAAGCAAATAAGCCTCAATGATACTGCTGAGCAAAAAATTTCAGGGCTGAGCATAACAAGGTTAGCCCTTGCAGGAAGTAAAGCGAGTGTCGGTGCCTTAAACTTCACATTGCAAGAGCACAGTTTTAGCGCATCTGGCTATGTTGATATGCGTAAGCAGTGGCAGCATCAGCTTGAAATTAAAGCGCTGGGCGCAAAATTTGCCGGCAAGGTGAATTCTAAAGGCAGTATCAGTGAACTGTCGCAATTGAGCTTAGCATTGCAAGTCCCTAATCAATTGACAATGACCACAGATTGGTTTTATAAAAATGGCCTATTTTTAAAGCATGGAACATTAATAGCAGAAAAACAGCCTATTGAAATAAGCAACCAAGAGATTATTGTCGAGCAGGCCAAAGCCAAATTTGCGTTAAATTGGCCTAAGTTGAGCGCAACATTGCAAACACAGGTCACTTGGCAAACCCTTGAAAATATACAATTGGATGTTAAAACAGAGCTCTCAAACATACTAGATTGGCAATCAAGTTCAGCGATATCATTACAAGTAAGCACGGCGTTTGAAGAACAACAAGTGATGGCATCGTTACAGTCAATGCTGGCTTTAGCGGCCGAAGATACGGTTTCAACAGCAAAGCAGTCATGGCCGATGCTAGCAAACGTCGATATGACTATTGAGCAAGGTGTTTTAACGCTTAACAGTAGCGATATAAAATTTGGCGAGTTAACGGCATCATTGCAAAGTGAGTTTAATATTAATAACCCGATGGCAGCCGATGTTTTGCTAGCGGGTGAACTTGACGGCGGTCAATTAGTGCTGAAAAACGTCCTTGAACTTAACAATATTAAGGCTAACTGGCAGATTAAAAAGCAGCAATCCAAATGGCTGATAGCAAGTCAGGGCCAGGTTGATAAACTAGCACTGACGAATTTCGATGGTGAAAATATTCATTGGGCAGTAGATTTTAGTGAGCGTTGGCAAGGGGATCTTAAAGCTGACGCTGTCAATATTAATGATGTCGATATCGAATTACTGTCATTAAAGGTAACGGGATTGCCACAAACACATCAAGCGGCCTTTAGCGCCACGGTAGCTAATAATACCAAGGTTAATTTAACCTTTGATGGTCAATTGCTTACTGAACAAAAAAAGTCGTTAGCGCTTAGCGATGATTTAACTCAGGCGCTTTGGGTCGTCAATAGCCTTAAATTCAACGCACTCAATCAAGGGCAAACATTATCGTTAGCCGCAGAGCAGTTACAACTCAGTACTGACAAGCAAAGTCTGGTTAATTTGTGCCTTAACGGTAGTGGTAAATTGTGTGTTAATGCGAGGCATCATCTTAACCAGTGGCACGGAGATTTAAGCTTCGAGCAATGGTCAATTTCACCGGTTTTTGAGCAGTTTAGGGCATGGCAAGCGATACGACCCGCGCAATACCCGCAAACAGTTGCGGGTAAAGTCACCGGAAAGTTGCAGTTAAGCGGAAAAGATAAGCAATTAGAAAAGCTAACCGGCAATATTTCGATACCCAGTTTACAATGGCTGTCATCTGATGGCCAAGTCAGTGTGCAAGATTTTGCCATTAATAGTGAGCAGCAACAAAATGCATTAGCGATAACAACACAATGGCAAGAAGTTATAACTAATTTATATCAGCCTGAATGGCCGGCTAAAATCACGATGCCAGATGGCGAGCTGTTAGTATCAATAGCACCTGATTTTAAGGTCGATTTTGCCTTGCAGCAAGCTGATATTAATATAGCAATCTTGGATGAAAATAATAAAGCTGATGCTGAGATATTTAAGCCTTTATTGACTGTCGGGTTGGTTAAACTTGAGGGGGAATGGCTGCAGGATAAGCTAAAAACAGATTTAAAAATACTGTTACCGGCAGAAGACGAAATAACCGCACAGTTTAGTAGTGAATGGCCTATCGCGGATGCAGCGCGTATTTCCGGTCGGCTCGCACTTAATATTAAGCAGTTTGATTGGCTCAAGCAATGGCAAAAACGTATTGATAAAATTGAGCTTAGTTTAGTGCAAAATTTTACCATTGCAGGAACATGGCAAAAACCGTTATTTGCAGGCGAAGGCGCACTTGATATTAATCACTTAGTTATTGAGGATTATGGCTTAGATATTCGCAGCAGCAAGATTAAATTATCCAGCCAGCAAGACACTATTGTGGTGTTAGGCGAGTTACAAAACCCGCAGGGCGCACTTACCATAGCCGGGGATGCTAAGCTTTCTGCGCCCATGACGGGCAATTTAACCATAGCAGGGCAGCAAGTTACGCTGGTTAATAATAGCGAAAATAAACTCATTGTTTCACCAAAGTTAACGGCAAACTATCAAAATAAACACTTAAAGGTCGATGGGCATTTGGTGGTTGATCAAGCCGATATAAAAATAGCGGCACTGCCGAAACCGGCGATTAGTGTTTCAGAAGACCAAGTGATCCTTGATGAAAAAGACACTAGCGTTAAAGACTCGCCGATAGACTATAATATATCGCTAAGTTTATCGGCAGGAAATAACGTTCAGATCAGTGGTTTTGGCTTATCTAGCGAAATTGAGGGCATCTTGTCGTCATCACTTATCTCCGGCCAACCGTTAACGCTAAATGGTCGCTTAGATTTAAAAAATGGTAAATTTGAAGCATATAAACAAGTACTAACCATTGAGCAAGGGCAGTTATTGTTTCTTGGCACGCCAGGAAACCCTAGTATTCAGTTTCGAGCTGTACGCATTGTTGATGATATCAAGGTGGGTATTATTGCCGACGGCACCATACAAAAGCCGCGTTTAACCTTATTTTCAGCGCCTGCAATGGCGGATGAAAATATATTGGCATTACTGATTACTGGTCGCAATATCGAATCTTTGTCAAAACAAGAGGGTAATGCATTGACCAGTGCAGCAATCAGTTTGGGGGTGGAGAGTGCCAATAAGTTAGTGCAAAAAATTGGTGAGAAACTGGGTCTTAAAGATATCGCGTTTACCAGTAAAGATGGTTCTAACGGTAGCAGTACTCGTGTTGATATCGCAGCAAAAATTAATGACCGCTTAAATGTGGGCTATGGTACCAATATAGACTCTGACAACAGTATACAAGCCGGGTTTATTATTGAGTATAAGTTATCGCCGAGTATTTCTTTTGAAGCAACCAGTGGTGAGGAAATAAGTGCCAATATTAACTATAAAAAACAGTATTCTCCGATAAAAGATAAAAAAAAACCTAAAGACAAAGAGTAACTTGCTAACGAAGATGAATGATTTTTGGTGGGTTAGTTAGACGACTTTTTTTCACGCTACTCATCATCAATAAAAATAAATATTGGGCAGCATAGTTTACCCAATTTAGCATAACAAGAAGGTAATTATGTCAATTGAGACCAGTGAAGTATCAGCGCCAGCCGCCGAATTAGTCGTAGGTGCTAGTATTCCTAAACGTCATCCAATAATCAGCTGGTTATTAGCGATATTATTAATGGTGATAGGTAGCTATTTATCGATAGTACAATTTGCTGGTTTAGAATGGCTCTCTCGCAGTGGCTGTTTAATTGTCGTACTGGGCGTTTGGTCAGGCCTAGGTGGCATTATACAAGAGCGGGTATTAATGGGGCGGCTGAATTTTCAACATCTTATTGCTCTCGCTCGTGTTAAAAAGAAGTTAAGAAAATTAAAGGCCTCAACTGAATATATCGAAAGTGAAATACAATCGATTGAAGACGACTTTGAACATAAAACCGAGACCATATTACACGCGGTCAGGTTACAATTGGGTATTCTTGAGGTTTCACTACTTATTACCGGCACATTATTGTGGGGCTTTGGAGACTTATTTTTTATATTAAGCTAATGCTAACGCCATGAGATTTGTTGCGGTTAAAGTAAGCCAAAACAGCGGGTAATAGCCCGCTATCTATATGTCAAAACACGGCGCTGATTTTTTAACCCGAGCGATAAGAGCATAAACTTTATCATTTTGTTGTTATCTCAATGCACTTAACGGGTGAGTCAGCGCTAGTTTTATAGCCAAAGCATCTAAGTAGTAAACTACCAAAGCGTTAGGGCGTGTTGATTAAGACTAAATCAACATTTTTATGGTCAATAAGCGCTGAAATGGTCGAACCATTGAGCCATTTGTCAAATAAACTATGTTCTCTGCATCCGAGGGCGATTAAATCAATTTTATTGTCGTCAATGTAATTCACCAAGGCGTGTTCAGGGGTGCCGCGAGTAAAGGTGATAAGCTCTTTTGGGCATTTTATTTGTTTAGCGAAGCGGAAAATTTGTTCTTTATGTAGTGCTTCGATTTGTTTTTCGTAGTCGATAGCCAATGGTGGAATGTGAATAACATGTAATAAATAGGCTTCTTTCTGCTCGGCAACTGTACACCATTTACGCATAAAGTTATAAACCTTAATATCAGATTTATTTTCATCATCATCTTCATGGAAGGGATCAATAGCGCCAATGGCTTTGCCCTCAGCTAACCATTTTTCTTGACCCAAGATAAATAAAGTACTTTTGTTCTGACTAATATATTGATTATCAGCTGAGCTAAGGCCTGATTTTGCGCTAATAATAACTCTAGGATCTAAATCACTAGCCTTGCTATCGACCTTTTTTGACCAGTACTTTTCTTTACAGATATGTATGTTACTTTTAGGAAAGTACTGCTTAATTTTTAGTTCAATTTTGTCAATTTTATTTTGATAATTCGCTTGTATGGTATCTGAAATACCCGTCAGTTCATTGGCGAAATAACGACGGTCAAAAAAACGTTGATGATGATGTAAATACCAAACAACATGAGCAGAATATTTATTTTGCAGTATCGATATTTTTGCAAAAGTGCTGTGAGTAATGTCCAAATCTGACAAAACAATGTGCAATGTTGTCATGAAACGTTCCTTTGGATAGTAAGGTTTAAAAATAGTGCAAGCCAAACCAGACGAGCGGGTCACGGATACGGGCGAAAATGGCTAATTGCATTCAGATCGTTCCAACACGGGTAAAATAAGACTGGAAAACGATTTGTAGTACGTTATTTTTCGAACCTAGTTAACTATGTTCGAAAATCAACTGCGTAACTAGCTTGTTGTTATTAGCCGCTGAAAAATACCATTTTCAAAGGGCTTAAGTATATACACAGCTGTCATAAGATAGCATAATCTATCAATATATAAAGCTATTGTTAATTGATATATATACTGAATTCAAAAATTTCATGATAAATAGCAGGCGGCATATTAGTAAACATTTTTTTGCTGAAAATGCGATGTTAGTGGTGAAAATAAATTGGCTAAGCTTGCTTGTCCCAGTCTGGATTTAGCTAGTACTAAATTAATAAAGAGACAGTAAAAATGGCTAATAATGCATGGTGGGGGGAGTTTACTTTTGGCCTTCAACAACAACGTTGCTGGCGCCTTGGTGAACGAGTCATTATTCTTAAACGTTTAGGCAATGAATGGAATAGTTGGAACTTAGAAACCCAAGACGAAAATGATGAAGCCATTATCGTCGGCGAGCTTGACAAGTGTTCGTCAATGGATGAAGCAAAATTTGGTCGATATTTACAACAAAACACCTCAGATAAAGTGCGGGTCTTACCTTTACTCGCTGATCGATCGGTCGTGGCACGTCCAGATACCCCGTTAACGTTATTAGCGGGCGAAAAATCACGACTTTACGTTAGTACATCCATTTGGTTCACGGCGCATTTATTACCTAAAGAAGAATGTTTACTTGATTTACCTTTTTGGCGGCCGTCAGACTCATGGTTTGGGCCATCAACGCAAATAGGGCAAGTCTGTTATGCAAAATATACCGCGGCGCGTGTGCAACTAGATAATATTGAGCAACGGCCGCATCGGGCGATTACCCCTATTACGGTGATTAATAATCACGAAGAGCCCTTAACCATTGAGCGTATTAATGTGCCCGTGACCTTATTGCATTTATATGCTGATACCAGCCAGCAACTCTGGACAACTGGCATATCGGTGCATAGAGAGCGTAATACTGATAATGTTGAACTGCATCTTGACAAGCATGCACCCGTTGAGGCGTTATGCTCAACGTTAGTCAATGGCCCAAGAGTTGAGAGCGAACAGGGTATTATCATACGCAGTATAAGTAGTTTGTTTGCCTAAAAAAGAGAATTATTGTGAAAGAAATAATTGAGTTTATCGAGCTACTTAAAGGCTCACATTTATATGCGTTGATCCAAGCCTCGGTATTATTCATTGTCGGTTTTATCCTTGCTCGGGTAATAAGTAGCGCCGTAGTAAACACCATAAAGCATAAAATGACCGCACATGGTCAGCTATTCTTAAAGCGGACGATTTTTTATGGTATTTTAGCATTAGTTACCATTTCAGCCTTAGATAACATAGGCTTAGATTTAAGTATTTTACTAGGCGCGGCAGGGGTGTTTACTGTCGCCTTAGGCTTTGCATCGCAAACCTCAGCATCAAACTTAATTAGCGGTGTGTTTCTGATGATAGAACGACCTTTTTCAATTACTGATGTTATCCGGGTTAACGACATTACCGGTGAAGTGATCTCGATAGATTTACTGTCAGTGAAGTTGCGAACATTTGATAATTTATTTGTCCGCATTCCTAATGAAAGCATGATAAAAAGTGCGGTTACAACCTTAACCAAATATCCTATTCGACGTGCGGATTTGAAAATTGCTATTGCCTATAAAGAAGATATTGAAAAAGTACGTGATATTTTAATGGAAATTGCGGCAAAAAATTTAATATGTTTAGAAGAGCCAGCGCCGATTTTTATCTTAACTGGCTTTGGCAGCTCTTCAGTTGATATTCAATTTTCAGTGTGGTCAAGACGTGAGAATTTTCTGGCTTTGAAAAATGCTATGTATATGGACATCAAAAAAACCTTTGATAAGTTAGGCATTGAAATACCGTTTCCTCACCTTAGTTTATATGCTGGCAGTGCTACGAAGCCGTTTCCACTTTCCTCAGTTGCTGACCATAGCCTTGATAGCAATAGTGATAAAAGCGCTAACAGTGAAACAAGTATAAAGTGAATGTAGCTTTCGCGTTGTAAACTAGCAGGGTAAGTTTACAACGCGTTGGTTTACACCGCTAAAGCGACTATATTTTGATGATGTTTTTTCTCATTGGGGCGAGCCGTGCTAATAATTCATTTTGTATCGGGTAGCTTATGTCTGATGCGTCCATTGCGGCAATAAAAAGCTCAACAAAATGGTTGAATTGGCTTGAATGCCTGATCGATTTGGAAACCAATAACAGAATAAGCAATAGTTCTTGCTGCTTCGACTGGTAAGACAATGAGCTGGTATAAATTACCGCCAAGTAACATTAACTGTGTTTTATTCAAGTTTTGTTTTGCTATAATCAAATTTTTACTGAAGGCAGATTCAAAGGTAAGTTGATTATTACTGGAAGAAACAATATCCCCGTTTAAATCACTTAGTATCATTAAACTGGCGTTAATTCGAGAGCTTTAGTTTTCTAATACACTGGCGATAGTTGCCTTGTCCCGTGTGGCAACGGCTTGTTTAAAGCCAAAGTCTGCCGTTAGCACTTTCGACGCAATAAGGAGCAATTTTTCTTTGGCTTTTAAATATTCGATTAATACATTCTCAGCGCTAACAATATGCTGGTCTATTTACTGACTGTGTGACGTTATTTTTCCACAAAAACACCGCGAGTAAGCTTGCCAAGGGTAAAAATCAGTGACACACCCAGTAAAGTAATTTGCCTACGTAAGGTAAGTTTACTTGCCATTGTGTTTGAATATACTTTGGCAGGTATTTCTTGGTTTAGTGTCATTGACGACTAGGTCAATAACACAGGAGGTATTACTATTATTGGCTTTTAGCGTTAAATTTTCATAATTGATTTTTTTAATACTGGTTACTGCACTTGCATGCCAAACATTAACGCTGTCGTATTTTACAGCAGCAGCCAAGGTTGCTAAACCCTGTTCATCAGTCATCAATACATACTTTGAACGCGCAATATAAATATACCCGACCATAGAATCATGTATGTAACAGCGCAACACCGGCGGTGTTGAATTGTAGCTGTGCTTTAGGTCTGCCTGAGTATAGTTTTAATTTAAAAGGGTTTACCGATGAAAATGAGTAAACATGATGCCTGATGTTGTCACTGTTGGGAAAATCAACGAATTCACCTTGATGAATGACCAGCACATCAGGTTTAAAAAGTTTATCAACTTGGTCCATAATCAAGGTGCTTTGCTGTGTTACAGCCGTTGTGGAAGGTGAGGATACAGAGAATTCCAACACAACATTTTTAAGGGCTAAGCCTTGTTGATCTTACACTAAAAATGAATCGGCGCTTGTGGGTGTAGAAAGTACTAAAAGCATCACAATAATGCTGGATAAATTTAAAAACGATTGTTCATAAATTCCATTGTAAAATATTAATAATTATGGCATTTTAAAAAAATTAGTGACTTAACGAAGCTGTACCGAGAGTTCAGGTTAAGTTTTTGTGTTAACAATAGCAAACAAAATATTGCCTGCTAAAACGTAACGCCAAGTTGAGCAATGAAGTACATTACAGAAAGTTTTTTTCGATAGCTGCAACATTGACAGGCTTCGCAAAATAGTAGCCTTGTAAGCGCTGAATATTAAGTTCCTGGCATAAGACAAAGCTTGCTTCGTTTTCAATACCTTCGGCGACAATATCCAACCCTAACGAGTGCAACATCGATGACAGGCCTTTTATTAAGGCTCGTGTTTTCGGTTCATGTGAGGCTAGCATCAAAGACTTGTCAATTTTAACGGTATTTATAGGGAAATTTTGTAAATGTGACAGTGATGAAAATCCGGTACCAAAATCATCTAAAGCAATGCGACACCCGAGATTACTCAGTGACTCCATGACGGCTATCGCTTGATCACTGTTTTCGAGTAATGCGGTTTCGGTTAATTCAAACTCAATGAGTTCAGGCACCACGTTATATTTTTTTAGCATACTTTTGATAAAACTGATCAGGTTTTTATCGGTTAGTTGTATCACAGAGAGGTTGATGGCCATGGATAATGCTTTACTATATTGCAAATTCCATATTGATATTTGATATATGGCTTGTGCTATTACCCAACGACCAATATCAATAATGACATGAGAACACTCTGCGATGCCAATAAAACCATCTGGAAAGAGCAAGGTGTTTTGAAAGTCCCATCGTATTAGTGCTTCAAAACCTACTACTTTAGTTGTTGCTGATTGATATACCGGTTGGTAGTGTAAGATAAATTCATTACGCGCTATAGCGCCAATTAAATTAGCTTCAATTTTGTAACGTTGCAAAAACTGCTCTTGCATTGTGGTTTCAAAATAGCATATTTGATTTTTACCGAGTTTTTTCGCTCGGTACATAGCAATATCTGCAAACTTAAGTAATTCATGAGCGTCAACACTATTGTCGGGGTAAATGGCGATACCAATACTCGCACCCATTTTTATCTCTATGCCAGAAATATAAAACGGTTCATCTAAACAATGCAGTATACGTTGGGTTACTCGAGTGGCATTGTCTATGGTATGTAGGTTACTTAATAAAATGGCAAATTCATCACCACCCAAACGCGCAAACACTTCATTGCCACGCAAACTGTTACAAACTCTAGTGGCAAATTGCTTTAATAATTCATCGCCGACATCGTGACCATGACTATCATTAATAAACTTGAAATTATCAAGGTCTAATAAAGTGAGCGCTAGTTTAGCGTTATTACGCGGTTTTTCGGTAATAGTTAAACGCAACGCTTCTTCAAAGGAGTAACGATTAGCTAAACCCGTTAATGAATCGTGCTCCGCTAAGTTTTTAGCCCGTTGATAACTATCATTAAGCTTTTGTTCTAATTCAAAGCGTGCTTGTGATTGCAATATTGCCCGTTGTAGTCTTGATGCGGTTACTTCTGATTTAAGCAAAAAATCTTGAGCACCCGCTCGTACACATGTTAATGCAAGCTCAGACTCTTCGGAGTTACTCAACATAATAATGGCGACACTTTTATCTATTGAGGCGCTGCGTAATGCCAGTAATAATTCGATACCGTCACGTTGTGGCATGCGATAATCTGACAACACGACATCAAATTGGTGATTTTCAAAGGCTACTAGGCCCTCGTCTACCGACTCTGCTTCGACAAAGTTGCAGTCGGTGCTGCTTTTACGTAATGCCCGCTTAATATCTTCGCGATCGACGACATCATCATCAACAATTAATACATTCAAGTGTTATGCTCCTCGCTTTAAGGTTCGAATAACCAAAATCAGTCATTTTTTTCTGGAAAAAGTATCATTTTCCAATAGCCTTTGAGCAATGTTATAAGTTCTATGAAACCCTCTCCGACATTATCTTTAACAAAGTAGCCGGCGATGTTTTTTTTGTAACTGGCAGTAATATCCTCATCTGATTTTGACGTGGTTAAGACAAAAACGATGCTCTGGTCTAATTGTCGGTCTTGACGGATTTCATGTAAAAATTCAAGGCCATTTAAGCGCGGTAATTGCAAATCAAGTAAAATAATGTAGGGCGAGGGTACCGCACCGCTGCGAAGTAGCTCTAAGCCTTCAATACCATCATGTGCTCTAATGATTTCGTTACTTAGCCCCATTTTTTTAAACGCACGTGCTACGGACATAGCATCAACATCGTCATCTTCTATTAATAATAGTGTGACTTCATTTTCGTTAGGAGTCATATTATTAGCCGTTGACGTTATCACTGTATACTTGCCGTGGTGTCTTTTTCGAACATTTTAATCGGCATTGTTTCAGCGGTCATTGGCCACGAAATTACAATGGTGGTGCCAGTTTTACCATCAGACTTAATCGTCAGGGTGCCACCGTAATGTTCGATGGTTTTTTTAGATAATGATAAGCCCATACCACTACCTTCAACTTTATCTCTGGGACGCAAGGTTTGAAACATCTCCACGGCTTTATCGAATAATTCACATGGAATGCCCGGACCGTCGTCTTGCACATAAATATAATGCATATCATTGTCTTGCTTATAAAATATTTCAATATGTCCACTGGTTTTATCATGATGTTTTATCGCATTTGAGATCAGGTTTCGCAAGACAATTTCCAATGGGATTTTAGGTACAAATAATAATTGCTTTGCTACCGATAATTGAAAAGTTATTGGATGGTCTAATAAACTAAATATTTCCTGAGCGGTTTCGGCTAAATCAAGTTCTTGAGCCTTATATTCGTGGCGACCAATACGGGCGTAATCGAGTAAATCATCGAGCAATTTATTCATCCGTTCGCTGCGATTATTGAGCAATATTAAATGTTCTTTAGAGCTATCGGGTAATATGCTTTCACAATCTTCACTGAGCCAACTGACTAATTTTCGAATAGCATTTAACGGTGATTTCAAGTCATGAGAAGCGACGTAAGCAAATTGCTCTAGATCTTGGTTTGATTTAATTAAACGCTGAGTTTTAATTTTAAGCTCTCGGGTCACTTCGTCGGCATATTCTAGTGCTTGCTTGTTTGCTCTGGAAAGAAAGATAAATAACAATAATAACAATAGATTAATAACAATGCCGCCCACCAATATAAAAAAGGGCTGATTCGACTCTGCTGCGGCGCGAAAGTCTAAATTTGAACTGATAGTAAATTGCCATTGTCGACCATATAAATTAATGTTTTTCTGTTGAATGAATAATGGTTTAGCATCTATTTTACTATTACCAGCATTATCACTGTCTTTATACATGGATTGACCATTATCGCTAATATTTAGCGTAACATGGCGTTTATCAACGGCTAATGTGCCTGAAATAAGTTTATCCATAATAAAAGGCGCATATGCCACGCCTTGTATAGACTCCTGGCGGGTCTTTACGGAGTCATGCGCCATCGCTTTGTTATAAAAAGGTGCATAAAAAAGAAAACCTGGGGTTTTTTTTGCGTCTTGCACCAAGATTATTGGCCCGGTTAATTGGGCAAGACCAGTATCTCGAGCTTTTTTGATACCTGAATACCTATTTTCTTCAAACGCGACATCTAAGCCGATCGCCTGTTTGTTAGAAAGTGCCGGCTCAATAAAGGTAATAGGCCACAGTTCATCTGCTTGATGTTCCGGGTGTATGATAAATGTGGCTCTGCTTTTTTGTTGTGCTTGAATAAAGCTATTACGTTGCTGGGGTTTAATATTGAAAATTAAACCTAAGCCATTAATGCCTGGGTAGGTTTTATCTATCCGCAAGCTACGGCTATAATTTTGCCATTGCTGGTTAGTAATATCTGCAGTGCTTGCATCAACATGGGCGACGGCGCCCCACAATGCATGTTCATACAATTCCATGCGCTCTTTTACGAGTGCTATAACTTGTAGTGATTCTCGCTCAAAGCGTTCGGTAATTCTTTTATTCACCTGCTCCGTCGCTATGTTCCAAGCAGCAAAAGTTAGTACTGCTGAAAGTACTAATATAAACCAGTGAATTCCCTGAAACTTAGTCGAGTCGATTAACTTTTGCCGCTCGGTTTCAGTATCAGTTATTTGCGTAGCCGTATGGTTCATAGCTGCCTTTTTTCTTTTTAGTTAAATATTTTAAGCTAAATAACTAGCGTAAATAGACCCGATAACCCGTTAAAAACACTCAATATAGATAATATGGCTGAAAGTCTATATTTGCTTATAAAGCAAAGTGAGTGGATTACATTACACTAAATGTAACTTGTGTTTACTTTTATTACAAAACTATTTAAACACTTAAAAATTTAATAATAGCCTCACTACAAAATAAAGATAATATAAAAATCAGCGTATTACTAGGTTGGGAATCTTTAAAAGTACTTTTTTGTTGAGTTTATGAAGATCAAGGTGACCCTGGTGAGTACTGATGAATTTTAACCATTAAAACAGTCTTAGGGAAAAGGTGAGTTAAATTAGGAAAGCTTGCGATGAATAGTAAAGATTTGCTGTTTTTTTGCTTTTAATCTATTGCAAATGCAGCGTGGTAGTGTCGGC
>TARA_R110000737_G_scaffold1677_6_pt1 | contig 19436 bp, 20 predicted proteins | sample TARA_R110000737 | Tara Oceans TARA_R110000737 (sample SAMEA4398027) | marine metagenome | biome: Polar Biome; feature: [SRF] surface water layer (ENVO:00010504); material: water (ENVO:00002006), including particulate matter (ENVO:01000060) such as... | depth 5 m | reverse complement strand
GCAGCGTCTTTTCCTAATTTACCTACTCCTATAAAACCTACTTTCATTTAATATAAATTTATTTGGGGAATATGTTTCTCTAAAAATCCCCTTGGGGTTGAATCTGGTTTTAATATGTTTGTAACTATTCTTCTATTATATTTTACAATAGGTTGAATAGTTTCTATAATATATTCTAAATCTAGGTGTCCTATTTTTTTTAATTCCTTACACAGTAAATCTGCTCTTTTTTTATCATCTAACTCTTCATCAAAACTATAATCTACTATGGGTTCAAAAGTTTTAAAACCTAATTCCCTAAGTCTTTTATGACTATTAGCATGGGAATATAAAATAAATGCCTTATTAAGCAAAATAGGTCTAAAAGTTTTTTCTGTAAAAAATACACACTCATTAGTTGTTTCAGTAACTATATCAAATATACTATTTATATACTTATCTGAAGGCCATAGGTGAGGGTTTTTAGTTTCATTAAATTTACTTCCATCTCCTTTAAACTTATCATTAAACCACTCAAATTTATAAGGTAAATCTTGATCATAGGGTCTTGGTTCTTCTTTTAAGGGCAAATTCCAAGTATAATCGCCAAATTTATTTAAATCATATTTAAACCACATATCTAAGAACATACATCTATGAACATGAGGGTTATTATTATAACTAAAAAAATGATGTTTATAATTAACAGGGTGGGGAAGCATCTTATCAACATAACTAGGATTATAAGCTCCTTTTTCTATATAATCTAAAAAATAAAGTGGATAATATTTAAATTTCCAGTCAGGAAATATATTTTGGGGATAATATATATAATCTTTATTATTACTATATGACCCTAAGAGTATTATAACTTTAGTTCCTAAACTTTTACATATATTATCTAATTCCAATAATTCAGGTGATTTCCAATTACTTACAAGGTAAATATTACACTCAGGGGCTGAGTTAAGAATTAGGGTTTTAGGAGAATAAAATTTAACTGTATCTATTATTTGTGTAATAGTGTAAAACTCCCAAAAATGATAACATACCGTTTTTGTTTTATCTTCGTATATCATGTTAAAAAATTGATATAGTGTTTAATATAAATAGTATTAGCAGGATTATAAAACATTATCTCTATAATATTTTTTTTAAAATCATATTTGCATACTTTTTATGTTGTTCAGTTGTAGGGTGGTCATCGTCACCTTTTTTTCTCATTTCGTTATCTAAACTAAATCTTTCTAAAGATGGATTTATCCAATATTCTTTAGAAGCATAATGTTTTAATATTTTACAAGATTGGCTAGATAAAAATTCTATAGTTTTTTTTCTAAGTATAGGTAAACTATATCCTGTAGGTTCTCCTGCAAAATAATCTATCCAAGGTTCAAACATATAAAACATATAAAGTTTAAATTTGTATTTATCTGAAAGTAAATTTAAATGATCTATGTAATTTACTAATTCTATTGCGTTTCCTTCAACACTAAAGTACTTATTAATATATTCTTCGTTAAAATTTTCATTATTATCTATTTGACCTAAATGTTGATATGTGCTTCTTACTTTAATTAAATCATGACGAAGAAGTGAACTCCATTGAATAATAAAAGTATGGTTCGAAAGATCTTTATTTTTATTTAAATTAATATAATCAGTAATAGCAATATACGAAAATTTTTGTCCAGAACCAGCTTCTCCTAAATTTTTAAACTCATCAAAATACTTAGATAAGTGATCTGCCCAAGTCTTATACCTATATTGAGTATAGCTGCATCCTGATGTTATAAGTTTTTTCATCTCGTACCTGTTATTTGCAAAGTATATCTAGGTTGAATTCCAATATTACTAGCTGCATGCTCTATATCATAACTGTACATTACATAGTCTCCTTTATTCCAGTTATTAAAACTTATTTTATTATACTCAAAATAATGACCAGGTTTCCAATCTTCTAAAAAAAGTATAGCCCTATATACTTCATTTTGTTCTTTATTAAATATTCTACAATATGCTTCAAAATGATCGTAATGAGGAGGCATAATATCTAAAGTATCCATTTTATAAAAAGTATACCCACAATCACATAACCCTATACTATCGCTTATGTCTTTAGTCCATCTAGGCATAGTGTTTCTACTACTGTATAGTCCGCCTGTAAAGCTTTTATGGTAGTATCCTTTATCTCTCCAAGATTTTACTTCTGATTCTTTTATTGGTTGCTTGGTATACTCGCAGGTCAAGTAATCATCTCCAATAAATAAACTATCTACCTTATCTTTTATAATCATTCTCTTATCATATCAGCTGTACAGCAGTGAAAAGATCCTCCTAACGTTCTAGAGTGTCTTATTTTTAAGTCTAAAGCTTCTATATTATATTTTTTAAGTTCATTAATTAATTCTTTCTGTCTATTATCAACTATCACTGTATTTTCATCTAAAGAAATAAGATTTATACCCACCCATTCTGATGCTCTTAATACTCCTGTATATCCTATATCCACCATAGGAGGGGAATAAATAATATCCCACCCTTTAAGTAGCTCAGGCATATTTTTTTCACTTATCCTAGATGGATTAACTAATGCTAAGCCTTCTCTAAGAATAGCAATAGTAGAATCTATATGAGAATACGAATACATATTTTCTAAGTAGTGTACTTTGTACTTATCTCCTAATAAATTCTTTAACCAGGTATAGCCTTTGTAGTTCCCTGTATTAGAATTTAAGTAGAGTATATCGTCATTATGTCTGAGTATATTAGCTGCATCAAATACAGGTTCAACTTCAGTCAAAGTTAATTTACCTAAATCGTCCCTTTGGTAGGAATCATCTGTTAATCTAGGTTTCGGTGCACATACCCACTTAGCTCCTTTGTCCATATAGTCAATAAACAGCTCTCTATAAGCATCAGTCTCAAACTGCCTTGACCTTAACGTCATAGGTGATTCTATAATGGTATCTCCTATTACTGTCATAGTATCCCTAGGGCAGAATGTATAGTATTGATCTGTTTCCCAATAACCGTTAGAAACGGTTTTTTTAGTATCTAATATATTGGGTCTATGTACTTTTGCTCCGAAATCTTCTAATGCAGATGATAGTAAATCTAAATCTTCTATTGATTCTTCATATACTTGAGCATCAAATAACCCTCTTTCTGATAAAGGTATTTTATCTTTATCTGCATAATTAATTGCATGTAAGTCAGTACCGTGGTAAGGTTGATTAGCATTATCAACTCTACCTACTATAACTTCTTTTAATTTACCGTATTCATTTTCTACATTAACCATTTTTAAATACTTTTAAATTTGTTAAATTAGGGTAATCTAAACTACTCCATCCCCTGGGTTTAGTAGCAATAGCTTTTGGTAGTTTACTGAGTCCAAGTTCTGCTGTTTCTGGTGTCATATAGTAGTGGTACCCTATACTGTGTATATCTTGATCTACCCAAGATTTACTACTGTTTTGATCTCTACCATCATAAGCCATGCTTTTTAATCTTGCATAAGCATCCTTACTGTCAGTTAGTATCATTCCTCCTCTACCTAACGGTAAGTGTTTTTTAAATTGAAAACTTAAAACCATATATGTACCTTTAATATACGAATTTTTTTTCCAGTAAACAGCTGAATCTACGATATTATCTGTAATATAGTAGTAGTCTACCCATTTATTACTAACAAAAGTACGTTTAATGTTTAACTTACTAGCTAACATTGGAACTGAAAGGTATGTATGCTTTGGTACCTTTATTTCGTTTGCTTCAGTATACCTTAGTGCTAATTCTAGTCCATGAGTACAACAGTCTACTGCTACTCCATACGGTGAATTAAACCATTCTGCAACTTTATTTTCAAATAATGTTATCCCTTGAAATGAACTGTAATTTATATTCATTTTTATTATGATTTGCGTAATTTAAATTATTATATTCATTATGTACTCTTCCTGAGGTCATTTCACTTTTCGCAAAAGTTTGAGGGTGTCCACCGATATGACTAGCCATATAGCTCCAAGAAGAGGGTGGGCTATGAATTATTGTTTCAGTATAGCTCAAACTAAAAAAATCTATTAAGTCATACCCCATATCTTTTAACTGTAGTCTAGGATCTAGAAATTTTGCGTCGTTAAGTACTTTTTTATTTTCTTTAACAATATCTTTGCAGGTTTTTATCCTACCGGGGTATTTAGTTTTGTAGTATTCGATAGCATTCTCATCAACATCTATTCCTATAAAAAACTTTGCATTTTTATCTTTTTTAATTAGGTCATCTATTATATCAAAATAAATTTGATCTCTTATAAATGTATAGTCAGGATCACACTTAGGACATACCGTGTAGTACTTCATATACCCTCTAGGTATGCTTAGTATATCATGATGGTCTAAATATACCCCGTTTCCTCTTCTTATATGAATACCAGTACGGCCCTGTACTGTGGCTTTTATTTTTTCGTGAATGATTTTATTTTTTATTTTCATAGAACCAAAAGCATCAGTATTCGGATTAAAAAAAGCTTCAACCAGATCTAGAGTATTTCCGTAAGTAAAAGCATTAGTGTACGATAGTTGATTATTTAATTTTATTTTATCATTTTTTATCCATTCTTCAACTTCTATATCTACAATAGGAGTAGTTTTTTTATTTATTTCATATAGAGTAGTATATTCAGTATTTGGAAAATTTATTAAAGTAAGTTCGGGAAACTCTTCAGGTAGTACTTTTATTATATGGTTGTTACCCATACTTTTATTTAATATACAAGCTGCCAGCCAGGTAATCAATCGGTTTCCCCATCCGGAATCTATATTCGTCACGTCATCCCAGGGATCTCTTAAAAATATTTTAGGTCTAGACATACTTTTTTAATTCAGGGTAATTTTTTCCTACTATATCAAATGTAGATTCTTTTCTATACCTATCTAAAATAGTAAACTTATTATATTCTATCTTTAACTCTTTTTCTTTTGGCTGAGTGCTATACATGAACTTAATCAAGCCGTCAATATCTGTTTGGTTGGATCCCCAGTCGTGTTTATCCCATTTACTTTTTATTCTATCTTTTGTTTCAACTGGGAGAGTATATAGGCACATATGGGAAGCGTTGTGTATTACATTTATCCATAGTGAGAATTCCGGTGTATGTTTTTTAATCCAATCGTCAAACTCAGGCAATTCGTAAGCATTTATCCAAGATAAGGTGTACGTGTAGTTAAAAAATAGTTTATCTAAGTGTATGTACTCTTTATACAGTGAATAAAAGTTAAAAATGTTTAACTTCACTTTTTCCCATTCAGCATTTTTTCTCAAATACTCAAATGTAGTTCCAAATCCATCTATACTTAAACCTATCCCTACCTGTTTAAAGTTATCTGCAATTCTTCTTAATAGTGCCTCGTTACATAAAGTACCATTAGTAGACATATTTAAAGTTATATCTTTTGCGAATCCTTTTTTAATCATTAATTCCCAAGCATTTTCCCAGTTTTTAGTGTAAAAAGGTTCTCCTCCAACAATTTCTATTCTTTTAGCATAGGGTAACCATTCTTCCATTGAAGTTATAAATTCACTCTTTGTTCCTCCAGCCTGTCCGTGTGGTAATTCGTAAAGGTGATTACTAATGCCGCTTATGTCCGACGAAGGCATGGTTTTTAGTTCTTTATACCATTCAGTACTGTGGGAACTACCACAGCTTCTACACTTTAAATTACAGGCATTAGTTAGTATAACTTGAAAATCGATTGGATATTCAGATAAAGGTTTTTTCTCTAAATTTTCGGGGGTTGCCCATTCTCCTAAGTGGTCTCTAATAATTTTATTATAATTTTCTCTCTTAGAAGTATACCCATTTTCTTCATCTTTCCAGCATACTTCACAATTTTTAGGCTTTTTGCCTTGAGTAAATTCTTCTCTAAGATTATTCATATAGTCACTATGAAATATATCTTTAATGTTATCTAATTGAGTATAATAATTGCTTCCATCAGGTTTGGTAACTTGTTCTTTTGAAATACAACAAGGACGAATTGAACCGTCCGGGTCGTTAGAAAAGCCTACCCAGGGAATGGCACATAAACTTTTCATATAGCTTTAATTTTAAATTTATCTTTATATGGTTCCCATTCGGGTAAATAATCGTAAATTTTTACGTTCCTTGTTCTATCCATAATTCTTATAAATGAATAGAATCTATCTGCATCTCTAAGATTTGGTTTTCTATCTAATTCAACTTTAAGTTTATGTATTTCATGTTCTTCTAAATACTTTATATTACTTAAAATTTTAGCTTTCATTTCATCAGGTATTAAACTAACATGCATATGATCAGGGTAATGAACATAATTATGGGCAATAAATAGATTACTATCGTCAGCAAACTTTTTAAAATTATCTATATTAAAAACATTTAAACAGCTTACTGTTTGACATAGTTCTAAAGTAAATATATCTCGATATTTTAATATCTTATTTAAGGACTTCATTATTTGATTCCAATCTGAGGGGAAACGAACATAGTAGTTTCTTTCTTCGATATCATCTATAGATAAATGAATTCTAATATTTTTAAAGTTTTTCCAAATTTCAATAAACTTATCAGGGAACTGAGTGCAATTTAAACTGTAGTGTAGGTCAATATCCTTAGAAGACCCATCTTCAATAAATTTCTCTAAAAAATAAGCGTGCTCTTTAATTAAAGTTGGTTCTCCACCATTAATCCAGATTTCCTGCAAGTTGTCACATTTAGAATAAAGTTCATCATAGAACTTATAGTCCCTATACCATTCAGTTTTTATGTCTACTTTATAATAATCATTTTCGAACTCTGTTCCTTTTAGACCAGGTAGGTCTTGATGCCACCTGTTAGATGAGAATGGATTACAAGTAGTACACTTTAAATTGCATACGGTACCTAATCTTAATTCAACGTATTTGTAATTAACTTTTATTAAACTTCCATCTGGGTTTGTGTTAGGGAGACAGTCTTTGATATGTTTTGCATATAATGTGTTAGCTTCTTGCCTTTTAGATCCTACACCTTGGTCTTCATACTTAAAACATTTTTGACATACTAGCGGTTTTACTCCGTTCATCATATCTTTACGTACTGCTTTAAATCTTTTAGAGTTAGTTATAGATTCTAAGCTATCTTTAGAAAGAAATAAATGTTCCATATCACTCTCCTCTGTAGTAGCTGTAGACATGCTGTTTTTCATTTCTGTCACACAGCAAGGGGTAACTGTCCCAATAGGGTGAGTAGCTAAGTGTATCCATGGAAGAACACAGAAACTATCTTTTATATTATCTGTTTGTTGTTCCACCATTTGTATACTTTTTTATTGTGTTTTAAATATATTTCGTTCAATACATTTTCATTTTTTCTCCACTTATCTACTCTATGTAGGTTGGCTTTTCCCTTTTTTAGGCCCTCTTCCCAGTTGGGGTACTGTTCTTGGAAGGTTGGACGGTTTTTTAAATCTTCTAAACATTCAATCCAATTAGAGTGTTTCTCATTTCCTATTAATTTAGGTTTTATATAGTCTATTATGTCATCTAAGACTTCATTATATAGAACTCTAGGTAGTACCTGAGGGCACATCATTATAGTGCTATCAAAAGCAAATGTAGTTTTAATTAAAGTATTTACATCTAATTCTACAGCTAAGTCAAATAGTTCTTTAAGGCTGAAAAGGCCTGGTGTAGTAATTGTAAGATCAAATGCTATTCCGTAATCACCATATTGTTTGTTTAGGAAAATATAATCTTTAAAGTTTTTAATCCAACTTTTCCATTTAATTCCATGTCTAACATATTCAACTATATCTCCTGTTCCATCAATTGAGGCACATATCTGTACTGTCTTAAAATGAGGTAACATATCTTTTAAATCCCAATGTTTGTAAGTAGTTCGACTAAAGTTTGTATTGTATCGAATCCATACGTTTTTAGCTAGGTCATTGTCAATTAAATATTGCATAATTTCCCAATGTATTTCCCACATAAGAGGTTCTCCACCAACCCAGTATATCTCTTCAATAGTGCCGTTCTTTACTGCTTCCCATAATTCAGCTTCTGCTACATCACGTTGAAAGTTTTCGATTGCTGGTTTGTTTTTCTTTTGAGCCCAAAAGTCGGTATTGCCTTCTCTATCGTAGTCTCCCATTTGTCTTCTTTCAGATTCCCATGAAGAAGAGAGCTGATCCCCGCACATCCTACACTTAAAGTTACACAGGTTTCTAACTCTATAATCAAATGAAATAGGTACCATTTTAGTATAGCCTGTTTCATCTGTTTTTTCAAAAGCTTCTTCTATCTTATTAGGAAATAACGTTTTATTAAAGTAATCACGGTAAATAGATATGTTAAGGAGTTTACCGTTACACACCTGACATTGAGGTATTTCATTACCTGCCAAAAGGTCTTTTCGTATACCTTTCATATAATCTGAGTTCCAGTGATCTTTTAATGTGCCAGGATTATATTGAGAATTTTGATCTGCATTTTCAGAGTCTAAGTACTGGGTAGCCCATTCTGCTTTTTCTCTAGAAGCACAACACATCCTTCTTTCACTTTGTGGTGAAAGATAGGTATGGGTAAATGGAGCCATACAGAAAGTTTTATTTCCATCTTTTGGTTTTACTTTCATATGGCAGTTTTCCCTTTGTTAACCTCTGAGACCTTTTTACGCCCTTTTTGAAGGTCTGCAACTAAGTCTATCATATCATCTTGTTGTTGTTCGTCTGGTTCTATATAGCCTTTTGATCCTGGGTTGGTCCATTGTGGATTAAGTACCCATCCTTCATCTTTAGCTTGTTGTAAAACCCCAGTAACGTATTTATTAGACTTAGCATCATCTCCATCTATAGCTTTAATAAGAGGAGTTAAATTAGTATCTGGTATACTTTCATACCATGCTCTTAATTCAGGGAATGCTTTTAGAAAGTCTTTTCCTCTTCTTTTATCATACTGTTGATAAAAAGATTTAAAATCTCTTTCTCTAGTTTCTAATGAAGATGTAAATTCATGACCAGTATCAACTTTTCTAATGTATTCTATTAACCTTAATAGTCCATCTCTTTCTATATCGAGAAATCCATTAGAGCCTTCATTCCAGTGATCGTTTACCCACTTTTCTATAACAGCAGCTCTTTCTAATCTTAGATTAGTAGGGAGAGTAACTATAGACTGAAAAGAAGGAAAGCGTAAAATATTAAAAGACATTACTGCGGCATGAGGTCCAAATACTTTTTTAAGTTGCATCATTTCATCCATAAATTCAGTAATAGAGAATAAACATAAACTGTTTATAGTCATCATAACATTTACTGATTCTAAATTAGCTTCTTTATTAATTCTGTACATATTCTTTAACCACACGCTCCAATCCAGACCATGTCTAATATATTCAGCCTGTAGCCCTACAGCTTCGCATGAACTGTAGATACTAAATTTTTTAATATTATGTGAAGCATCTATTAAAGCATCTAATAGTTTTTTCTTTTGTCCTAAATTTGAATTGACTGCGAATGGTACTTTGCAATCAGGATTATCTTTCCACCAATCCATTAGTTTCCAAAAGTCAGGAGACATAGTTGGCTCTCCTCCTGTTACTCTTAATTCTCTTAGGCTGAATTGAAGTTCTGCTTCCCACCATTTCCAAAAAGCTTCTACATAAGGGTTTTCTTTATTCTTTCTACCGTAAGGCATAGAATGAGAACCGTCGTGTTGAAATGCACCTGCTCCATCTGATACTAAGTTCTGGTAAGGGCCGTTAACTTTAATATCTTTCTGCCAAGTTGTACTAAAAGAAGCATTACAATATGAACAAGCAAAGTTACAATTAGCATCAAAAGCTATTTCTAAAGTCTTTAAGTCAACATCTTCTGTATAACCCATTGTTTCTTTAGCATCTTTTAATTCTTCATCTGTATATATAACTGATTTATATACTCTGTCTGATATTTTGTCTTTTCCTAAATCTTCTATCTTCCAGCAGTATTCACATTCTTTAGGTCTTATCCCTTCCATCATCTGCTTTCTGACAGCTTTCTTATACTTTGTATTGTGAAGTGCTTTATAACTAAACTTTAATTCATCTAAAGGGATCTTATGGGCTGGTGGGTGATGGCAGGAAGTTGTCTGTCCATTACCTAGCCAAATAGTTGCATTATACCACTTAGCACCACAAAAGGAAGCAGATAACTTATCTACAACTCTATCTCTGTATTCTTGATGAGTTTCGTCATCTTTTTTAGCGTATACTCCCATTATAATTTATGTATAAAGTTACAATTACCTGTTTTATCTACACTCTTATCGTAAATAAAATTAGTGAAATCGTGATTAGTTATTATTTCTTTTGAATCTTTAATAGTAAAGGAGTTAAGGTTTATACTAGCATAATTTAAATTAAAATTATTTTTTGGAAAATTACCTGATCCTAAAATGATATGGGGGGAGGGTGCTGAGCCAAAACTTTTATTTTCTGATAACTTATATTGTTCTTTATGTTCATTTATAAATATAGTAATATTATGATTTGGTATATGTTCTATTGAAATTTCAAACTTATCTTTAATAACAGATGGAAGGATGTAATATTCTGGACCGGTATTATAAGTTATAGTTAGTGTTAAGTTGTTTTTACTTATATCTAACCCAGTATATTCAGGTAGTATACAGAATACTGTTTGTTTTTCATTATTAATATTTAATACCTCTCCTGATATTTTAAGTTTAAAGTAATGCTCTCCTGATAGTATTTTATTAGCTGGTTTTTCTGGTAGAGTGTCACATATACTACTTGGCCAGAATATCCATGGATTACTCTTTTTTATTTCTAACATAAAACTCTTTTAATTGTGGGAATACTTCATTAAAATTAGTATCTCTTCTTTTATCTAACTTATCTACAAACTTAACAAAGTCTCTACGTTGTTTACTTACGTCAAATAGGGAATCACTTATAGCGTAGTCATAAATTCGTTTTAATTTCTGTATTTCTACATTAGAAAAACCGTAGTTATCATGTGTGAATTCTTTAATTCCGTAGTATAGTGCTTTCTTAGCTGATTCTAATATTAATTCTTTGTGTTCATCGTCTAAAATCTTTACGGATAAATGAGAAGGCCACCGTAAATATGATGTATCCAACTGAATTGCGGATGTCCAGTACCTTTTGCCGTTAGCATGCTTCTTTTTATACTCAAATACCTTATCTATAAGTTTATCATATGTAAAAACAGATAAAGCATTATATGTGGCCATTATATTCACAGTAACTTTAGGCAATTCTCTCAGCAGGTAGTCTACATTGTACCAAAATTTATCTGCATCTAAACCGAATCTAGTATATTCTGCTTGCTTTCCTTCAGCTTCTATTGAAGTAAATATAATTAACTCCTTAACCTTATTATTTTCAGTCAAGTCTTTGGCTATTACTAGTAATTTTTCTATCAGTTTATCAGGTACTCCTAAATTTGTATTAATTGCTAAAGATAAATTAGGATTTTCTTGCCAATGTTCCTGTATGTATTCTAGTGCTTTAAATGTATCTTTAATTAGTAGAGGTTCTCCTCCAGTAATTCTAAATGTATGTAAATCTTTAAATAAATCAGGCCACCATTTCCAGAAAGCTTCTACGTATGGGTTAATTTCAGCATGTTTATATGGCATTTCTCCTGCTTTTCTTAAGCTCTCTATTTCATTATACCCATTATCGTAACTACCATGCTTTTCAATCTCTTCTACCCACTTGGATGAGTATTGGGGACCACAGTAAGCACATTTAAAGTTACAGGTATTAGCAAATGATACTTCTACATACCTAGGGTTGTAATCTTCTCTCCAGCTCAAGCTTTTTATAGCTTCCATTTGATCTAACGACCAAGGTTCTGATGATTTAAATACCCTATCAGAAAAATTATTGGAATTATCTTCTATATTCCAGCAGTAGTTACATTCAGAAGGTTTTTTACCTTCCAACATTTCTTTTCTTTTACTTTTCTTAAACCTAGTGTTATGGAGTGCTGATGGGTTCCGCTTTAACTCACTTAATGGTATCTTATGAGGAGAAGGATGGTGACATGAGTGAGTCATACCTGTACCTAGGTGCATAGTTACTTGAGTCCATTTAGCTAAACAGAATCCGCAACCTTTTTTATCTAGTTTATTTTTTACCTCTTGGTAATTCATAGTCTTACATTCAACATTTTAGCCCAAGGAGTTAATACTTCTTCGCTTTCTAATGTATACTTAACCTGCTTTATACCATCTTCTTTATGGTTGAGCTTACCTTGTTGCATTTCTAGCACATATCTACGTTCATTTGCAGCTGTTGTCTTTCCTTTTGCCCAGGTACCGTTAATTAGCCCTTCATCTATGTGCGGTAAGCACCTAAATTTACCATCTCTGCGGTGAGGAATAATAGCATTGTATAGAATCATCTCTTCTTGCTTTATTACTACATCTTCACTATATTTTTCTTTGCTTTCAGTAAGTTTCCATACTGGGTTTCCTTCGCTTTTTATAGATACTTCTCCTATACCTCCTTTAAACCTCTTACCTGGGTAGTTTTCTTCGAAAGTTGGTGTATACCCTAAGTATATATCCCCTTCTTTGTACTGGCTGCTTAACCTGCCGTTGTAGTTTAATGGTGATTCTGTTCCATGACCCAGGTCGGCATCGGCTTCTATTCCATTTACGTATAGATTAACAGATCTATTACGAGGATTAAATTTAGCAGTAACCCAAGTCCATTGATTAGCATACCTCTTAATCCACATATAACTGTGCTGGTGAAACGTATTAAAGAACTGTAGGGTCATTGCTCTAGAGTTATTAAAAGAGAATCCAAAGTCTTCTCCAGGTATTCTAAATATAGGATATTCGTAGAACTTAGCTCTATTATCGCCTATAAGGTGTATAGGTGCTTTGTCTTGTTGGTGTTCTGCTTTAACTAATACTGATATTTCAAACTCTCTTTGGAAGAATCCTTTAGGTAGTATCTCTTTAGGTATAACCATTTTAGAATTATCTCCATTAAAGTAGTAATGTTCAGGATATGTCTGTAGACTGCTTGTGGTTACGTTAGTCATACCTTCTAAATGACATCTCCAAAATAAATCATCATCTTCCATACCCCAATCCCAGTACCCATTCGAATACCCGTTGGTGGCCTCTACTTGCTCTTTAGAAAATATAATTGCTCCGCCGAAATACTCAAAATACTTTAACTTATAGTCGGATTGAGATATTCTTACAGCTATATGTTGAGGATTATCGGTAGGGAATGAATAATCACATGAATTATCTTCAGGTATCATATCTATATCATGCCAAACTATATAATCACATCCATCTTCAAAGGCATGTTTAGCAGCTATATTTTTCATAGCACCTCTATTGAATAGTTTGTCATCTACTTGATGAGCAAAGTACATCTGAAAGTCTATATTTGAGTCTTTTAAGAACTTACCTACCTTAGGAATAAATTCATTAAGGTGTAATTCCCTATTTCTATACGGTACACAGACTCCTAACTTATGATTCATAACATTACCTCTAAATGATGATAGTTTTTGCTTTCAAATCTATTTCTTTCTTTGTATTTACAAGAAGTTAATCCGTCTCTTTGATAGTTAGATTTAAAAGTATAGTAATTGTTTAAATATCTTAATTGATTTTCTCTACTAGTCCAACTAATCCAGTAGCCGTCTTTATATCCATTTTCCTTGTGGGGTAAAACCTTAAATTTACCTTTTTTTCTATGTGGAATAGGTTTAAGTATATCCCTACTGGTCTGAGTTAGTGTTTGGTTGCAGTTAAATACTCTTCCGTTTCTACCTCCTTTAAGGTCTAGTAGTTCAGTACCGTTTACAAATTTCATATCATAGTAAGATGTTAGATAATCTTTTGAATTTAGTGAAAACAGACTTTTAGAAAAGTTATTACCTAATTCAGCACACTGTTCATCAGTTAATGCTTCGGAATAAGTAGCAAAAGTATCTATAGTTCCTTTAAACCAGTTATTTTTTTCTTTTCTTTCAGGATCTCCTACTCCTAAGTAGATATATTTTTGTTTTCTTATTTTTAACATCTTATCAAAAGGACTTTGCCCTACCTTTTTACCGTTTAAGTAAAATTTAACTAAAGGAGGTAAGTAGTTACCGGCTTTACTCACTGTTATAGTAGCATTGTACCTACCTGCTTGTAATCCTTTAGTAGGAAGTGAAATAGAACTTAAATCTTTTTTCCAAAATTGAAAGGTAAGGTCGAAAAAGGAATTTACTGTTAATGTAGTATCAAACCCAGGTATACTAAATATTGAATTCTCATCTGTTACCTGATCTACATCAGACATGATATCATTATACCCAAAAGAAGTATAGATTGTAAAATCTCTTATTTCTGTCAGTTTATTAGGTATTGCTACAAAGCTATCTTTGCCGTTAAATTCTAACGATACCCCTTCTCTACCTTTTTGTACTGTTTTTTTGCCGTTTAGATCTATATGATTCTCTAAACAACGTAATAGAAGGTCATCATCTTCAAATCCCCAACCAAAGAACTCATTAGAGTAGCCATTTATTTGTTTAAATAGATTTACAGGAAAAGCTGTTACTCCTCCAAAGTATTCATCAAATAAAGTTCTAGAAACTCCGTCTGGTAGGTTAACTTCAGTGATTAGGTGTGTAGGTTTATTAACATATGAATAATCAGCATCTATTGGTAGCATGTCAATATCATGAAATATAACATAATCACATCCTAACCTCTCTGCTTCTAAAAAACCTATGTTTAAAAGTTTACCTCTGTTGAATTGTTTTTTATCTGCTTGTTCAGTTATAATTAACTCAAAATCTATCTCCAGGTAATCGTTTATTTCTTTTCTAAATACGGCAAGTTGTTCTGATCGGCTTCTATAAGGTACTACTATCCCTAACTTATGCATCTTTCTTAAGTTTCTTCTTCTTTTTTAGATCAATGCCTGATAGGGGAGTCTCTTCTTTTTTGGATAAAAACTCGGATAGGTAGTACTGTATTCTCTCTCCCCACTCTTCTTTATCAACTTCTTCAAACCATAAGGTAAGGTTATCTAAAATCTTAGCTATTTTTTCAATAGCTTTTACTTTTCTTTCTTCTAAAAGCTGTTTTTCTAAATCTAGACTCATATTTTTATTATTTTATCTCTTAATTTACTCCAATGTGTATAATCATTATAGTTAATATAAGAAAATTCTTTCAATTTCTCTACTAAATACTCGGAATTAGCAATATCAATTTTACAGTCTGATGTTTTTATTGCGTTGTACATTTTTTCATACTCTTTAGAGTAGGAATACTCCTTTTTAACATCAGCCACCTTTTTTATTCTATCAATACATGTAGAGTCCCATTTAAAGTGGTGTACTTGAGTAAAACACTCTTCTACCGGCATCCGTAATGGGTGTTCTTTACCCCAACTTGTCATATTATTACCTAAATCTACATAATGTTGTCCAGAAGTAACCTCTATGTTCCCTTTCATTAAGGTTACCTTATTAGGGCATGCACCAGACATGGGGTATCGAAAGAAACCAGCTAGTGGGAATGCTTTGTGTATATCTGTCTCTCTACTTACTTGGGGAAATATACCATCTTTACCTATACGATCTATAAACCCACCTGTAACAAAGGAATATCCATGTTTGTCACAGTGTTTGATGATATTATCTACATTGTCTGGGTATGCTTGTAATTCATCGTCGTCAGATACTATCCACCAGTCGTTTGGTTTGGTTATTTTAATGGAATTGTAAATTTCTGTTACTCTTCTCCAGTTATATTTATTTTCTGTAAACACCATATAGGGTTCAATACCTAAGTCTTCTATTTCCTGTAGTATAGTATCGTTATCTGACTGTCTATATACTGCTACGTATACTTTATCTACTATATTTTCGTAGTGTTTAAGCATATGAGGTAGAATGTGTGTATTCTCGCCTACTACTGTTACTAAATTAAGCATGTTGTAGAATAGTTAAGCCTGTAGAGCTGGGTTTGGTCTTACATATACCGTTATTAAACAGATTAAATAGGTTCCACTCTTTATTGTCTTTCAATTCACCTATTAACTTACCTGGTCCGTTATTAAATGTGTCAAAATGGTTCTGATCAGCAATATCTTTACTTACTATGTAATCTTTAGAGTACGAAACATCTGTATCGTGAATAGATATAATACCTTTAGGAGATAGTATCTTACTATATAGTTCAAAGTCCTGTTTAACATCTTCATATGAATGTCCTGCGTCGATATGAAGGTAGTCTATCTTTATATCCTCTTTGATAAAGAAGCTATAGTAAGCTTTTTTAGTAGTATCGTTAATAATGCGTGGGCAAAACATTTTTCTAAAGAAAGAGTCAGTATCCAACCAATCTACTTGACCTCCTACTTCATTTGCTGCATCAACTACTATTGTAGTGCCTATATCCCCCCAGTTATAGTCATTATCACCTTCAAATACACCTTGATTATGTAAATCTATCCTAGCTTTAGTCATTATCCGGGGGATAAATCCTCCTCCAGAGCCTAAACATACACATATCTTTGCTCTCATGTACTGTATAATAGAGTATACTAGTAACCCGTCACCTAAGTCGTCATCTGTTGCTCCATGAGTCCATCTATACTTAACTGGGGTGCTCTGTAAGTATTTATTACTGTTAACATCAATACTCTCTACAGTATTGTTAGTAATATTATGTTTAATATAGTTTTTATCTAATATACTCATTAACCTCTATTTAATTTACTTAGTACTTGTATATCTACATTACTATTATTAGAGATAACCCTTCTCAAGGGCTCTATTTCATTAATATAGCTAAAACCATCTAAAGAACCTACTATTTTAGGTTTATCCATCCAGTAATGTCTGAAGTATAGAGGGATTTCTGCTGTACCTATAAGGCCTTTATTACCTTTTATCCATCTTCTGTCATTACAGTGCCATATATCAGGTATTAGACATTCATATTCTATATTATGAAGATCTAGTACATGTTTAAGTAATAATTGTTCAGCATAAACTAAGTAATTAGAGTTAGGAGCCTTTAATTTAGTAAGTTCTTTCATTAACTCTAGTGAAGTATCAGCATATGATCTAGCAAATGAAGGGTTTGGGTAGTAGTTAAAGCAACAGTTAACTGAGTTGTTATTAGGGCGGTTGAGTATATGTCTAGTACGTTTAACATATTCATCCATTACGCTTGGATAGTAACTTTCTCCATCTTCTGCATGTCCTACTATGACATTACCTTTTAAATACGTTTCAAAGCTTTTATATACTATAAAATCATGATCTAATACTACAGAAGGGGATGTAATACCTGAAAGTACTTCTAATTTAGAGCTAGCCCAAAAGACATTCTTATCTATTTCTTGATTAAATGGAACTCTAAATACGTAATCCCATATATCTATTGCATTTATATCAAATAAAAATGAATAAGTCATTTTATCACAGTATAGTGCAGTAATAGTATTAGGGTTATGTTTTTTCCACTGAATTGCAGATGTTAAAAGTAGATTTACCTTTAGTTCAGTATAAAAGCTAGGGTGTTTCTTGATATTCTCTAATATCCATATAACATTTACCATTAAAACTTATTTTTTTTTTAACAAATAGTACCTGCTGTTATTTCTCCATCACTATTAACTGTCAGTACTGAGTTTCCGTCAGAGTACTTACCTGCTGATACAGCAGTTGTTAGAGTTGCATCTGTATAATAGGCAAATGCATCGTCAAAGGCGGATCCATCTGCTGCATTCCAGTATACTGTTACGTTAGTTGACTGTGCACATGCTGTAGATGCAGTAGAGGCATGGAACCCTAAACTAGCATTATTACTAGTAGGGGAAGTTGACCAACAATAGAAGTTTGTTACACCGGTATGGGAGGTAGCAGTTAAATTTAATGTAGCATCTGTTGATATTGAAGTACTTCCTCCTGTATCTGATGTCCATTTTTGAAATACATACGGATAAGCTGGTGTAGCAACTAATCTTACTGTAGTATTATCATTATATGAGTTGTTTTTTATAGCCAAAGAGCTTCCAGCACTAACTGTACCGCTTGTATAGGGTAAAGTAACCTGTGCTGTTATGTTAGTCTTGGTTACCACGTTGCCGTAGAACAGTTTATTAGCTTTTAATTCACTATTAGCGCTAAGGTTGGTTGCTCCAGGATCAGTAATTATATCTCTAGCCCATCCTGCAGAACCAGATGTAGAAATATTATCATCTCCATCAACGTTATTAGCCCAATCATCTGTGCTACTCCAAGTTATGTTTGTATTACCGTATTCGTGAACTGCCATTTTACTCTTTTTTTATTTCTATGTTAGGAAAAGTATTTAAAAGCTCTTCTTTAACTTTATTGTAACAGAATTCAAATATGTCTTTCTGTATAGCGTCTAAAGCTGGTATATGATATTCTTTTTCTTGTTCTCCTACTTTAATGTTTTTTTCTATTTCTACTTCTTTATACTTAGTAATTTCTTCTCCTAAGTCGTCGAAACTAACATAGGGTACTCTTTCGTTTACTAGTTCTTTATTATAAATAGGCTCCTTAATTACTACTTTTTGAGTTAGATCTAGCTTTAAAACCGAAGGCAGTCTAAGTTCTTTACCTTCTAGGTTTTCTTCATCGTAAACAATTACTTCATATGAAATACTGTCTACCGGTTCAGTTTTTTCTAAATTACTATAGTAGCTCAAGCTAATAATTACTCTATTTACTTCTTTTTGAATAGTTATTTGACTTATTCTACAGTATATGGACTTAGTCGAACCTTTTACAGTGTCTGTATCTAAATTAAATAGTAATCCCATTTATATTCTGTGTTCAAGGTCAGTTACTTTTTGAGAAAGCTCTTTTACTGCTTCTATAAGGACTGCTGTTAGTTTTTGATAATCTACTGAAAGGTATCCATGTTCTCTTTGTTGAACAAGTTCTGGATACTGTTCTTGAACTTCTTGGGCTATTACTCCAATGTCACTTCCTTCGTGAGAATGGATAGTTTTTCGTTCTTCATCAGTTAAATCTTTCCAATCAAAAGTAACACCTCTTAAAGAGTTAACTTTATCTAATGCTCTATCTAATTGTACTATATTTTCTTTTAGTCTTTCATCAGATGAATAGAATGCTGTAACATCATTAGTAGCTCTAATCTCTCCTGTAGTTCCAGATGCTGCAGTACCTATTCCCAAGCTGTCTATTTGCACGTCATTAAACTGTACGTCTGAAGTTGTAACAAGTGCTTGGTCAAATGCTCCTAAATATCCCCATTGGGTAGCTGATATTGTAGTAGAGCCGATAGCTTCTAATTGAGCTCCTTCTGCTGCAGTTAAATTAGAGATTTCTGTTACTTGAGAAGCTGCTACAGTTTTGTTTGTTAA
>TARA_R110000737_G_scaffold21652_2_pt1 | contig 19439 bp, 36 predicted proteins | sample TARA_R110000737 | Tara Oceans TARA_R110000737 (sample SAMEA4398027) | marine metagenome | biome: Polar Biome; feature: [SRF] surface water layer (ENVO:00010504); material: water (ENVO:00002006), including particulate matter (ENVO:01000060) such as... | depth 5 m | reverse complement strand
TTCCATAATTTCAATTTATAACATTAATTAATTTTAATCTCGTGCCTAAACTACAATTACTCATAGCATTATAAAAAACTATTGTATTTCTTTTTTACAGTCCATGCATTTATTATAGTCTAATTCCATTTTTGCCCGCTCGTGCCTTTCTAGTTTACAATCGCATTTTATAACATCATCTGAAACACTACTATTAACTTTGCTTTGGTGGTATTGTTCCATTGCTTCAATAACATTTTTTTCATAAAACAACCATTGACCATGCTCTTCATCTTCACCGCTCCAATTTTTAGGCAGGTTTAATGTTTTCAAAAACTCTTTAGCTGTCATTTTCTTCATCTCTTTTAATTCGTTAATAACATTGTTTAGCTGTAGCATTTAAACAAATTAATTACGTTTCTTCCGTTTCTTTCTTAGTTTATTTCGTTTCATTCTTATTTTATGTTTCAATCTTATTTCTTCGTGCTGTAATGGATAATCATAAGATGACCCGTCATTTTTTGTCATCAAATAACTTTTCTGTTTTTTCATATTTCCATCAGTTTATAACACAGTATAAAAACAACTGCGTAGATTTTTATTCTTACCATTAAAATTTCGCGCCTTCAATAGGAAAATATTTTATAAAGTAATGAAGATTTATTTCAACAACGTTTGAAGTTGATTCTTGCAATTCTTTTGCTTTCAGGTAGTAATCAACAGAATATTTTGAATAAAGTTCTTGATAGGTTCTTAAATCAAATTCATTAAAAAGAAATTCTAAAAAATCGCCTTCAATATTAATTAAGGCTTCAGAAGATTCTTTGAATTGTTTTATTATTCTTTGCCTTCCTTCTGATATTTTAGAATGGATCAGGTGCAATTTAATACGCTCCATAAAGTTGTTTGTTTAGTTTATTAAAGATAATTAAAAAGATTCTTCGGCCCATTCAATTAAATCTTCTAAATCTTGAAGGGCTGTTTCATTTCCTTTTAAAAGGGTTCTTAATTCCTTCCTATGTGTATAAGCGTCCAAACGGCTTACTTTTTCACTATTTAAAATTTTGCTTGCTGTTTCTGTTGCCTTAAACACAAAAGGAAATTTTTTTTTCAATTCTTCAGTTGAAGGGTTGTTTTCATTTACTTCAAACCAAAATAAAACGCCTTGATTTGTATGTTCCCAGTTGAACGAATTAACTAAATCAGTGCCTTCTGTTTCTTTGTTTCTAAGTGCTAAAGCTTTTGCTTCAGGGCTTTTAATTTCTTCAATTTTCATTTCTTTTTGTTTAAAGGTTTAACCCATTCTTCAAGCCTATCTTTGCACTCTTTTTTGTCGCATATTCCTTTGTTAGGTAAAGGAACGTAATCTTCGCAAATAGCGCACCTGATCCCATCAATTGAAAATTGCGGTGCTTTATATTTCAATTTGTATTCCATTGCTTAAATGTTACCTTCTTTCTTTCTGTAAGTTTCTTAACCTGAAGAAGCCGTTAAATTCAGCATATTCAAGCATCATTTTTCTTGCGTAATCAGGTGCAAAATTATTGTTAACCTTGAAACCGTCGTTTCCAGTGGCCCCAGTGTGCCACCTGATCAATTCAAGTATTCCTTTTGCCCCGTAAGTTTTAAAGCCCTTCAATCTTGTTTGCTTTGATAGTTCAACAAAAGCTTTCCATATTGCAGGGTTTTCTTTGTCGTATTTCTTAAAATCTGTTTTCATTTCTTTGCTTTGTTTTACTGTTTATAATTACATTTTGATAATCTTTTCACCCTTTAAAACTGCGCCTGAAAACATCACTTGAATTAAAATTAATATAACCATAATTAATTGAATTTGACCGCTTTGCAAGTCTTTAAACTCATTAGTAAACCAGTAAAAATTGCCTTGATTCATTAATAAACCAATTAAATAAATTGGTATTAAAACCGCTAAATTTAACCCTGTGAAAACCTTCAAAAATTTTAGTGCTTTTTTCATCTTTTTTTTCTTCAAATTTAAACCAAACCAAAAGAACAGCAATAAAAAAAACAGGTTATTTGTTCAATTGGTATTTATTTATAATCATTCTAAATAAGCGAATCAAAAGCGTTTTTAACTTTTGTAACTTCCTGCAGGCTGTTTTTATAAGTCTGAATTGAAACGGCTGATTTAATTCGTTCAATATTCATTTCCGCAAATCTTTCAGGATCAAAAATAATTTCTGCTTTATTAATCCTGAAGGGTTCACTTCTTTTTTTAAACTCATTCAACCAGTTTATAATTGCTTCTTCTTGTTTATGCCTGATCATAAATTAAAGTTATTCTTATTGTACATTTTTCATTTAAAAAGTCGTTGAAACTGTAACCAGTTTTAACAAATACTTTTTTCGGCTTCTTATCTTTGCTTACTCTTTCAACGGCCTTGTTTAATTGCCTTTCAATCTTTTCAAGGTCATCAAGTTTTGATTCTTTTATTCTAAAATTAAATACTTCTTTCATTTGTTTAGTTTTTAAAATTTTATACTTTCTAAAGTTGCCCCTGCTCTTAATTTCCCGTTAATAAATTGTTCCAAATATAATTTTGAAGCGCGTTCTTTTATCTTCCTTTCTGCTGAAGCTCCAACTTCTTCAAGTTTTAATTCTTCAATTAAATTATTTATTGAAGTTTTGTTGTTCATTGTTAAATCGTTTTTAAGCGACTGTTTCAAACTCTTTCTACTCCTTACCTTAAATTGAATTGTTTCTTCCTTAGAAATGATTAAAACGCCCTTTTTAAGCATCTTTAACAGTATTGAAGAAGCAATTGGATCATCAAAAACAACTTCTGTTTTATTTTTTAACGCTTTTTCATAGGGTTTATAAAGGCAGTTATTAATAAAATCTTCTTCAATCGCTTCAACTTCTTCAGGTTTTAAAGGTTTTTCAGATTCAACCCTTTCAAGTTCTTTGTAATATTTCAAAAGTGCTTTGTTTCTAAATGATTTGTAACTGTTTAAAACATCAGCGACAAATTTTTGACTAAAATTTTGATAAGCTCCAGTTGAAAAACTTAATTTTCCTGCGTTGTATTTCGCAAAAGCTTCCCTAATTTCTGTAAAGCTAAAATCTTTAAATTCTGTTTTTATGAATTTTAATAGTTCTAAAGAAGCCCAATCTTCAAGCGGTTCGTTTACGCCTGAATTAACAGATATTAATTTTAAAGCGGTTGCAACTTCTTTAAATTGGTTTTCGTTGTAATCCCTGATTTTTAATTTACAAAAGTGACCAGTCAACAGGTTCTGTTCCTCTAAGCTTAGAATTTTCGATATTTTCCCGAAGCCTTGCTTGAACTCCTTTACTTTGATTTCCTGTTTGGCCTGTGTTTGCAATAATTTCATCTTCAAAAGTTTTTTGATTTAAATAAGTTAGTGGATCTTTACGAAATTTTTTATCAGGGGTTGATTTTACGTAAGCAGGCAAAGTTTCAAAAATCTTTTCAATTTCTTGGTTTTTAAGTTTGAAGAACTTGGTTTTAACTTTTTCTTTATTTCTGCTTTTATCGTAAGTTTCCCAAAAATTAAAAAATAAAGCTTCTTTTTCAGCGCAAGCGGTTTTTTCTTTATTTACTCTTTTCTTTTCTTCTCTCTTCTCTTCTCCTCTCTTCTCTTCTAATTGGCTTTGATTCGGTTTTGATTCGCTTAACGAAATTAAAGCGGTCGGTTTATTTGGGTTTTGTTTCGCTTTTCTTGGTCGCCCGCCTAACTTTCCGTTTTGGCTGTTAGTCAATGATTTAGAAACCCTTTCTTCAAGTTGTTCATTAAGGAATGAAATCGAAATAAAATCTTCTTCAACATCAATAAAGCCTTCTTCAATTAAAGAATTAAAACTTTCTTCACTTGCAAACCTGAATCTTTTTTTAATTTTAGAAAAAGAAAGCCTTCCTTCTTTGGACCAGTAAAGCGCGCAGATATTTATAAATAAACCTTGCGTTTCTAAATCTTCAATTGTTATTTCACCGTCCAACCATTCAGAAGTAATAAATTTAAAATAAGGTAATTCTTTAGCCATTGGTTTAAGGTTTTAAACTTGTTTAATTTTAATTAAATTTTTTTAAGGCTTAATTGAAAAAACATCAACGAATTTTACCCCGTCAATTTTAACAATAATCAATTCCTTTTTTTCGTGCAACTTGTTAACCCAAGTTATTGATTTCCCGATACTTTGAGCGTAATTGCTTATTTTCTTATATCTTTTCAAATCCATATATTTAAATTTAAGTATTTAGTTGTAAACCTGCAACTGTTTTAATCAATTGTTTTTAATTATTTCTTTAAGCATTGAATCATAATTATATGCGATTTGCACAACTTTACCTTCTTCAAGGTGCAATTCTTTCATTGCGTAGTTTATAGGCTTTAAAACCTTTCCTGATTCAGTCGTTGTTTCTTCTAAACAACAGATTAAAAACTTTCTTTCTTGTATTCCTTCAATCATAATATTGATAATTTTAATTCAATTCTAGGGTTGTACCTATCAACGCCTTTCTTCATATTTAACTCAAAGCAAAGATTATCATTTTTAATTACTCCTTCATTCTGTAAAGAATCAAGTATTGCTTTTGCTGAATTATCCAAATCAGAAGCCGAAGTTTTAAAATAAACAAATAAATCTAATCTGAAAGGCTTGCAGATATTCGCGTTTTTTAATTCCTTACTGTAACAGGCCCGCGCAAAGATTTCAAACATTCGTACTTTTTCGGATTTTGCAAGCCCTGCTTTGTAACCGTTGGGCGTTTTTCTTCTTATTATTTTATAAGTATTAGATTTTGAAGGCGCGTTTGCGTGAATAGTTGCTTTGTATTCCATTATATAAAGGGTTAATTTCGGGTGTTTTTTTAAAAAAAAAGGGTAACAAATTTTATAATATAAAGTTCATTACCCTAATTAATTAATTTAATAAATTAGATTTTAAATTCATTAAATCCTCCAATGTTTCAGCGTTCAAAACTTCTAAAGCTTCAATTAAAATTACTTTAAAATCTTCTAATAAATAAAAAGTGCAATTATTTATTAATTTAGCAGAACATTTTTTTGTAATTATAAACTGGATATAAAAAGGCGGTTGAATTCCGTCATCAATTCCAACTGTAACTATTATAAAATTTTCTTTTTTGGTGAATCTTAAACCTACCGAATTATTATCTTTTGCGGGGTTAACGTTTATTTTTAAATTTTTTATATTTTTATTTACAAATTCATTTTTGCCAACAGAATAAAGCCCTTTTGTAAGTTCTTGATCGTAATGAAGTTTAACTTCAATTGTTTTAAAATTATCGTTTGTAATTTGTTGTTTCAATTTCATATTTAGTTTTTTTTAATTAATTATTTTCAATTACCACTTCTTCAACGTAAGGAAAGAAATCACAAATTTTTGTTTTTGATACGCTTACAATTTCCCAGTTAACAACAGAATCTTCAAACCTTGCTTCAATTTTTTCAAAAGCTTCTTTTGTTTCGTTGGATTGTACAAGGTAAACTTCATTTACTGCCTTTCCTTTTCCTGAATCAGTATCTTCTGAAACAAAAGAAACTTTAACTTTGAAGAAATTGCTTTTTGATTCATCAATTACAACCCCGTGAATGTTCATTTTATCGCATTTTATAAGGTCGTATTCTGCAATATATTCTTCAAGTATTGTTTGAAGCCTTGTTTCTGCTTCAATGAAGGAAAGAGAATTTAAAACATATTCTTCAATCACGCTTTTAATTGTTCCATCTTCTGCGCTTTGCTTCAGATATTTAATTTTAGTTAAAAAATATTCGTTCATAATTAAATTTGATTTAGTGCCCATTTTTTAAAGGCGTTGAATTTTTGATTTATTAATTCTTTCTTTTCCTGAATGTCTTTATCTGAAATATTAATTTCATTTATTGAAAATCCGTTTACCCATTCAATTAATTTATCTTTGTCGGGTGCTTGGTTTTTAATCCTTAAAGCTTCAGCTTCAGCTTTTTTATTTGCTTCAATTTTTTTTCTTTCTTGATCTTCAGCTTCCTTTTTTTCTCTTAAAGCCTTTTCAAGTTTTTTGTTTTCAACTTCCTTTTTTTCGGCTTCTTTTTTTAACCTTAAATTTTCGGCTTCAATTTCCTTTCTTTCTTCAGCTTCTTTAACTTTTAATTCTTCAGCTTCAGCTTTTTCTTTTTCAACTTTTAAAGCTTCCTTTTTTTCGGCTTCAATCTTTGCTTCAAATCCTAGTTTCAAAGTGTTTTTATAATCAACAAAAGCTTCTTCGCTCATTTCGGAAAGATTTAAAATATTTCCTGTTTGATTATATTCAGAAATTGCTTCTGATCTTTCCGCCTGAAGATTTAATTTTCTTTCAATCTCTAAGTTTTTAATATAGTTTTCAAGTTCAGAAAGTTTTTCTTCTTTACCTTGTGAAGCGAATAGTTGCGCGTTTTTCCATCCATCCACAAATTTACCACCCGATAAATAAAACGCCTTTTGTTTTTTATGTATTGAAGCCGTTCCTGTTCTTACTTTAACATACTTCAATCGCAATTCTTTTGCAACCTTTGCTGTTGTTGGGTTTTCAATATCAAGCTTTAACACTTCGTTAAATTCTTCTTCAAACTCAACCATTTTATTAAGCATTGGCTGAAACTGTTGCTGAATCCCTTTTGCAGTGCTTTCTTCAAGTCCGAAAATTTCAGGATCAAATACAATTAAATTTTTCATAATTAATTTATTAAATTTTCGTGATATTCTTTAAATGATTTTGATTTCAATTCGTAAATTCTTCCCTCTGAATCACTCATTATTAATTTAAACTTTTCAGTGTTTGCTTTGAAGAACTTAACGCAAGATTGAAGTAAATCTTTTGTGTAAAAATCTTTCCCTGTTTCCCGTTTAAATTGGTTTTCCTGCGCAACTTTGCGATCCTTTAAAGATAGTATTGCAAAATAATCATTTGAAACCCTATCAACCCCTTTATTTTTAAGCTTCTGATGTGAAACCCCAATTGAAAAACAAATTTCATCTTGCATTAATTGCCTTATAATTTCCTTTGACATTTTTTTATTTTATTGAAAGTGAATAATTAGTTGTTAAACTTGCGCCAGTTACTTCTTCACCTGAAGCAATGGCTTCTTTAATTGCTTTCTTATCAGGTGATTTTGTAACCTTTTCAACAATAAACGCTTCAGGTAATAAATCAGAATCTTCAACAGTAACTGAAGTTGATTTTCTTTTCTTGAAGGTATGCAAACCAACAATTAAACCTTTCTTTTCATCACCGAACAAATTAACAGCGTTTAAAAGCCTTCCTTTTAAATTTGTTATCAATGTATTGCTTCGCTTTTTCATTGCTGTTAAACGCTTAATTTCATCATCTATTGAAGAAATTGTTCCTTCTTCTTTCTTAATAATTGAATAGTAAGCAATTGATTTGCTTTCAAGTTGCCCTTCAGCAATTTCAAGTTGATCAGATTGTTCTTCTGTAATTTCCCCTTCTGCTTCTTCGATTTGATCAAATAGGTTTAATAAATCGTTTTGAATTTCATAAAGTGTTGCCATTTTGTTTTGGTTTTAATTGTTTATAATTCGTTTTTAATAAGCTTAATTTCTTCAAAAATATCTTTCAATATTATATCAAATTGGCCTTTAACTTTGAGCCTTAAAATTGCTTTAGTAATTAATTCTTTCATTTGTTTAATTTATTGGGTTTATAAAAAAGCCCCGAAGGGCGTTAATTAATCTATTAATTCAAAACCATTTTTATTACAAAATTCTTTGCTTTTAGTATTTAACAATTCCAAAGTAAAATTTTCTTTAATTTCTTTTTCTGTTTTACCTTTTAATAATTCTTCTTTTGCATAAGAAGTAAAAAGTTTTTTTGCTAAATATTTTGCTGAAATTTTCATAATTTGTTGCGTTTTTTTTAAAGATACAACCAAAGCAAGCAAAAACAAGTGAAAAAATGCGTTATTTGTTCGCTTGGTGTTTATTTAGATTCATTCTAAATAAGAAAAACCCCGTTCAAGTTAATGAATTCAGGGTTTTTAAAGGTTTTCACACTGTTTAAAGTTTAACCCAATTCTTTCAATTCTCTTTTCAGTTCTTCATATTCTTCACGGGCCTTTGTTACTTCCTGAATTAAACGTTCTTTTTCTGTTGAAACTCTTTTGAAGCTTATTTCAACGTAATTTGAAGTTTGAAATTCAATCTTGAAAGAATTTAAACCTTCTTTTTTAGCTATTAAGCAGGCGTTGATTAATTCGTGAAGCGTATCTTTTTTATGATTAATTTTTACTTTCATTTTTGTAAAGTTTAAAGGGGTTGAATTAATCAACCCCTGATTAATTAAAAAGGAAGATCATCTTCTTTTAAGTCTTCAATAATAGTTGTTTTTGCAATCGGTGCAATTGGCCCTGAAGAAGGTATTGATTCAATTTTCCAAGCATCTAAAGAATTAAAATATTTAACTTCTCCTTCTGCGTTTGTCCATTCCCTACCGCGTAGATTGAAATTTACAGAAACTTCTTCACCAATATTTAAACCGTCTAGCAAGTCGCAACGGTCTTGCGTTGCTTGAAGTTGAATGTGTTGCGGGTACTGGGTTGATTCATCAGTTAAAACAAATTCTCTAAGAGAAAATTTTTCTGAAATTTGTCTTGTTTCTTTTACTTCTTTTAATACTCCTCTTAATTGATACATAGTTTAAAATTTAATTGTTTGATTTTAATTGATTATAAAGTTCTTGAAGTTCTTCTTTCTGTTCTTCTTTCCTGAATTGGTATTTTTCAAAAACCTGTTCAAGTTGCTTTTCATTTAACGCCTTGCACTTTTCAAAAATTTCATCTGTGATCCAAAGCTTAACAACTGCTTTTTTAACAGGTGCAACTTTAGCAGGTGCAACTTTTACAGGCTGTTTTATATCTTCTGAATTTAAAACGTCTGAATCATCAATGTGACCTGTTGCAATCATAAAATTATAAAGAAGGGTGTATTTTAAAGCGTAAGTTGTTGCTTTCCCTGCGCTCTTATCTTGTGAATCAACCCCGTGCCCGTAACCTTGTAATTCAATACTTTCACCGCTTTCGTGGTAAAGCTTGTATGTTGTTATTACTTCAGTAAAAACTGATTGTTTTCTTTTTATTTGTGTTTTTTTATTGTAAGTGCTTTCTTCTTCCCATTTTTCAACCGTAACTGTTGGTTCTATTTTTACAGGAAATATTGCAAGCCCGTTTTTAATCATTGCTTTACCGATTACATTTTTAACGTCTTTGTCTGCGATTCCTTTGTAACCAAAATTACCCGTACCTACGTTTAAATTTTTTTCTATGTTTCGGACTTCTGAAGAAACCGCAACAACTGCTTTAACTAAGTTTTTCATCTTATTATTTGTTTTTGTTTGTTAGTCTGTATAAATAAGCCCCGCAACCAATTACAAAGGGCGTTTCTTCGGCTTCTAAAAGGTCAACAACTTGATTAAGCTTCAAAGTATAAAGCCCGTTTAAATCGTCGATAAAATCAAGCCCTGTTAAGTATTCTTTTCCAGTTGCTATTTCATAAATTTTCAAGAAATCTTGGTAATCTAAGTTTTCACGTTCTAAAGTTCTAAACAAAGAAGTTTGAGATTTGCCCAACTGTTCCGCAATTGTTCCCAAACTGTAACCGTTTATTTTTATAAAGAAGTGAATAATATCTTTTTGATTCTTTGCTTGAAGCTCCAGTTTCTTAACTTTACCGCCTGAAGTTTCAACTTCATAGGTTGTAAAATCAGCCCGCAAGAACTTTGATTTTGTAGTTATTTTTTTCATAGTTATTTTTTGCTAAAGTTAAGCCCAAAGCAATGAAAAAACAATAAATAAAATGATTTATTTGTTCAATTGGACGTAATTTAGAATGATTCTAAACAAGAAAAGCACCCCCGAAGAGGTGCAAAACTAAACAAAAAACGGCAACAAAGCCAAAGAAACAAAGCGTTTAACCCCAAAAACTAAATTTTGTTAAGAGTTTAAAAAGTTTTTCAGCACTTTCAATTTCCATTGCACCAAATGCAACTGAAGCTGTTATTATTATGGCCGTAATATATCCCAAGTTTTTTGAATAATCTTTTACCCCTTCGCCATTATCAGGTGAAGCGGTTGAATTTTTAACTGCTGAAGGAACGCCAAAAAGCAACCCATCAATTAAACCTTTTCCGAATCTGAATATTTTCTTTTTCACGGGTTAAATATAACTATTTTATTTGAACCCGTAAAGGTGCAATCAATATGCAACCAAGTAATGGTTTTATGTGCGTTTTCAATACGTGTAAGGCCCAATTCAATAAATTCTGCTTCATTCTGTATTATGTAAGCCTGCACCGCGATAGGATCAATTAATTCAATGTTAAACTTTAAATCAAGCCCGCGCCCAAATTTATGGGCCGAAAAAGAAGCACCAATTTTAGTTTCAAAAGGGCGCCAACCTGAAAGGTTATAATTCCCGCCAAGGTATTTATCATTTACAGTTATTGAGCCGAATTGATCGCGCAATCTTTGTGCAATTTTAACAATTCTAACATCAATAAATGTTTTCCAGTTTCGCCCGTGGTATTCAATAGGCAGTAATTCAATATCAAAAAAATCTTTTGTTACTCTTTGAGCCATTTTCCCGCTTGTTTTTTAGTTTTGAATAGTTTTATTTCAACTTTGCCTTTAAGATATAAACATTTAATCAATAAATTCAGTAAAAATATTTGAATATTGTTAATATTTGCGTCAACAAAAGCGATTCTTTCAAGTTTGCTTTGATTCCCGTTAATACTTAAATGATCAATTGCTTTTGTGTTTGAAGTAACGCCTTTCTGTATGTCAACCATAAACCGAAAAAAACCCAGTTCAATAAAAGTTTCATTTATTGAAATTATTGAAGCAACTGTTTCCCGATCAAGAAAAGAATTTTTCTTTATTCTTATAATGCAATAGCCGAAACTGGGTTTAATAAAAACGCTATGAGTGTCAAAATTAAGCACTAGAAAAAGTTTATTGATTTAGAAAAAAAAACATAAAACAAAAAAGCCAAAACCAATATTTTTAATATTAACTTCAGCCTTAAATAAAAGTTTTTTCTGTAAACCGATACAATAAATAAAACGTATAAAAACGCGCGCACTTTTTATTTCTTCTTTTCAGATTTTTCTTTCTTTATAAAAGTGTAAATTGCAATCCCTGCCAAAATAACAGAACCAAGATTTGCAAGGCTTGAAAGTAAAACGGAAACGTCACCAATTTGTAAACCTAAAAAACCAAGCGTTACCGCAAAAAATCCTTCTTTAAAAAATAATTCATTCAGATTCATATCGTTTTTATTATTCATTTTTGAAGGGGTTTATAATTTTATAATAGTTATTATTTTACTTTTTAAGGCGTTAATTATACAAAACGTATAAATAAACGAATAAAAACAAATTATTCACTACAAGCAACCCTAAACCCCTTTTTTATTACTCTTTTACTTCAGGTTTTGTTTCAATATTCACAAATTCCCCTTCTTCATTCAACCCAATATTCAAAGCACTTAAAATATGGCCCATTGCTTGATTTGCTTGCGAAGCTTGCGCGGTTGATTTTATCAGCCCTGAAGCTTGCGATCCTTCAATAATTCCGAAAACTACTTTCAAAGATTGATTTAATTGTTCGTTCATTTTTATTTGTTTTTTAGTTTCTTTAAATATATAAATAATTCTATAAAGTTGTAAGAAATTTCTTTTCTTCGCCCTTTTAAGAAGTGCCTTAATCTAAAGAAAGAACCAAAAACCCGAACCCCTGCAAAGTTTTTTCTTGCGTTTGGATCTTTTAAAAGCCTTTGAATTCTATAAAAAATAAAATCTGCTTTATATCCACCACCGTAAACCCTGTATAAATAATCGTGAAAAAAAGAACAAATTGAAGGGTGCGCAAAATCTTGTATAAACGTCGAACCGTCGAACCCTTTTTTAATCCAAAACCTTGAAGCCCACATTTCAAAAAATGCAGGTTTTAAAAAGTTTAAATTATTATCTTCTATTTGTCGAAGTAAAGAATTTTTAACTTCTTCTTCTGTTAAATATGGGTAAATGTTTCCGAAGTATTCCAAAATTAAACTTCTTCAACTAAAACAACGTTTTCAATTTCCCAACTGAATTCATCAGCAATTATTTTGCGTTGTAATTCTTTGTAAGTCATAAATCCCCAAGTTGGAACCTCAACAACTGGATATGTGAAATTAACAATTCTTTGATCTTCTTCTGAATCCCAAGCCTTGAAAAAATATTTCCCTTGTAAATAACTTTCTTCTGAAAAATAAACTTTAAACTCACACTTCAGAAGACCATCGCTTTCTGCTCCGTTAGAATTTACGTTTATTTTTAAAACAGGATTTGTAATGACTTCACCGAAATCACTTGTTAAGGTTCCTGATACTTTGTAATAAATTGAATTTGTACTTTCCATTTTTATATATATTTAAATTGTTATGTTAATTGAACTTTTTTAATTGTTCCGCCATCGTTAAATGCTAGAAATACATCTCCGCTTGATGTGTTTTTATGAACTCCGAAATCTTTGTCATTTGGAAAAGTAGCGGTAGAAGGGTCTATATTATGACTTCTGTATCCATTGAATTGCATCATCCCTGCAGGTGATTTAACTGTGATTTCAGTGTCAAAATATGCCTTGTCTACTGACAAATCGTAACCCGAAACAGGTTCGAAATTTGTACCAATAGAAATCTCTTTATTTTGTTTCACTTGCATCGCCCATGCTCCACCAACTAGCAACCCTAAACTTCCCGTACTTATTATAGTATTAGCACTTCCAGCTATAACAAAATCAAAATCATTTGAACCGTTCGCAAGGTTTAAGCCTATCCCATTATTAGAAGTTCCGTTAAATTTTAACCCTCCGATACTATTAATATTAGAGAATTGTAAAACATTGCTATCTTGATTAACAACACTATCACCCCCCAAATTCACATTTCCATTATCCAAGAAATCCCAAAGTTTATTTGGTGTTGTATCATTGTCGTAAATAGCTAATGCGCTACTTCCCGAAGTTCCAATTCCTTGAACGTTTACAGTACCATTTTTAAAAGTTAAATTATCTGTTAATGTTACAACAGGCGAAGAACCTAAATTTAAATTTCCATTGTCTAAAAAATTAAACATTGTATCACCGTTTTGTTTTTTGAATAAAACAGCCGTTGAACCAAGATTTGTTTCCGCTTGAACTAACAAAGAACCCTGCGAAATGTTTAACGTTCCATTTGTAAACGTTAAATAATTCGAGTTTAAATTGTGCGAATACATACCGCCTAAAGTTAACCCGTTCGTGTTTAAAATATTGCTTGAGTTTGCCTGAATGAAGGCTTGAAACTGCGCGAATTCTAACTTTTGAGATTGAAAAACATCAGGTGAAGTTGAAATTCTTTTTGAAACATCAACTAAATCACCATCAGCAAAAGTTGCAACCGCGTTTGCGTATTCTGAAATTTTACCTACCATAATATTAAAAATAATTTCGTTTAATTGTGTTTCTTTGACGTTCTCCGAATTGTATTTTAATAACTGCGCACTTGTTAAAGATAAAATCTTTTACTTCTTCAATTCCTGTTGCCTTAATTTCTTTTTCAGTTAAAACCCAGTGATTAAAGAAGTTGTATGAAGTTACTATTATTTTGTTACCAAGTATTAAATCCTTTAATAAAATAGTTGAATTCGTATAACTTAAAGGTTCACTTTCAAAAGTGTAATTAAAAAGAACCTGATCTTGTACTTGCTCGAATTTGTGCGCGCTTGTTTCGTGCTCATCAGTTATAAATTCAGGGTTATTATTGTACCCTATATTTCCCTTAAACCTTATTTGTTGCTCAATGTTTAAGCCTGTGAAATCAATCTGATTATCTAAGATACGCCCATTTTGAAACCAAGTAAAACGGGTTGAACCTTCTGCGCGTGTATTTGCGTATATTTTCAAATTGTAATTACTTGAATATTCTGAAACAGTGCCACCGCCTAAAATATTCGTTTCAACTCTTACTGAATATAAACCTTCTCCATAACTTTGCAAAACTTTTTGCCATTCTAAAAACAGCGTTGAAAGTTTTAGTTGTGTTAAAAAAGTTCCTGCAGGTAACAATTCACCAAAAGAATAATCTGTTATTTGTATTAAATCAACCCCGTTTTTTTGAAGCCAAAAATCAACCGTTCCTGAATCTGCCAAAGAAAGCCCGAAAAATTTACTTTTATCGTTTTTTATTTCTGAAGTAACAACCGATTCTGCAAGAACTAAGTTTTCAATACTGCAGGAATCACAGGCGCAAGAACCCGCGCAACTTGATAAGCTGTTAATCGCGCCCGTAGGCGTTAATGTTGTTATTCCTGAAAGCCCAAAAGTATTTTGAAACAAATACCCATCTAAAGGCATCGGGGTTGGGTTTGCTTGATCTGTTATTATCATTTTATTCTTCTTCTTTTGTTGTTGAATCTTCGGTTACTTTCGTTGTTCCGTCCTCCATTAATTTACCATCAATAGCAGTTCCAAATTTAACAAAAGGTCGAACTGAAATAGTAAATTTATTATCAGGTAAAATTGAAGCAGTTGCTTCTTTTATAAGCCCTTCAAACTCTAAACTTGAACCGTTGTTAACAACCTTCAATTTTGTTTCTGTTATTAACGGTTGTATTGTGTTGCTTCCTAAAGGTATAATTAAAGAATCTGTTTCTTGAATCTTATTGTTTCCCCCGCTTTGGTATGTTTCAAGCCTTAAATCACCGTTAACAACTGCGCCTGAAGGCATTGGGGTTGTTAAGTTACAAATTCCTTTTACGATCGTGTCCTGTGAACGGTTTATTAATTGATCAGGATAAGGGATTCCTGAAAGCGTTTGTAATTCAATACTTGCTGAACTATACATTGAAGCCCCATCTTCTTGGTAATCAAAAACTTCAATTGAAGGTAATCTTTCCCTGTATAAAGTTGCGGTTGAAAAATCATCATTTGAAACATTCGCTTCAATAAAAACTTTTATTTCGTAATTATTTACGCCTGAATAATTTGAAAGATTTTGGTTTAATCCGTCGTTTGGTTGTGTATTATCAAAGAAAACCCCGTCAACGTCTAAAAGTGCCAAATAATCAGCGTAAGACAATCGGAAAGGATAAAACAATTTATAAAGTTCTTTTGTTCCGCTTACTCCATTATTAAAAAGCTCCATTTTATTAAACCTATCACTTGAAGGAAGGTTGTAATTTAAAGAAACGTTTTGCGAAATTTGTTGAACCCCTGAAGCCTGCGGGCTATCAGATAAAACAAATCTTTGTGAATAAATATCAAAATGCGATTCTGTAACCGTATTAAAAGCAACCAATTTAAAAGTTAAATCTTGAATTTTTGCGTTTAATGCTTTATCAAGTCCAAAAACTGATTCCATTAAAAACATATCTTCAACCCAACCTTTATAATCCGTATAAGGCAAATCTGTTGCAACGTCCATATCTTGCCTGTAAAAACCAAAACTTTCAAGGTTAAACAAGCCTTCAACGTTTGCTGATTTTGTTACCGTGTTAACGTCTGCGCGTGCGTTCGTTGTGAACGTGTTTAAGTTGTTTAAATCGTCAACTTCAATTGATATAAGGTAAGAATCACCATCTTTTAAAAAAGCCTTCTGCGAAGCGTTAAAACGTGTTGTAAAGTTAATCTTTAATTGATTTGAAGCAACAGGCCCTGCAACAACAAGTAAATCTTCAATTGCTGTTGAAGAAACTGCGCTTGCGTTTCGTGTTGTTAAAAGTGAATCAATAACAAAGTTTTCTTCAAAAGTGTTTGTTGAAGAAATACTTATTGGATCAGGTAACTTTGAAAAATACGCTATTACTTTATGATTGAAATCTAAATCAATTCCTGTTGGGCTTGAAACAAATATTTCTACATTTGTGTCGTTTAAAACATCAAGTGAAGTTAAAGCGTTTCCTGAACTATCTTTATAAGAAATCGAATCAACCACAAAAGCGGGCTGATTTCCGTTAAAGTTTTCATCAAAACCGCCTGAATTACCCAGTGTTTGATTTTCAAATACAAATTTCCTTTCATTTGGATTTTGTGAAGTTTTCCCGCCTTTAAATCTAAACGAATACTTTAAAGAACCGCCATCTTTTAAGAGCCCTATATTTGCGCCACCTTCAAAAGAAGCCCTTTCTGAATCTAAGAAATACGGAAAGTTTTTAAAATTATGTTTAAATTCAAACTGCTGAACCCGTCCGCCACCTGAAGAAACTTTTCTAACTTGAAAGCTTCCGTTTTGGCCCGTTATTGGGTTGGCTGAAAACTGGGCCAATTTAAAAGCGTTCGGCGTTGGCGTGTCTATACTATCAACACGAAATTGCATTACCGAACCATCTTGAAGATTCGCTTCTGTAAAAGAATCAGTATTTTCTAAAAGGTTATAAGTAAATTCAACCCCTTGCAAATCCGTAACCCCGTGAATTTGAATATTATCTGCGGTTGTATCGCCTACTGCTGAACCGTTATAAATTAAAATCGTATTATTTACTGAAGCAATTGATCGTGAAACCGTCCCCGATCCAACAGTATAAATTTCTATGTCGTCGCCATCTGTAAAACCATCTTCTAAAAAAGAACCGTTCGGGCGCGTTATTATGTTTCCCGATATTGTAAAAGGAACGCCCAATTCTGCTAAACTGCTCCAAGATAGCTCAAGCCCGTAAATGGCCTGCAGGTTGTTTATTGCGTTGGCTTTTAAAAACGTATCAAAAACGGTTGAATTATCCGTAAACGCTGAACCGTTAACAATTTCTTTGAATATTTTTCTTGAATTTACTATGAAAGGCATTCTTCTTTGATTTTGTTAAACTGATTCTGAACTTCTTCTAATTTAGCAATAATTTTGTTATTAATTGAATCAATGTTAATTTCCCCTTTCATAGATTTTTCAGAAGGAAATTCAACTTCAAGCATTGCTTTTTCAATTCTGTTAATCCCTTTATTGAATACCGCAACTTTGTCTGCAGGTATTTTTGTAATTTCTAACTTCAATTTTTTAATTAAAGTTTTATATTGGTTTTCTGTGTTTCTGTAAACAGAATTTAAAAGTTCAAGTTGTGCTTCAATTTCTTGCATTTTGTTTTTATTTATTTGTTTGGTACAAAGATAGTTTCTTTTAAATTCTTATCGTACGGTTTTCGTACTCGATAAGTTGCTTCTGCTGAATCACTGCCAAATTCCCACTCCACTGCGTCCATTCTTACCGCGTTGTCGTCCTGATCTAAAAAGTAATTGTTTCCGATTAATTCCTTAAAGTTTGTAAATCCAAAAGGAATTGAAACATCATCAAAAATTCGCCATTGGTTGCGGTAATTGTTTGAAACTGGGCTTAAATCACCGTTCAATTCAAGTATTTTTTTTGCGTTTAAAGTGCTTCGGCTGTTATTTGAAAGAAGTTTAAACGGCTTATTTTCAACAACTGCGTCTTTTAAGCTGAGTAATTTTGGAACGCTAGTAAAATCACCCGAAATCTTTAAACATTCTTTTATATGATTAAACGCTTCATTCAGCGAAGAAGGTGATCTTCCAAATAATCTACCTATTGAATTTAACATATTACTAATATTTCTCCGCGCTTTTTCAATTGCGTTTTCTGTTTCTTTTTGAGTTCCTAAAGAATAAGGTATTTGAATCCTGTTTAAACCCGTCAATAAATCCTGTAATTGATCGCCCGCTGTTAAATGTTCAACAACCGCGGTTGCGTCGTAACCCCTTGAATCTTCGCGTGTCCATTCATCAAGTGGATCATTTTTAAAACTTACAAAAGTTGTTGCGTTTATTTCTTCCCCGTTCGGCCGTTGTTTGTGTATAAACGTATTAGGCAAACGAAAATTTGCAGTGCTAGAATTAAGCCAAAAATCGTCATTTAAAAGGTTTTCAAAGTTTGCTGTTGTTCCGTTGATTTGAAATTTACCGCCTGTAATGCTTTCAAGTGCTTTTAAGAAGTCCCCCGCAATGTAACCTGTATCATCTGCAGAAAAGTAACCTGTATCAAAAACAGCGTTTGAAAAAGGGTTATTATCAACATCTTCTTTGAAGCTTGGTAAAATATACCATTCTTTTAATTCTTTCATTGAAGATTGAAATTCATATCCTAAGTAATTACAAACCGCGCTTGATAAGTCAAACAAACTGCAAACTTTTGCTTTCCTAGGCATTGGTAAAAATATTTTAAAAAGCGTGTTAACCTGAAGAACTAAAGCAACTAAATTTGCAACAATTGAAACAACTTCAATAACTAAAGAAGCACTTGCAAAAACAGCCCCTGCAATTGGCCCTGTAAAACCCCCTGTTGCGTGTGCAACGCTATTAATAACCAAACTTGAAGCACTTTTTACCGTTGAAATCAAGTTCAAGGTTAAAATTGTTATTTGATAAGAAACAGCAAAGGCTTCTGTAATGTCAAAAGGTTTTTGCCTAACATAAAGCAAATCAAAAAGAACTGAATCAGGAAGGAAGCCTTCCTTTCTTACAATGTCAAAAGTAACCCCTTCGGCCCTTGATCTGAAATTTATTAATTGGTCGTTTTGTCTAAACCCAACCTGCGCGGTGTATGCTTCATTTGTATCATTGGGCGTTAAATCAACAAAAGTTTTATTATCTGTGAAGCCATCAAAAACAACTTCTGAAGAACCGCCTTCTGAAATTGAAAAACGTGCGGGCATTCCCTGAAAATATCCGTTCCCGTCACCGTTTAAACCGTCGTTAATCCACTGCATAAAATCCCGCGCTGAATCACCCACTAAAGTAAAGTTTTCAGTTGTTATATTCGCCTGCCTGCTTCCGTTGTCCCAAGTCATTAAAACCTTAACCCCGCGCCAATCTTTTGGCGGTTGTACGCTTTTACCGTTTAATTCTAAATCAAGTGAAGCCATAATTAAAAAAGTCTACCGTTTTTATAATGTTTCCGCAAAGTTTTCCCTTGCTGTTTTGTTTCTTTTATTAAATGCTTATTAATTGGATCAATAGAAAAGTCAATTGATTTTTGGCTATTAATAAAAGCCTTCTTTAAATCTTTCAATTCAGAAACAACTTCTTTATTATCGTTAATCATAACATTATTAACGCTTTGAACTTCGCCCGCATATTTGTGATAATCAAAACCGCCTTTCTTGTACAATACGCCTGCATTAACAAGCTCCGCATTTGAAAGCCCTTCAAGTTTTTGGTTGTCATTTCCTTGAATTATTCTTTCTGTTCCGTGAACCCTTACCGCGTAGCCGTCTTTCCCGTCGTAAAATTTATTTTCTGCTAAATCTTGTGAAACTTTTTCTGTTCCAGTAAAGAACCCCGCAAGGTTTGAAATGTTACCTGCCAATGATTCACTATTTGAAATATTACTTGATAATTGATTTGAAGCAGTTTGCGCGGGTTGTTCGTCCCCTCTACGCGCTGAAGCAATCGTTAATTCC
>TARA_R110000737_G_scaffold68294_3_pt1 | contig 19507 bp, 12 predicted proteins | sample TARA_R110000737 | Tara Oceans TARA_R110000737 (sample SAMEA4398027) | marine metagenome | biome: Polar Biome; feature: [SRF] surface water layer (ENVO:00010504); material: water (ENVO:00002006), including particulate matter (ENVO:01000060) such as... | depth 5 m | reverse complement strand
ATTTGTCCAATGTGACAGTTAGCAGTAGCTGCTTTTCCAATTATATCATTTACAGCTTGACCACTATTAAGGCCTGTTAAATCTATCATAATATCTGTATAGATAATACTACCTATGGTAACAACAGATGTTTTATAAATAGCTGCTGCTACTGATGAAATACCTGTTCCTGCAGTCATTCGAGCTGTTGTATTTAATGATACTGCTCCTGTTATTACTGTATCGTCTGTTACGTTTACTGTACTATCTATAAAGTCTACGAAATTTGATGCAGTTGGTTTGTCTCCTGTATCAAAGTGTGATTTTAGTGTTGTTCTTCCTGAAGTTGATGCCATTTTTTTCTTTTTTTATTTTTTATTAAAACTTATTTATTTGTCCATACATATACATTCCCCTAAAAAAACACACATTTAGGTGTCCCATCTTACAATAAAGGTTGTATCGGTTTCGTTGGATGTTTTTATTGGTTGGTTTAATTTCCCTATTACTAATAATTCGTTATGTTCATTATATAATCCTATTGTAGTAACATAAGGTTTAAACATTGAACCTGTAGTAAAATTAGCTAATTCATAGGCATTATCAGATATGGTTTTTCTAGCTGAAATATTCATTGTACTATTAAATTCTTGTTCTTCTACTGTACATTGATATTCGTGTTCTGTTACTTTATGGGTTCCTTGAAATTTGATTTTATTAATTCCATGATAAAGTTCTGAATCTACAACAAAAGCACCATCATCTACTTCCGAACCTTCCTCTTCTACTGCCATTTCTCCAATTCCTAATCCCCCTAAAATAGAATGATATTTTGGGTGGGTTATGGTTGCAAAACCATTTTGGTAAAATATATTTCCTATATAAGGAGAAGTGTTTATACTTTCTGATATATTTGTTATCTCAGTTGTTGTAAAAGGAGTTTCCCATATGTTTATATTATTTAATTTTCCATTAAAATGTCTAAATGAAGAATTTGTTGGAGATTCATCTAATATACTTGTATTTCCTTTTGAACCTATATAAAGATTAGCTCTATTTCGTGTTGATAATTTTAATATATCTTCTCCTTCTGCTTTTAATTCTCCATTAACATATATTTCCATTCTAGATGCACTTTTTTGACACATAATATGCGTGGATCCTGAAACATGTCCATCTGAACCTGTTATATCACAATTTATTGAAAGTTTTCTAAAGGAGTCTGCTCTATCAAAATATATAGATCCACTTTTCATATAAATTTCAAATGGAAATTGAGATTCAGCAGCAATATCTAAGGGTTGCATGTTACCAGATATATTTGGATTTAAGATTTCAGATCTTCCTTCCATTGCTGAAGGGATAATAGTTTTTGTTGTGCTTTTTCCTATTATATCTCTTCTATATGAGTCTAATTTTTTTAAGTTTACTTTTCTAACAAGTAAATATTGGAATATTGTAGCTGCGTTTTTAGGTGAGGCATCATAAGCTAAAGTTGATGAATTATATTCTTGATATTCAGTATTAGTTTCTTGATTACTTACTACTAATAAATTATCTGAATGTAGGGATGCTGTATTTTGATTACCATTTTTACCTGTAAAATTAGAATTTGAAAAAGGAGTTAATTGTGTAATTATTTCATTTAATTCTGTTTCATTAGGTAACCACCAATCATTAAATCCAGATACCGTTGGTACTGTAGATTGAAGATAATGGCCTAAATGTTCATTACTTAAAGGTACACCAGCTGAAGACGAGGCCATATTAACTGTTGTTGTTTCTCCTCCCCCTATTGTTGCTGAATTTGTTACTGAATCACTATTTTTTCCCCAATATAATGAGGGGGATATTTGCATTTTAGGATGAACTATATAAGCATAATCATCCGTTATATTGAATATATAACCTCCTTGAAGTTTCTTTTTTACATCTATATTAACTATACCATCATCTGGGGGAGTGTGAAATAATGTTCTAGGTTCCATATAAAAAGAGACCGCAAAATTATCTTTATTATCAAAATTAAACCTTTCATCATGGTGTGCCAACACTCTTGATCCTGTTGCACTGTTGAAAGTTATGGAGGGAAATTTATGGTGTGATGATCCCAAAGAGGATGTTTGAAAATTTACATTATGATATTTAAAAGTATTAAGAAAATAACTATCATCTATTTCTTGGAGGTCTTTATGAGTAGAATATGTTTTAGAAGAATTAGGATTAACTTTTCCTTTTTTCCAAAAAACTTTATATGTTCCCGCTTCGGGGTGTTGGGGGTCTACTAATTTAAGAGCATAATCTTCAAAAATACTTAAGTCATAATTTTTAAAACCTTTTATAGGATCTAATCTAAAAACGTTTGAACGAACATCTGTAGGGTAGTTATTTACATTAGTACCACTAATTATAAGATTACCATAAGTATCATCTACTATTTCTTGATTACTTGATGATAGATAAAAGGATCCTGGTTTTATTTCTTGTCCATATAATCCTGTTGGTATTGAGATTATGTTGGCTTTTTCGTATAGGTTTCTTTTGTGTTTTAAATAATTAAAATTTCCAAATAAATTAGCATGGTTTGTTAGAAAATCTCTATAAAAAAGATGATCTATTTGGTTGTATTTAATTACATTTTTAGTATCACCCCCATAATATGCACTTGAGCTACTATATAAAGAAATAGACTCAGAAGTCCATTGGGAATTATAGTGTGTTACTCTATTTGAAGCAGCCGAAGAAGAACCATAAGAATATTGTTTATGGGCATTAAAGGGTACTATTGAGTAATCTTGGGCTGTGAATTTTTTATATACAGACATTCAAATAACATTTTTAAAAATCTAATTTTATTCTGAATAATGCTTCTTTTGTTGGATCTTTAGCTATTGGTTGGCTCATTTTGGCTACAGCTAATAAATCATTATTATCATTATACATTCCTACAGTTGTAATATAGGTTCTTGGGTTATTTATCATACTAGTAAATTGTACATTACCTTTATCATCTTGGAAAGTAGGATTAGTAGTATAATTAAATTCAAAATTTTTAGCTCTAACAAAATAGTATTGGGAAGTTATTACTTCTTCACTATCAATAATAAAATGACCCCCTCCTGAAATTGCGTGAAAAAGTCTTTCTGGATTATTATCTGTATTTGTACTTAATCCTTGGTTCCTCCCGGGGTAAAGTTGAGGATAAACATCTTCAGTTCCATCATCTGATCCTGAATCAAAAGCATCAGGGTTTAATAATATAAGTCCTGCATCTGGGTAATATAACCCAAAAGAAGCACTTCCACCTACTTGTTTAATAACACCACCTACAGCTACTCCGTTAGAACCTGATACTATGTTAAATTGCCTTCCTATATTTGTTAATATAGCTTGACCATTTGATGTAATACTATCATCTGTAAGTTCTGTTATTCTTTTTTCATTATTTACTCCTGCAGGACTTGAACCTGATAAATATAAAGATAAAGTACTTAAAGATAAATTATTTTTGTATCTAGATCTATTTACATTAATTACATAAATATCTTCTGGGGTATGAGTACCAAATGTGAAATTTTGGCTTTCTTGTCCATAAATTAATTGACGATATTGACCATATACTGCTCTTGAAGCCCCAAAACCAAAAGAACCTGTGTCATTTGTAAAATCAGGAGAACCTGATCCTAATCTATTACCATAACTACATGCGAATTGTATTTCGGCATCATCTGATGAATCTATAGTTGTGTTAGAGAAATCTAAAGGGTCTGGTGATTTATGATAGACATTTAAATAATTCCATTTAGAACTTGTTGGTGAAGAAAATGTTTGTTGTGATGATGTAAATACTGATTGTAAATTATTTGTATTGTCAGACCATGTTGAGGTTGTCAATTTATTTGTTTGAACACGGACATCTGATTTGTCGAATCTTACTAAGCTCATTTTTTATTTTTTATTTATTAAATACCTGATGATGGGTTTACAGAAGTATCTGTACTGTCTCCAGATGTTTTAAAGTTTGTTACGTTTTTAGTTAATGTAATTGGAATTGTTATTCTAGCGGAAGTTGTCATACCTTCAATTGTTAATGTGGTAGTTAATTCACTATGAGTTCCAAATAACGATGTTGCTGTTTTAGCTGTAATATTAAGACTATTACCTACTACTGTTACACTTTGTGCTGTTGTATTAGCTACAGAAGTTGTTAAGTTAGAATTTGTAGCTACTGATGATGGTCCTGATCCTTCAACTAATTGTAATAATCTATTATCTGCTATTGTATATCTATATCCTCCTGGTTCTGGTAAACCACCTACTACTCCATTATAATTATGTGTTTGTGGAGTAAAGGTTTTAGTAGCCCCTACAGATAATGTTATTTTACTCATTCCAATAGAAATAAATGGAATAACTGATGTTCCTTCTGCTAACGTTACTAATTTATAACGCATAATATTGTTTTCATCAGGAATAGCTTCTGTTATAGCCATGTTCTCTATAGCTTCACCTGAATATTGAGAACCATTTGGATGGTTTTCATTAAACATAGTATAATCTATTTCATCATCAGCTAAAGCAAATTGAGTTATATTAAAAGCTCCTATGCCTCCTTGTGCTAATAGTTCTCTTCCTTTTTTTGTTAAAATTGCATCTACTGTGATGCTTGTATTGTCTAAATATCCCATTGTTGTTGTTGTTTGTTATAAATATAAATTGTTTTAAAAATATTAACTAGGGTCAATTATTTTCTTTTTAGTTGTTCTATTTCCTACACCTGCTTTTTCTAAGTAGTAAAGTAGGTTTGCTTTTACCGCCCTATGAGTATGTTCAGGTATAAGTACTGCCCCTAATATTCCTATACCATTTGATAATTCAGAATTTTTATCTATGTCAGCTATAAGTGTATGATCTTTGTCTAAAAAAGAAAGTTCATATTGGAAGGATCCTGAGAAATTATCTGAATTAAGAGGGGAATTATCATAACGATTTACTACTTGGTTAGCCGCAGGAGTCCAACTTCTTGCCCCATTAAGATGTAAATCTGTATGTGGGGTTCCTGGACCAAATACAAATGAGTTTTGTCTTTCTTCTGTTAGAGTTTGATAATCAGATGTTTCTATAAGATCAAACACATATCTATTTTCGCCTTTACTAGGTATAGGTATTGAAGGTTTAAATTGTGGAGAGTTTTTTAATTTTAAATATTTAGCTCTTGGACCCACAGTGTTGTATAATTTTCCTTCATTATCTGCAAAATCTAAGTATCCTGGATTTACGTTTCTATCTACCTCAAAGGTACTTATACTTAATTCATCATTTTTTCCCGAAAAGTCTTTAGTCCCTTCAAATAAGGTTAAATGTAATTCTGTTCCTAATTTATCATCTGTGTCTTGAGTATTATTATTTAAATATTGAACACATTGACCAATAAATATACTTGCTGTTACTGAAGGGTTTAATGTGTTTGATTTTAATATTCCATTAGATCCCCCATAAGTAAGACCTACTGCAGTATTTTTTATATTTTGTATTGTAGGAAAATTAAAATTCTTTACTGCCGTTTGTGAATTATTATCTTGATTTATAAATTGTCTAGTAAATTTATTATCTGTAAATGTTGTATTGTCTCCTGAGTAAAAAGGGTAAAAACTAGCTCTAGGTCCTGTGGCAGGAGATTGATTGTCTATTTTTTCAGTTACACCAAATCTAAAATTAAGACTTCCTCCCGCATGTTGGGTGTAAGTTGAATCATAAATTTCATTTCCTTCTTTACGAGGTCCTGTTGCGGCTAAGTTTGAATTATTTATAGAACCATATAAGGGGCCATATGAAAAAACCTTATAAAGGTCAGTTATAGCAGCTGCAACACTGGCTGAGTCTACTCCAGTACATGGTTTATCAGTCAATCCATCATTAAACGTCCCTCCTGGATCATCTGTACATCCATATAAACCCACACCACCATCTTCTTCTAATTGTTCATTGTATCCATATATTTGAGTTGGGTATTGAATTGAACCTGAAACAGCATCATATAATGATAAAGGGTTTGCTATAGTAAAATTTATATTAGAATCCTGACTATTCTCACCTAAACCAGATAATTCTGTATTATCTTCATCCATTCCTGGTAGGGGGCCATCTGTTGCATTATATGAAAAAGACCTTAATAGCCATCCTTTATTCATTTTTACGTTATATTCATTTTTTACAGTGCTTTCAATAGCATTATCTAAAACTTTTAAAGTAAATTTTCCTCCTGTGGGGAAATCAGATGTTATAAATCTGTGGTAAGGAGTAAAATCTGATGTTTCTTTATTTAAGATTTTAACAGTATCATCATTTAAGTTTATTATTAATATTGTATCTATACCAATGTATGAATGGTTTTTTATTCTTGCATATGTGTCCTCTTCTTCAGTACCTCCTATTATTGTATGTGTAATGTAAAGAGCCGTTGTTTTATTTTCTACATTTGGGGATTTACCAAAAGTCACATCTCCTGAATAAATTGAAGATGACGGATGATATTCATTTATTTTTTTACCTGTTGTTTTACATCCTTTATATCTAGGACCTGCCCAACTTTGCATATCTAAAACAGAATCATTAAATTCAACACTATAATCTCTAGTGTCAAAAGATTCATATATTTCAATGTTATCATAAATAAGATGCCCACCATTATTAAAATTAGCTTCTGGTTCTAATTTAAGAGCAACATATTGGAAACTTGTAAGTGGATAAGCACTATCATCAGACACATATTGAAGACCTTTACTAGTATTTGGATCATAAGGTGCTAAATTGTCTGTTGTTTTTACAACAGATGAATGGTTTATGTTACCTAAATCACTATAAGCTGTAGCTATGTCTGTTTGTGGGTTTTGGTCTTTTGTCCAAAAATACCATTTAGTACTTACGTTAGGATTAGTTCCACTATTACCTGCTGCATTTGTTATGGTAGTTCTATCTAATTTTCTTTGTTTTCCTAAATCAAATACTATCCAGTTTTTCATGTTTGCAGGACCGGATGCAGGGTGGTTATGTTTTATTGTTATACTTGTTGCACTATTACCATCGAATAGTTTTTGTAGATTTTGTTTTCCACCTAAATTAGATGTAGAAACTTTAAAATCATGTCCTACTTGTAGAACTCCTACACCCTCTGGTAGATTTTTAGTAATGTTTTGTACTGTATTCCCCCAACCAAATCCCGTGGGGGTACTTGTACCTGAAATTAGTCCAACATGTCTTTTTTCTAATCCTGGTATATTTCTTATGATTGGTGCTGGCATAACTTATTTTTTATAATATATCGTTTTGGTTTCCAATTGCTAAACTATAGTAATACCTATTTGATTTTCTTCCTTTTTGTACATTCCCCATTAAAGTGTTTGAAGTATGTTTTTTATATCCTTGGGGTTGAGAACCTGAGTAGGGTTTGATAGGGGCTTGTGCGATATCATCATCAAAACCATATAAAGAAGTTATATCTAAGGTGGCATTAGTTCCTTGTTCTACTCTTCGTCCTTTATTATTTTGTACTTCTTTACTTCCACTTCCGAAACCATCTAATGTTCTTTTAAAATCCATTGTAGTTACCATACTCCCTCCTCCTACATCAGAATCTATTTTAAATAATTTAGAACCTTTAAATTTGTCTGTTGATCCTGAATGTGTTGTAAATTCTAAATCAAAAGTATTATAAGATCCTGGAACCGCCGTTTGGGCATCATCAAAAACAGGTAGTACTCTTTTTACTTTGCTTCTTTCTAAATAATGAGGTTCAATTACTAGTCCCGTTTTTAAGTTTGTTTTGAAAGGAACCCATTGTTCTATTAACTTAAATAAAGTATGATCTGTGTATTGGATCATTTTTAAATAATCCCAAAAATTAAATTTATTATCTATTTTTTTGAAATAATATTCTTTTAATTCTTTTAATTCATTATATATAGAAGAGGTTTGTGCCGAAGGTAATGGATTACCTATGTAATCATCTAATCTAAAGGGACCTAATGTATATATTATATCTTCGTTTATTTCAGTTGAAGGTGAGAAAAATACTCCCAAGTCTTCAAAATCTTGAGGTTGTCTATCTAGGGTAGAAGTTTCAGATCTTACATTATGAGATAATATGTCATCATCTATTATTCCTGTATCTATTCTAACCTTTTCACTTGTAGTTGCTATTCCTGTGTCTGGGGTAGGTAGATGATGTATTTCATCTAATTCTTCCCATAATTGAGTAGTCATGCTACTTTTAGATGTTATAGATTCAAATAAGGAAACGTTTCTAATTTCTAAAAAATCTCCGGGATTTACACTATTTATCCAAAACCAAAGTTTTTGATCTGAATCATTATATTTACATAAAAAAGTAGAGGTGAAGGTAGTAAAAGTATGGGAATTATAGCCACTCCACATGGTTCCCCCAGTAGTCCCTCCTGTTTGTACAAAGGTACTTGAGCCTTTTCCTATAAATCCTGCTATCGCTGAAGTACTTCTAGCTTCAAAAGATAAAGTATATGTATTTCCTATTTTTAGTACTTTTTGAAGATCTTGAAATATCCTTAATTGCCAACTAGCTCCTGTATTTATATTTCTGTGCAACCTAATACCATTAGGTATTGAGGAAAAGTGATTACCTCCTAAATAATCTTGAACATTCCACCCAGGGGCAGTGTAGGTTGTACCATTCTGTTGGAGATTATTAAAAGTGGGATTTGTTATTTGTTCGGGACCCTTATTTGTTTTTAAATAATTTTGTTCTATATTAGGGTGAAAACTTGAACTATCTTTATGTAAATTACTTCCTAAAGGAAACCTTGCTACTACTGTTTCGTAAGAAGATGATATTTGATTTCCTCCATAAATAAAAGGTCCTAGTGAGTGTTTTACAAGAGTATCATGTGTAAGTAATTCCCCAAAATGGTATCTTACTTCTTGAAGGGAACCTGAATAGCGTAAACCATCTATTAGGTTATATTCTGAATTTATATTAGGTTCTATCCCCCCAATATAAATATTTGCTGCTCCCCCCTGCGATCCTGAATATGATTCTATTTGAAATCCTCCTACTACACCATCATCATTATTAGTACCATCATATATTGATGAATTCCCTATACCCCCATAATGAGGATCCCCCCAAACTGAAGCTCTTATAAATTCTGTTTCTATACCAACGGATGCTTTATAGTATGATGTGTTTTTTAACCAATTTGATTGGTAAGCCCCAAAATGTATATCTCCTCCTGATCCTGAGGTTCCGTTTGTTCCTATATGGATATTCCAAAAACTACCATTATAAATAGGGAAATTATTAGTAGATGCTGTTATAGCACCGTTTATATATAAGTCTAATTTTCCATACTGGGGAGAATCTCCTGATGAGGATATATCATTTCCTCCATAGGGGGATAATACTAAGTGAGGATCTGTTGCTGCATTACTGCCTGATAAACTAAATAGATGGTATGTAGAATCTGACCTTTTAGGTTTAATTCTAAATTCTACTGTTTTAGCTGATGAAGATAGAGCGTTTGTTAAGTTTGAACTCCAATCTGTTTTTAAGAAATATCCTTCTGTTCCTGAGTCCCCCTTTAAAGCTAAAGAGGACTTATCATATGTAAAAGTTTTGTACGTAGATTTGTCTTTTGTAGGTCCTCCATATTCTTTAACATTTAACATTGAAGATGGAACCCCATAACAATTCATTAATGCTCTTAAACCTCTTTCTGTTCCTTTTGTTTTTAAAAGATAAGGTGCATTGTGGTATAAACGTTTCCATATTTCTCTTGTTATTTGTCCCTTAGGAAGAGATCCTTCATTTGAAGCTGATACATAATGTTTTATTCCTTCTTGTGTGTCAAAAAATTGATTTGTTGTCCCCCCCACTAAATAATCTCCTACTATTAATTCACCTACTCTATGGTCTTGTGTTCCCTCTCCTAAAATATATTCTATTAAATTAGCATTTTCAAATTGATCAAAAGTTTCTAAACCTAAACTTTTTAAAGTAAAATAAACTAAGTCTTTTGATATACCTCTTGTATGGTGAGTATCATGTATTTTTGTAAGATGTTTTATATGAAGCCATATTTGATCAAAATGTTGACCCACCATATTAACAAATTTAAGATAAAAATTATTATCAGAATTTGTTAAAATATGGTTAGGTATTAGTTGTTTTAAAGCATTATTATTTTGACTGTCAAATAAAGAAGCAGATAATAATTGTCCCCCATAGTCCCCATAGGTATCTACTTCATGTCCTAACCATGTTTTAACTGCTGATGAAGTTACTGAGTGTAGTTTATAAGGTTTATCTACGTTAGATTTTGGCCAAGAAGCAAATGATCCCGAATTATAATATAAAAATTGTTCATACCCATCAAATCCTTTTAGTATTTTTCCTTTTTTAGCTTCTATTTCCCCTTTATTATTTTTAATACGAATAGAAGAAGATGTACTTAAAGGTACTTTATCTAAATTACCTGATTGGGAATTATATGTTTCTATTAAATCTATTTTATATTCAAAGTTTTTTAAACGCTCCGTTGCACTCCCAAAATGAATAAAATTTTCAAAGTGATAAGAAGATTCATATCTACTTTCAGATACCATAGGAATAAAATCATAATCTACTTCTGGTATTTCTTCGTTTTCTAATTTATTTATTAAATGGTAATGTGATGAAGATACTCCATATTCTAATATTTGGTTATGGTTTTTAAGTTTTGATGGTATACTATTATGTAATCTTATATCTATTTTTGTATTTGGGCCCCTTAAAGGTATAGAATTATCTTCAGTTTCAGGATATCCTAAATCAACTGTGTATTTTACAGGGTCTACTATATACTCACATATTGAGAAACTATTTTGATTAGATATAAAAGTAGGTAGGGGATCTAATGTTTTTATAAATACCTCATATTTAGAAGTATTTTTATTTAATAAGATATTTATTCCTAAAATGTTTATATCTTCTCCAAAAGATAAATGAAAATCTTTAAAATAAATTGAACTTTCTATTTCAGATATAAAAGCCCCAACCCCAGCACTAAGGGTATTATTTGGTATTTTAGGGGTGGTTACTCTTATTTCTCTACGATTAGGAGATATTTCTTTAATATTAAAAGGAGATCCATTTGTATTAAAGATTTTTTTTCTTTTTATATTAACCTTTACTTTATATTTTCCTGTGGTATATCCTTGTTTTTTTAATATAGATTCTGGATCTAAATTTATTTCGTTTGATAATTTTGAATCCGTATTTGCGCTAAGAGGTATGTTAGATATCCATATTTTTTCTTGTCCTGTATTAAACCAATATCCTGATTTTGCTTCATTTGGTCCGGGTGTTATATGGTCTCTTTCTCCTGCCCCCTCTAATCCTTCAATCATTAGGGGTTCTACATCTGTAGGGGAAAGGGGTGTTGAGGGAGGTGTAAAAGGATTTGAAAAAGTATAACCATCATAATTAAGAATAGATTGAAGTAAATTATTCTTAAGATCATAAATATGAACTTCTATATGGTCTTCTCCTCTACCAAAGGTTTTTGATATGTTTTGGGAATCTATAGATCCTTGTTTAGGATTAAATAAAATATCCTTTTCTATATTTATTATTTTTGATGCCATTTTTTTGTTATTAAATCACTGAATCTGTTCCTTCTCCTCTAGTATTAAAATCTGTGTTTTGGTTTCTCCAATTATTCAATGATAATTGATTATTGTTAAATGAATCTGTATTAGTTGAGAAGAAAATTAAACCATCTGGAGGCATTGGGGGTTCTTCTATATTAGCCATAGGGTTATACGTACCTATTTCGGGTACTATTGTTGTGTTTTTTAGATCTGGTTTTGCAATTTTTACTTTTATATCAGCTAATGGATCATTTAAACTTCCTCCTTGGTTATATCTATTAATTAGTGCTGTATCCGTAGTTAAATCTGATTCTACTTCTATATCTGGTCCTGGTAATATACTTAATATAGCCTCTGCGTTTAATAATACACAAAAAACTTCATCGGGGGTTCCGTCTTCTGTTCTTGTTTGTTGTTTTATTAATTGAAGAATATTATCGCTTTTAATTTGTCTTCTTCTTCCTGATTGCATATAATATTTAAGTGAAGGTTCACTTCTAACTTGAAGGACAGATAAATTAGGTAAGAAAGGATGTTCTTGTTCTATAGAATCTATTTCATACTGGGTGTCTATTACTTGTTCTTGGAAATCTAATATTTCTTGGTCTTTTGGGTTATAAGGAGTTCCAACATATTCTGTGCTTTTATATACTATAGTAGAATGGGAGAATTTTCCCTCTTTTTCTATATCATAAAATAATTCATCATATAAAGTAAAAAATTCTGCTGGGGTGTAGTTTTTTATTTTTAATTCAGTGAATTCTTCCTCTAAATAATCACGAGCTTCTTTAGTTCCAAATACCTTTTTATTTAATTTTATCTTTCTCATTATAATCTATTAAATCCAGGATATGCTTCTTTTTGATTACTTCTGGTAGGGTTACTCATAGTTAACCACCAATTATTTGTAAAGATTGAGATAGGAAGTTGATAGTTTGTAGCTATTTGGTTGTATTCAGGTGTTGATAGTGTGCTAAGATACTCAGCATTTCCAACTAAATTTTGTAAGCTACTACCAAATTGATAATCTAATGAAGATTTTATTCTATTTAATTGATTAAAAGGTTCAAAATCTTTATTTAATATAACGTAATATTGAGTCTGGTATAATAAATTTCCGTTAAAGGTATCATCAAGTGATTCAAGATTAGTTCCTGCTTTTACTACGAACATATTATTATGTCCCTCTAATTCTCCTAAAGGGCTTGAAAGGTAATATATAGGTTCTCCATATAATCCCCCTAGTGGGCCTGACCACCCGTTCCAAGTTGCACTAGTATTATAATAAACATTAGTAGGATCATTAAATACTTCTTCCCATAATCTATCTTGTATCATTTGTTCATCAGCATCCATCCATGCATGGTCTTTATAAGGTAACCACCAAGAAGCATCTGTGTTTCTTGAGTTTGGTTGGATTTGTTTAGTACCATAAGAAGAATCTCTATATTTTTTAAAACTATAAGGAACACCCGGAAGATCATAATATCTATATGCGAAGTTTCCATTCTCATCTTTCCAATTTCCATAAGGATCTTGACTAGTAGGGGCTCCTATAGCTATTCCTGTGTCTTTTATTATTTTTTCTTGAGTAAATCCTTCTATTACGTTTAATGAACTTTGAAATGTTATATTATTATTTCTATATTTTATTGTTTTTGAGTCTCCAGGAAAAATATTTTCTGTTATATATTTTGTAGATCCAGGTGCATTTATATCTAAAGATTCATATTCTACTTTACAAGAACTATATCTTGATTGATATTGGGTTGTATTAAAAGGAGCCATATTGTTTGGATCGTCTGATCCTTCAAAACAAGTTAATTCAGCTTCAACATAATCTGTTATTCCTTGAAGTGTTATATCTAAATCTGTTGATTCCCAATTTTTTGAATTAATATCATTATCATCAAGTATTGGGGGTCCATCTAATATATCATCTAGTGCTGATATTTCTAATTTTCTACAAACATCATCATCATTGTCTTCATATTGATTTCCTGCTGCTCTTTTTAAAGATTGATAAGTATTGTAGTTTTTTATCTCTCTTTTAACTCCTTTTTGCATAATCCAAAGAGGTAGACCATTTGAATTCCTAGCTGGGGATCTCAAAAATGTACCCTCTGGATACATTGGGTGAGATTGATGTTCCCTTGTTTGTTTGTCTATTAGAATTTGTTGTAATTCTCCTATTTTATCTATTAAATCACTTATTACTTGATCTCTCCAATCAATATAGTTATTAAGATAATCTTGACTTTCTAATATAAGTTTATAATGTGATTTTGATGTTTCATATTTATCTATTTTATAAAATAATTCTCTATATAATCCAAAAAATCTTTTTACATTAATAGGATTTTGTGTTTTTATAAGACTAGAAAAATCCCTATCAATAATATCTGTGAATTCTTTATTATTGTATACTTTTTTACTTAATTTTTGATTATTTGAAGACATTATCTAATTACCTTAAAATAATAATCATTATCATATATAGTAATACCCTCATTATTTTTATGTTTAAATAATATACGATAATATCTTTCTGGTTGTAATCCCTTCATATAAAATTTAAAATACATCCCATCCTTATCGGCACTTATTTTAGTAAAATTATCATCAAAAGGAATAATTTCTTGTTCTGAATGGGCATCTCTTATACTATAGTAGGAGGATGTTGTAAGGTATCCTACATTTAAATAATTTGAAGTAGTTGAAAATTCTCTTGTTGGGTATTTATCTCTTACGTGTATTCTAAAAGTAGTTTCATCATTTTGATTATATTCCTCTTTATTTCCGTATAAATTTAAATTTAATTCTCCACCTTGTTTAGCTGATCCTTGTTTATTATGTACACTATCATCCCATCTAAAAGTTAATCTTGGGGGATATATTGTTTTAGTATCTACTGAAAAATACTGTAATTCACCAAAACTGCTTGTTGTATCAGCTTCGACTGAATCTGGTTGTTTTAATACAAAACCATAATTTGGCAGTCCTAAGGGATAATTCTTCCCCTCAAAAAAACTTGCACTTTGTAATTTTAATTGAGGTGTTATATTTAAATCTATATCTAAACTATTTCCTTGTAAAAACTGTTGTGTTACTCCCTCATTCTCATACCATGTTCCCCCACCGTGAGATATAGCTGAACTACTTACAGATCCTGTAGTGTTATTTGCAAATGTTGTGTAATTTGCTGTTCCCCCTAATAAGTGTGAATATGTATTATAACCATCTATTATAAAACCCCCATTTGTTCCATTAACTCCATTTGCTGGATCTACACCAGGATAATATATTTCTGAATAATCTACTCCTCCTGCTTGGAAATTTATCCATTTATTTCCAAAATCACTATCATGTCTGTGTATCCAACTAGCCCCATCTGAACCTGTAGGTAGATTTGAATATCTTCCTGATCCTTCATCCCATGATTGAGATAAAGGGTAGGCTTGAACATTTAATATTTGTGTTAAATTTTTCTGTTCAGTAGAATATAATTGTATACTACATGAGGCTCCAGCATTAAATTTTTCAGATCCTATAGTATCCCTAATTATATTTGTAACATCCTTTGTTGGAAATTTTATAAGGATCCTTGAAGGATAGTGTTTGCTATCTGTGCTTCCTATTTCTTTTACAATCTCTAATATTTCATCTCTTCCTGTATTTAAGTGTAGTCTATCAGGATGACTGTATAGTGTTGTGTCTATTTCTGGGAATAAAAAATAATATGCCATTTTAATATGTTATTATACGTCCTTTAATATCTATGTCTGGGTATTTTAATTCAAATACACTTGGATCTAATGAGGGATAGATAACTTTCTTTTTAGTTGCCCCTTTAAAATCATATTTGTATTGAGAATACCCTAATGAAGTTCCTGATTTATTTGCAAAGGTTAAGGATTCTAATGTTTGTACTCCTTGTACCCCTGCTAGTAAATTTTCTACTTCTGATATTATAATTGGTTGATTTACTTGCCATTTATCTATTAAGAAATAATCTTTTAATTCAGTTATGCATTTTAAAAGTACTTCTTGGTTATTGTAATTCTTAAAAGCTGTTATTTCAAATTCAAGACCTAAATTAATTACAAATGCATCTTTAATATTAATAGCATCTGTTAGCATTCTAAATTGTTCTAAATAAGTTGCTAAATTTGTTTTTGTGGCTTGGTTTAAAGTAGTTAGTTTTTTTTCTGCATCATATCCTAAAGTATATAAATTTAAAGCTAAGGGATTAGGAATACGATTAGGTTCATTTGTCATAGGAGATATTTGATCGTCCTGTGTTATATAAGCTTTTGTAATAGCACCTAATCGAGAGGGCATAGATAATGTTCTAATTATATAATCATCTTTTGTTACTGTTCTTTGTTGTGTGGAGAAATTAGCCATTGCGTTCATTTTTATTTCCTCACTAGTATCTCCTGTTCCTCCCCCTCGAGCTGATTCGGGGTTATTTACCGCTATTGATCCTTTTATAAAAGAAGACATATTTCCAGATAGATTGGGTTTTGGTGTTAATATTATATTATCTATTTGGGTAATTGTGTTTGCACTTACGTTTGATTTTAAACCCCCACCTACTAAATAATTAAATGTTAATATAGTGTTAGCGGGAGATTGACCATAAGATTTTGTATACATAAAATTAGATGGATCATATGCCGTATCTATTTTATTTCTTCCATCCTTAATTCCTAAACCTATATTATTAGGATCAGGAGTAATTAAAGGATCAGCATTGTCAGTTGAACCGGGGCCAAACTGGATTTCTAATTCTCCATTTGATTTAAAACGAGTTACAAATCTTTTTGGTACTTTTTTTAATTTTAAAAGATATGGTGTTTGTTGGTTATATCCTTGTAGTGTAGGATCATGTGCCCCCGTATTTTCTATTTCCTCAAAAACTGTGTCTTGAGCTAAGAATGGGACTTCTGTCCATGTATTTCCTTCATCGTCTGTTGCTGATTCTATTGAAATTATATTTTTATTAAATATATTTAGTGTTTTAAATCTTTCAACTGCCCCTATAGTAAATTTAGTTGAGATTCTTTCTGCAGAAATTGCTTTTACTGTTTTCTTTAATAAAAAATATTCTGGGTTATCTGATGTATCAAATTGATAAACACTAGTATTTGTAGGATCTATCGATGATGAATAATCAAATCTAACAGGATCAGTTATAAAAAATTTTATATCGTCTGGTGTTTTAAAAGATGAATTAGCATTCACATTTAAAGCATATGTGTAATCGGGGTAATATGTGCTATCTCCTATATTTTGGATAGAAGGAACTAATTGATATACATCTAACATAGTACTAGCTGCTGATGTAACTTTTGGTTTATACCCCATATTATAAGCTAAATTATATAGGTTTTCATCATCTTGAGCTAAAGTTAAAAAAGATTCTCTTAATTGTGTGTCTGTGTAAAAAGAAAGAACATCACCCACATAAGCTGCCATTTCTAAGAACATCATTCCCGGATTACCCTCACTAAAATCATTAAAATTATTGGGGAAATATATTTCCGCAAATTCCATTAATTGATTTTTAAAACCATTATAATCTTTATTTAGATACTTAACATCTTTATCTTGTGTTTTATTTGATACTTTTGAATATGCCATTATTAAATAGTAATTGTGATAGCGTCTTTAGTGCCATCTAAATTAAATTGATATGTTATTTTTATAGTTAAAGTATGTTCATCAGGGTTAAAATCTATTAAAGAATTAGATAAGGTTATTTCAGGAATATAGAATTCAATTTGTTGATAAATTGTTTCATTTACTGACATATCATCTATATTTTGTTCAAATAAATATTGTTGTAACCCTATACCATATCCTGGATGATTTACTCTTTCTCCTTTTTTTGTTAATAAAAGATTAAGTAAATTACTTTTTACTTGTTCTCTTGTTGTTGGTGTTCCTACAAACATATTTGTTTCATCCAAAGGAAAAGCTACCCCAATAGTAACATTTTTGTTAATATCTAGTGGGTTTTTTCTTTTCATTCCTTGAATTATAGCCATTTGTTATCTTCCTTTTTTCTTTAATATTGCACCCATTAACTCACTATAATCTCTTGTTACTGCTTCTGCTACTGTTGAGGGCATACCTTGTGTATCTGTTGGTAAAGGAGCTGCCGTTGAAAAGGGTTGGGATAAACTTACTGGGGCGTTTCCTGATTCTAAATTTGTATTCCCTTTAGCTGTTTCATTTAGTAAATCATTTATAGAGGTATTTGAGGTAAAATTATGTTTTACAAAAGGTTTATTAGATATTGGATTTGAACCCATAATTTTTTCTCTTAATGAGTTTTTTGCTGGTGGTGATGATAGAGTAGGTACTTCCACCTGTTTTTCTGTGTGTTCTACTATTGTTGGTTTAAATTCACTACGTAAATCTTCCTTAAGTGTTTTAATTTCTCTACGTAGAGAATAGTCTATTTCTTCTCTAACTACTTTTCTAATTAAATTTTCAAATGTTTTTGCCTTCATTGTTGTTGTTGTTTGTTATAAATATAAATTGTTTTAGTTTGTTGGTGTTATAGGTACTATTTTTCTTTCAAATCGTGTTTGGAATCCAAAATCAAGATTATTAAGGTGTTCTACTATTTCTTTTTTACCTTGTCCTTCTAATTCTAATATAAGATCTTTATATATTAATGTTAATTGTTCTGAAATACTAAGTAAATTAGAATTATTTCCTTCTAGTCCATTTACACCTGTACCTGTACCTCCATATGTAGGAAGTCCTTGGTTTCCATTAGCACCTATACCATTACCTGTTTCTAAACCTCCTCCTGTATTCCACCCACCTCCTATGTTCATACCATTCCCCGTGCCTGTTCCTGTGTTTGTTCCTGTTCCTGTACCTGTTCCGTCTACTCCTGTTCCTTCTCCTATTCCTAAGTCGTTTACAAATTGTTTTATATCTGGGGTAGGGTATATTCCTGTGGGGTCATTTTTTAGTATTTCTGATTTTAATAGGGATTCATTGATATTTCCCTCACTGTCCATGACGGATGTATCACTTGTATTACACATTGAAATATACATTAAATATAAATATTCTATAAATGCTTTTATCTTTTGGACAAAAGTTAATATTGGTTGAATTAATAAAACCGCTCCTACTATACTAGCTACTATACCCATAGCCATTTTTAAATATTTTTTTGCTGCTTTATTTCCTGATTTTATTGCTCCTCCAAATTCTCCTACTACTCCAAAAGCTCTAGCAATTAATATTGCTAATTTTTGTTGTAAACCACCATGGGAAAACATAGCTACTAAAAGATTCATTGATAATTTAGCTATTATCATTATTATTTCAACTACTGTTATTATAACTGCTAATATACCAAATATTACAGCTATTTTTGGTAGTATCCCATCTGTTATTTTTTTTATTTTTGCATTTATAGCGTCTAATTTTCCTTTGGCTTTTAATAATATATTTTCTAGTTTTTCTATAAGACCATGAAGTTTATTATATATCTTCTCCATTTTCTTTTGGGCAGATATACTACAAGCTGCTGATATTAGTTTTTCTATAATTTCATCTTTAGAGGGTAATTCAGATAGTATTTTTTGTTTTATCATTTTTTTACCCTCATTAATTATTTTTTCTTTAGCTTTCATCATTACTCCTCCTACTTGACGATTCATTAAAAGACTTATTTGTTGTGTTGACATATTATGCTATTTTAGTTGTACCACTTTTAATTGAACTTATTCCTCCTAAGGCCATGGCATCCTTTTTTAGAAAATCTATTCTTTGTCTTATAACTGAAAACATTCCTTCATTTTGCCAATTTCCTGTTGTTAATTTTCCTTTTCCC
>TARA_R110000737_G_scaffold109875_3_pt1 | contig 19574 bp, 29 predicted proteins | sample TARA_R110000737 | Tara Oceans TARA_R110000737 (sample SAMEA4398027) | marine metagenome | biome: Polar Biome; feature: [SRF] surface water layer (ENVO:00010504); material: water (ENVO:00002006), including particulate matter (ENVO:01000060) such as... | depth 5 m | reverse complement strand
GATCAGGGCGCGGCTGTTCTGCGCGGCACTACTGATCAGGGTATGGAGGTTGTTATGACGAAGCAATTCGACACATCGACCTTTGTCAGCCTTTACACGTTGGACGTCCTGTTCGGGGTGGTTAACACTAACCCCGAAATGAACGGCATCATGTTGTTCGGCCAAACCTAAGCAAACAGGGCGGGGCTGTAATGGCCCTGCCCACAACCGCAACACCGATAGGAAAACGCCAAATGATACGCCCTATTTCAATTGCCGCTGGGTTCCTAACCTTCGGTATTGCGACGACTGCCCTTTCTGGATTTACCGCGGGCGCGCCTGCCCTAGCCTTGGCGGTTGTATTCACTGCCCTTGATGCCGTCACATACCACGGCGAGGATTGAAATATGAGCTACACCAAACGCAAGATCATTAACCAGGCAATGACCGAAATCGGTCTAGGCTCTTTCAATCTCGACGCCCAGCCGGAGGATTTGCAAGACGCGCTGTTTAAGCTGAACGCGATGCTGGCAGAGTGGACCATATACGGGGCTGTGACAGGGGCGCTGACGCCCTTTGTCGATGACTTGGACGCTGATAGCCTGATCCCAATGACAGACGTGCTGGCCGTTGTGTCTGGCCTCGCTGTTATCCTTGCGCCTTCGTTTGGCAAGCAGGTTTCGCCCGCAACGACAATGAGCGCATTCAACGGGCGGCGCGCAATCGTCAAGAGAAACTTTACCGTTGTTGGTAAGCGATCGGATGTGGCTGCTATTCCTGCCGGAGCTGGTCACAAGTATGACCGCAGAATCAACCTAGAAAGCGATCCCGCCGTATGACACAGGTTCCCATCATATCCGGCATCTATGCAGACGTAACGCCAGATTATCGCACGGCGTACCCCGTGAACCTGATCCCCGTCCCAAAGGTGACTGGAGTTTCGGATGGGTATCTGCGCACCGCTGACGGGCTAAAGCCTCTAGGCGAGGGGCCGGGAACCACACGCGGCGGCATAGAGTGGCGCGGTGTTTGCTATCGCGTCATGGGTTCGCGGCTGGTGTCTGTTGCCGAAAATGGCACGGTCACTGACATCGGGGATGTGGGCTTTGGCGGCACCGTGTCCATGTCATATTCTTTCGACCATCTCGCAATCGCATCTAACGGGAACCTATGGCTATATGATGGGGTCACGCTTGCACAGAATGTAGATACCGACCTCGGCACAGTCCTAGATGTGACTTGGGTTGACGGTTATTTTATGACGACCGATGGCGAGAGCATTGTGGTCACAGAATTAGGCGACCCGTTTTCAGTCAACCCGCTTAAATATGGTTCCTCTGAGGTCGATCCGGACCCAGTGGTAGCGGTTGTTCGGTTGCGCAAGGAAATATACGCGGTCAACCGGAACACAATTGAGACATTCGCAAACGTGGGCGGAGACTTCTTTCCATTTCAGGTGATCAACGGCGCGCAAATATATCGCGGCGCAGTCGGCACGCACGCGGTAACAACATTCTTGAACGGGATTGTTTTCGTGGGTTCTGGGCGTAATGAAGCGATAGGCGTTTATATGGCGCAAGGCGGCGGCACTCAAAAGGTCAGCTCGCGCGAAATTGACTTGGTTCTCGACGGATACACAGAGGCGGAGCTGTCAGAGGCATTCCTAGAGGTCAAGACGGATCAGGGGCATGAGATTTTATACATCCACCTGCAGCGGGATACGCTTTGCTTTGATGGGATCGGGTCGCAAGCTCTAGGGCAACCCGTATGGTTCACTCTAACCAGTGCCGCCGATGGCGTTGGCCCATATAGGGGTCGGCACCACGTCAGGGTGTATAATGCGTGGCTTGTCGGAGATACTGCCAGCGCCTTAGTCGGGCGGCTAGATAAGTCTGTTGGCACGCATTGGGGGGCAACTGTGGCTTGGGAGTTCACGACGCCAATTGTCTACAATGAGGGCAAGAGCGTCGTTATACACTCCCTTGAATTGCAGGCGTTAACAGGCACCGTGATCTTTGGTAAGCGGGCGTTCGTCAGCCATACGTATTCAGATGACGGCGTGAATTGGTCTATGCCGAAAAGGCTTGAGCTAGGCCAGCAAGGCAACCGGACCAAATCCATTATGTGGACTCGTCTTGGCATGTTTACACAGCGGCGCATTCTGCGGTTTCGCGGGGATAGCAACGCTGCAATATCCATATCTCGCCTAGATGCGGGCCTAGAGGCCATGGCGTGGTAGATCCGGTTGCGCCACGCAGGGACCAGCTAGAGGCCATTGTGGGGGGCGATAATCGGCTCCTGACGGCTCTTGAAAGATTGTTTAAGGTTGCCGGGGAGATTACGCCGGAATTACTTGCGGCGCTTCAGTCGGCGATCGAGACTAATGCCGAGGGCATTGCCGAAAACGTTATTGATATTGAGTTGAACGTAAACGACATCATGGCCAATGCCGGAAATATTGCGACGAATACGGCTAACATCGCTACCAACACGGCAGGCATTGCGTCTAACTTGGCGCTGATTAATGCCATATCGTCAACTCAAGCAGTGACGGCGGCGGGCAGTCCAGTCACACCTACGACTTCAGGAACGCTACTCTGTGACGCTTCTTTGGGCGCTATAGTAATCAACCTAGACCCCGCAAGCTCTGGCATAGTTCTCAACGTAAAAAAGATAGATGCCAGCGTGAACGTCGTCACGTTGACCCCGACAAGCGGCACTATTGACGGGTCCATATCCGCGCCGATTGCAGTGCCGTTCTTGGCGCTAACCGTAGTATCTAACGGCACAGACTGGTTTATCCTATGACATATGTACCCACGAACAAATAACTTTACACCGCGTCATGGTTGCCCACGTGCTGGAAATGCAGTATTGTGTAGATGTTGAGGATATCCGCGTCCAACCGCACCTATAAGAACAGGATGGCGCGTGGATTACACTGAACACTTGCAACTAAATCTTGAAGCTCTGGACCTTCCCTCTGACGCAGTGGGTTGGTTGCTCGATTTATGGCATGTAATCCAAGTGCTGGACGATGTGGCAGATGGCGACCCGGTGGATCGTAAGGATTTAGACCGCGCCATATTCTCGTCATTGGCGGGGATGCCCTCAAACTCATTTTATCAACAGCATCAAGCATGGCTTTTGCCCAGCATCGCGCAGTCAGTTCTTAAATGGATGGCGTCGGATGTTGCCGAGCGGGCGGGCAAGGCTGATGAGCGGTCGTACATGTGGCGCGCGGGTTTCTATGACGTTGTGATGATGGTGACTTGCCTTGTGCATGGTCCGTCATCAGAGAAATGTTTCGAGGCGCTGGCCATGTATGGCGAAACCGCGCAAGACTATTTGAAGGAATTTGAGAATGCCTAACCCATTAATTGCTGTTGCTGGCATCGGAGCGGGGGGGTCTGCTCTGGCAGCTAAATCACAAAAAGACGCGGCTAAAGATGCATCAAACGCGCAGGTCGAAAGCGACGATAAAGCCATTGCAGAACAGCGCAGGCAATTTGATGCGGTGCAAGAGCTTATGGCCCCATTCATTGAAACGGGCACTGATGCAACAAATGCCATGGCAAGCCTAGCTGGCGTTAATGGCGCTGACGCACAGGCGGCGGGATTGCTGGACATCGAGAACAGCCCCCAACTGGCAAGCTCCATTGCGCAGGGCGAAAATGCTTTGCTGCAAAATGCGTCAGCGACAGGCGGTTTGCGCGGCGGGAATACTCAAGGCGCGCTGGCGCAACTTCGACCGCAGATGTTTTCACAAATGATCGACCAGCGGTACAATCAGCTCGGCGGATTGGCGGGCATGGGGCAGGCGTCCGCATCGGGACAAGCTGCGGCCGCGCAGAACACGGGCAACAATGTATCTGGCATCCTTCAAAGCCAAGGCGCAGCACTGGCAGGGAACGCCCTCGCACGTGGGCAGGCCACTTCACAGGCCATCGGCGGTATCACCGGGGCTTTTGGCAATATCGCGAGCCAATACGGCGCGCCGCCCGATGGCTCAACACCATTTAGCCGCTGGGGATTTTAAATGCAGCCTATAGATTATTCAATCCAAGTCGCAGATCCGCTGGACCGAGCATTTCAAGGCTTTGCTACTGGCCTCAACATGCAAGCCGCACAGCAAGAGCTTGCAGCCAACAAAGCGCGTGAAGCACGGGCGACGGAACTGCAACCCTTAGCACTTCAGGGCGCGCAGCTTGGGCTTCAGGGCCAACAACAGGGGCTAGACTTGAACGCGTCGCGTGAGGCGCGTGCCGCCGAGCTGCAGCCGCTGGCAATACAGGGTGCGCAGTTGGGCATTGAGGGGCAACAGCAGGGCATTGACGCGGCATCGGCGGCATCGGCGCGAAAGCAGGAGTTTAACGCCACCATGGCTGACTTAGCCGCGCTAGGGAGCGATGCCACGCAAGACGATTACCTGCAGGCTATGGCCCGCTTTCCAGACTTTCAAAAGGGACTGGATGACATGTGGTCGAGCATCGCCGAGGGCAGGCGGCGCGGTACGGCTGAGGTATTGGGGCAAGCGGCCTCGGCGCTCAAGTCTGGCAATGTTGAACTAGCTAAAGACCTTGGCGAACGGTTCAAGGCGGCGGCGGAACTGTCCGGCAATGAAACTCAGACGGCGGCGGCTGACGCGATGTTGAAACTTATGGAGGCTTCCCCGGAGGACGCGATGTTATCCCTTCGCACATTGTTGACGCAGGTAGCCCCAGACGTGGCCAATGCAATCTTTACAAACGGCAGGGAGCCAGCACAGTTTCGGTCACTTCGGCTTCAAGCAGAAGCGGCGGGCCTTGTCGAGGGAACCCCAGAGTTTGCGCAGTTCATGCGAGATGGCGGCGGCGCACCCGCAAACTTCCGCGCGTTGGAAATGCAGGCCGAAGCGGCTGGTCTGCAAAAGGGAACGCCAGAGTTTGCGCAATTCATGGCCACACGTGGCGCGGGCGCACAGGCAGAGGCACGAACGACAGGCACGAACGTGGCAAATATTGAAACGGGCGGTCAGGCCGCAGAGGCGATTGCGTTGGGGCGCGCGTCAGGTTCGGCAAGCGCGGAATCATCCCGCGAAGCTAAGGACATGCAGCGGAACATGCCGGGCCTACGCGTTGTCGTAGATCAGCTTTACGACTTGTCCAATACCGCCACATTTACGCGGGCTGGTCGTTTGCGCGATGATGCACGCCGCGCCCTTGGGCTTCCTGCAGGTGAGGGGGCCATTGATCGGGCGTCATACATCGCAATCGTAGACAACCAAATCTTGCCCCTTCTCAAGCAGACATTCGGGGCCGCATTCACGGCGGCGGAGGGTGACAGGCTACGGGAAACCCTTGGCGATCCCGATGCATCTCCCGAAGAGAAGCATGCCAAACTTGAGGCGTTTATCGGGCAGCAGGAGCGGAACATGTCCGCCCTCAGTGGTGGTTCTGTAGAGGCGGTTCGATCGTCGCCCGGCGTGCCTTCATACCTTCGCGGAGGGGATAAATAATCATGGCAACTGCAGAGCAAATTGTTCAAGACCTTGTGCAGCGCGGCGTTCCAGAGATTGCCGCGATTGCGATTACAGGAAACGGGGTTGTCGAGAGCGGTCTAGATTTTGGGATCAACGAAAAAAACCCAACGGTGAAAGGCTCCCGTGGTGGCTTCGGCTTCATGCAGTGGACAGGCCCGCGCAGGCGTCAATTTGAAGCCTATGCGGGATCGAACAAGCGCCCGTTGGCTGATATGGACACGCAACTTGACTTTCTTGTGCGTGAATTGAACACCACTGAGAAGTCGGCGCGGGATAAGATTTACGCAGCGGGCAGTGTAGACGAGGCGGCTAGAGCGGTTTCTGAGAAGTTTCTACGCCCGGGCATTCCCCATCTTGACAAGCGTATCAACGCAGCGCGCAAGATTGCAGGCGGCGAACCTATCGAGTTCACGGGAGAGATTTCGGGCGGTGGTGGATCTGACACGGTAGCGGGCGGTGAAGGCGATGACGGCGTAGTCACACGGGATCGCGCGGCAATCGAGGCAACTTACCGTGCGTTCCTTGACGGCGAAATGTCACCGCAAGAGCGCGCGGCATACGAAGAGGATGTGCGATCAGGCCGAATGCCTATTCCGCAGGGAATGAGCGTAGGCAAGCCTATCAATGCGTCACCCGCTGAAATCAGTGACGTTTATGAAAGCTACACCAGCGGCAACATGCCAGACGATCAGCGCGCCGATTACGAAGCAGACGTTCGCGCGGGCGTGATGGGATTGCCTGACACGGCGTCCGTCCAGTTTGGGCAGATAACGCCTGTGCAGCAAGCGGCACCGGAGGAACGCGGTTTCTTTGAAGAAACAGGACGTCAACTTGGCCTAACAGCGCGGGCAGCGGGTCAAGGTGTCGCGGGCATGGTTGGGGTTGTTCAAGACCCTATTAACGTGCTTATTTCAAAAGCCCTTGGCGTAGATCCGCGCCCGCCATTACGTGAACAGGCTGGCTCGGCAATGACAGGGCTTGGCGTTCCCGTTCCTGAGACTGCAATAGAGCGCGTGGTCGGCATGGGTGCGGAAGCAATGGTAGGTGCAGGCGCGGGCATTGCCGGGGCGCTGGGCGCTGCCAAATCGGCGGCACCTGGCGTTTCTCAAGTTGTTGCGAATTCAATGGCTGCGGCTCCTGCGGCACAGATTACAGGCGCGGCGGGTGGTGGATTGGCACAGCAAGGCGCGGCGGAATCGGGTGCTGGCCCGGTGGCGCAAACTGTGGCTGCCCTTACGGGTGGCTTGGTGGGTAGTGGCGTTGGTTCCGCTCTGACGCGCAGCCCTTCCCCAGTGGTTACGCCTAGCGCTGCTGATTCGGTTGACGCCCCAAGGGCAGGAATCACACAAGATGCCCCGCCATTATCCGGGCCCGCGATGGACCGCTCTGAAATAGGAGAAATAGCATTCCGCGCAGGACGTGGGGACGCGGCTGCGCAAAAGAGGCTGGCAAAGTTGGCGAGGGTTGACCCCGCAGCAATGGCGGCGGCGGAACGGCTGGGGATTGATATGCCCGCTGACGTGTTCGGGATGAACCCACAGATAGACGAAATCGCGGGTATGTTGCGCACTCAAAAAGGGGAAGCTGCGTCAAGGGATTGGGAGGAATCTCTCTCGGTTGCCGCGGCCCGTGCGCAAGAGGTTATGCGCGGGGAAACACAATTTGCAAGCATTTCAGACGCGTCCGACGAAATACGCCGGAGTTTAAAAGGCTCCATCGACACGCTGGACGATGCGGCGAGTGAGTTGTTCGCAAAAACTGGTGGGATATCGGGTTCAACCGATAAGGCAAGAGCGCCTAATCTGCTCGCGCTAATGGAACGCCGCGCGGCGGGGCTTGGCGGTGTCGAAAACCTCAACCCAACCGAGCGCCAGTTGCTCGAAATGGTGTCAAAAAAAGACGGGCTGACATACAACCTATTGGACAGGAAGCGCCGTGAGATTGGGTTGTCAGCGTTCCAAAATAAAGGCGATTATACCAGCGTTCCAGAAGCGGAGCTTAAAGAGATGTACCACGCATTGCGTGATGACATGATGAACTATTCAGATGTGATAGGTGGACCTGATGCTAGGGCCAATTTGGAAAAGGCGTTTGCGCTTAAATCACAATCTCACGACCTGCGCAAAAAGATCACTGAGGGTTTTGGGCGCAGCGAAAACGGTAGCATCGCGTCTCTTATGCGCCAATCCATCAAGTCGGCGGGCCGGGGTGATAAGAGAAAGTTATTTGATGCGCTTAAAGTTATACCCGAGGACTTGCGAAAAGATACCTTGATTGCCGCGATTGACGACATTGCCACAGCGGGCGGAGACTCAGCTAACAGAGGCGCATTTTCGTTTGCAAATTTCAATTCGGCATGGACGGACCTGAAAAAACAGACCCCCATTATGGCGATGATACGTCAAGAGCTTGGTCCTGAAACATTCGAAACCATGAGTGACCTAGCGTCTGCGTCAAAGAATATTCAACGCGCCCTAAGCCAAACACAGGCAGCAAAGAAAACGGGCGCTTCATTAACGGCGGAAGTGTTCGTTGACGGATTAATGGCACGCATGATGAACGCCCCGGCAGGCCGCACAATGGCAAATATGGGCGCGGGAATAGGCGTTGCATCCTCTATTGGCGGCCCTCTGGGGGTAGTGGCGGCGGCTGGCACCCAGGCGGGGCTTTCCTCATTGAAATTAGGTGGCAAAAAGCCAGCGGCGGCGGCGGCGTTTCTTAATAGCCCCGCATTCAAGCAAATGGCGTCTTCAGCTTGGGCCGAGGGCGTGCCGTCACCGAGTTCAGTTAGTCGAGCATCCAAGTCTCCAGCATTTCTGCGTTGGGCAAAGTCTAGCGGCATTTCAGACCCGCGCGCGTGGCTTGTCGGCGCGCTAACACCACAGCAGTCGGTAACAATTCAAAACAATCAGGAGCAGCCCGATGGTCGCTAAAGTATCAGATCCGTATCCCGTATTCTATGACCTTGAGGGCGATCCCCTTGAGGCAGGATACATTTACATTGGGGAATACGAACTTGACCCGGTGGGCAATCCGAAACCTGCATATTGGGATGTCGCGCTAACGATCCCCGCAGCTCAACCTGTCCGCACGCTTGCAGGGCGTCCTGTAAATGAAGGTTCGCAGATTGGCGTTCTTTACGTTAGCGGCGAATACTCGATCTTGGTTCAAGACAATCTTGAGCAATTGGTCGTTAGCGATGACGTTGAGACATGCCAGACGTTTGCGGAGCGTGCCGAGGCGGCGGCGGCGGTGGCTCTTGCTGGCAATGTATACCTGACGCGCGCGGAGGCGGAGGCAACCGTAGTCCCGGTTGAGGCGAATTTGATCTGGGTTTTCCATGATGATGTGCCTTGCCTTTTCCAGCGGTCGGAAACAGAGATTGCCTTGACAACACTTGGCAGTGTGACTTGGAAAGCAGCCGAGGGCAAGGACAGCTACCTGCAGCACTGGGGCGTATCTACCTACGACACAAGAGAGCTTGCACGCACCGCAGTAACCAGCATGACAACCATCGAACGCACAGCGCACCAGGCCGCGATTGAACGGGCGTACCTTGATGCGGAGGGTACGCTAATGCTCAACGGATGGGTTGAGGCGCTAGACGAAATTATCGTAGGTCAGCGATGCGTTCCAGACGTTATCGACGGCATTGCGGGCGAATCTCTTTCATGCGGATTGTTCTTCACGTCACGTTTCAACATGACAGCCGATTCCTGCTACACGGCGGGGGCAACGGGTTCTGGCTCTTATGCACCGTATATCAAAGGTTTGAGTATTGCGCTTGATATATCCGAGGCAGAAACAGCAGGCCAACTCGCTTACTCTGTGGTTGTCGCTCCGGCTACGGTGGAACGTATAGCGGCTTATGATGCTGCGATTGCAAGCGGGTCTACGGTATCAGAAGCGGTTGCCGCTGGCCAACTTGCTTATGACAATTATTTAACCGCTAACCCGCTTGTGCTACCTGCCGCCATTGCAGCCTCTAACCTAGATTTCGGAGTGGCGCTGCCCAACTACCCTCCCGCCTTCGTGGGCAAAGAGGCGTTCGGTGTTCTGGAAACTGCGCGAATTACGGGCATGTGCCGTGACAGCTCTGCCAAGTGGGTCGCACCAACCTTTGGCGCTACCAATGACGACAACGTGGGTGGATGGGAGATTAGGAACCTTCAGCTTTCCGGCGTCGATCAGGATCTGCGGATTGAAAACGGGTTTCACTTTCTGAAACTTGGTCGCGTAGACGATTGGGTGTGGGATCTTGGGCCGCGCGCGCAAGACTACCGCAATCGAGATGTTACCGCAGGCGTGAAGCGTGAAGCCATGTACTTCGGCAGGCTCGATAGCTTGATTGCGGATCATGTCGGCATGTTTCAAGGTGGACAGATTGTCTATGACAAGGGCGAAGGCAATTCAATTACTGATCAATTCGGTAACGTCCAACTTGACGGTGACGGTGCGTCACTAACATTGCGTTCTGGACGTTCGCAAATTGGCAGGCTGTACGGCACTGAAGACGTTTCAGTCCCATCTCTTGGGAATAAAGTCTTGTGCCAAGCTGGTACGCATATCATTGCCACGGGTTCACTCATTGGTGACGCAGATGCACTGATTGAGGTGACGGGCGGTCGTCTTGAGTATGACGGGATTCTCCGCAATACAAACATTAACGGACACGGCGGATTGGTGACGGGTGGTCAGCTTATCTTTGACGGCGCTCATTTCGTTGTAGGCATTGTAGGATCGTTTGATTATTCGGATTGGAATGTTGGGTACATCCAGCAATCCGGCACTGGTGAACTGGTCGTAACTGCGAGCTGCACAGCGGAGCAATTCACGGGCGGCGGTGTGGTTCAAGGTCCATCCGTGCAAACGTGGCTGGCTGTAAAGGTCACGGCAAACAACTCGGGCTGCAATATTGAACCCTCGCCACGCACGCGGGCTGAAATGGTGCTGGCTCTGTCTGGTGTTGATTATTGCTTGTTCCCGATAAAAGGTAGCCGTGTTTATTCTCTGGATGGGTTGCCGTACATTGGCAACAGTTCCGCCGCTATCATTTCCGACTTGCTTGGGTTGCGGCCATTGGATGATTATTCTCCAGCTCATTTTGGGTGGCTGTCTTCGCAAGACGCGACCACTCAAACAGCCAAAGTGCAAGCTGTTTATGATGCAATCAGAGCTACTGGGGGCACCGTTCGATTCCTTAAGGGCGTCTATACTCAAGAGGCACCATACCGCGCGATAGATGGCATTTACCCCGGTTGGGTCGCTAATGATGAAATGCGCCGAGCCAACAAATCAATCATTATTTACGACGCCAAAAACATCACTACCTACTTTGACGAAGGAGCGGTGATTGATCGCTCAGGGGATCAGATCGCAGATACTGATTATGCGGTATATTCAACAACTTTCTATGTCTCCAAGTCGGAAAACATCTGGTTCCACAATCCCCAGATTATCGGATATCAAGATGATGCTGCCTTACTGGCAGATAACAAAGACCAAACATCTGGCGACGCAATCCAGTTCAATAGCGGCTGCGATTATGTCGGTGTCATTGGTGGGCACTTGCAAGACGGCACAAGCGGGGTAACGGTTGGCTACAACCGCACAGCTGCGGAGGCAAGTTTCGACCCTGCCTTGGCCCCCGTCACTAACTTCCGTATGGTCGGGACGCTGGTAGAGGGCTTTGAACATAAGGCTCTACTCTCTGATGTTGACGGCTTTGAAGTTGATCTCGTGGGGCAGGGATGGACGCGGGCAAATGCTAGTGTATCCGAAACTCAACGCGGGGTTTATCTTGAGGGCTGCAAGAATGGCACCGTAAAGGCCCACCTATGGGACGTATTCAAAACCAGTCTTTTGGTTGGCAATAAAGGTGTTGAAAACGTAGATGTTGACCTGTGGGTCCACAGCATGAAGACGAACGCCTCTTGGGTTGCTGATACTGGCGGCAATCTTGATACGGTTTATAATGGGATTGCAGCGACCTTTGCCACTGAGACAGCAAAAAATATCACTGTCAATCTACACAAGTCACGGTCTGCTACTACGTCAACTATGTCTGAGGTTGGTCATAAAGACATTACGTTAAACCTTGGCGACTGCCACGCGGCGTTTGCTGGCGTTCGTACTCTCACCCAAATAACAGACCAAACCGCACTGGTTGATAACCCAATCACGGGCCTCAAACTAACGGGGCAAGTCTTAGTTGATGCAACCCTCACAGGGTATAGCGGTTTAACCCCCAACACAGGGCTTCTGTTAAACTCCGCAGCCGTGGATGGTGCTGGTGATCCTGTATTTGGGGAGGTTCTTTTAGACAACCTTTCTGTAAAATCAACCAATAGGAACGCAAGGGTTCTCAATTTCAATGGCGCTGTAAACGGTGGGGAGTTCCTGCAAACTCGTGGGCAAGCAGGTTCTCGCTCTTATGACTTCAACTATAATGGTGACATTAACTTTACTGGCCAAACTGTAATTTCTGATGACAGGGAATTTAACGGACCTAATGACGGTGCCACCTTGATTTCCAATGTTGTTCAGTTCTTCTCCGCCATGAAGTCAAAACTGTGGGCAATACCTTACAACGGCCAGAATGGACTTGCCCCTATTGCTAACGCAAGGACTGGCCGACAGATGCACCGCCTATCGGGCAAGATGCAAATGGTAAGCCCTCACCAAAATCAACAAGACAGCCTTTCTCATTACGAGGTTGAGGTGGTTCCGGCGACTGGGGGATCTGGGGTCGAGACCGAAACCCGTGCGCTAAGTTTTAATATTAGTGGGAAAGATTTACCTGACGCTGGTCACTCTATTCGTGGTCTTCGCGGGGAGGCTATCGGTGACGGTGGCAGCGCCAAGGTTCGGGCCGTTAGGACAAACGCATATGGGGTAAATGGCCATGATGGGCTGCTAGTTGGCGCTCTATTTAGCGCTGCCCGATATGGCCTGATCCCTACAAGTCTTGGCGGCAATGGTACGACTGACGTTTTCGCAGATGGGGTTGCGGGGCCTTTCGGGTCGCAAGACGCGGGGGTTATTTCTCAGGTTGGTCCCGGCATTCGATATAACTTCCTTGCGCAAGGGACTCCAAACGGTGCGCGTCCACAGTATGCATTCTTACAGGCTTTTGGGAGCACTCCTGTACTGCCTCAAGTTGCTACATTCGGGCTTCATGCTGGTGGTGTAGGAGACATCGTGCATCTCTGGGACGATGAAGACTCTACCGTTATGATTGCGGCTTGGCTGAATGATGGCTCGATGGTGCTGCCTTCGGTTCGTGGGAACGACGGAGACATTACGTTGGCAGACAATGCCTCTCATGTGATCAATGTTCCTGCTGCTACGGGCTTCTTTAGGTTATGGTCTGCGGGGTCTATTACCCGATACTGTGATATCGTGTTCCGTGCGACTGCTTCGGCAGGCCATTCGGCTAATAATGTTGGCTCGTCCGTCGAGATAATCAATGGGGATACTGGCGGAACCTCTGGAAAGCTGGTCGTGTATATCAGAAACGGATCGATAAGGGTTGAGAACCTGCTCGGTGCGACTGTCTCAATTAACTGGGCGTTTAACGCTTAAATTTTAACACTAGGAGAAAAAAATGAACGCTTCATGGCAACTATACCGAGACAAGCAGACCGAACGCGCGGAAAACCTCAATGACGAGCAATTGGCCGCTGCGGTATCCAGGGCAATGATTAGCGCAGAGGCCCGCATGGGTGTCGTGCAAATGAGGATGTGCGCGGAGGTGATGGCGTCAGGGGAAAACCCCAGCGCACTTGCGGAGGATATGTCAGAGGTCCGACAGGCGCTGGGCATGGTAAAGGCCGCGCATGAAGTGCTAACGCGGGTTGTCGCCCGTCAGCTTGACTGGCCTATCCCGACCGAAGGCGACCGTTAACATGTGGTGGCTTTTACTGGCCATTATCGCGGCGGGGGTGGCAATCAAGCGCCCCCGCTTAGGGTTGCCTTTTTTGGCGGCGCTGTTGTTGGTTGTGCTGGTAGACAATTTCAACCCACACTATGAAGTTCGGTACTTTATTGCTATCTATGGGGGAATTGGCGCTTTGTTGTACCTCTCAGGGGAACACCTAGCGGGCGTCGTCCTCTGTGCGATAGGTGCGCTTCATGGATTGCAAGTTTTCGGCATTATCAGCTTACATGCCAGACAAATTTCTGGGGAGCTTACATTCGTGTCTGGACTTGCTGCCGGGCATATTCTTGGGCCTCCCGTGTCCCGCTCAGATTGGCATAGTGTTTTGGTTCGTCGTCTCGGACTTCGTTCTGATCGCGGGGCTGTCTCAACTCGTAACGTGGGTAAAGAAGGGGGCGTGACCTCATGACCGGATTTAGCTCGAGCGCAGCGGCGGTTGGCGTAGGCGCTGTTGCCGCAACAACGATACTCAACCCCGACACAATGTATATCGCGCTCTTTGGTGGCTTTGGGGGGCTGTCACGCTGGCTTTACTTCTCATTACGCGGCAACATGGAACGATGGTACAAGGTTTTCGGGCATGTCCTCCTATCGGTTCTTTTCGTCTCTGGCGTTTTCCCTATTGCGCCAATGCTGTTCGGAATGATTTTTGGTGATGGCAAGGTGATCGAAACCTTGTCTGTAGATCCGGATGCAAAACTTGGCATGGCCTACTTTATCGGCATGTTCACAACCGTAATCATCGGAATGGTTGAGGGCCGGATCAAGAGCAAGGGCGGGGAGAAGGCCGATGTGTGAACAGGACCGTGAAGACGCAATCGGAACAATAAAGGTGGGCCTTGCTCTTGGCGCGCTGGTTGTGTTCATCTTGGCAGTTTCCCCGCCGATCCTATCGCGGGATCTACATATTGATGACCTATGGCCCACGTCAGATGAAGTGATCCAGCCATATGCGGATTTACATGAAGGAGAACCCAATGGGGAACCGCAGCAATAACCTAAGCGACCATGAATTTCGGTGTAAGTGTCGGCAACGTGCGCCACATTTACCCGCGTGCAAACAGAAGTTTGTTCCAGATGAATTGATCGAAATTATCCAAGGCGTTCGGGACCATTTCGGCTCTCCTGTGATTATCCACTCCGGACATCGCTGCAAAAACTACAATACCCATGTAGGCGGGGCGACACGATCACAGCATATCAAAGCCACGGCTGGGGATATTACGGTAAAGGGCGTGACGCCAAATCAAGTCCAAGCCTATCTTTTGGCGCGCTATCCTGACCAGCATGGCATCGGTCGCTACAACACCTTCACGCACGTTGATGTTCGCGGGTCTAAGGCGCGCTGGGATAATCGGCGGTGACGCGCTACGCCCTAATCATCGCGCTGGGCGTCCTGTGTGCGGCGCTGGGGTGGGTTGCCATGCAGTCACGCACCATCAGCGCCCTAGGCGCTGATAACGCACGGTTGGCGCGCTCTAATGTGGCACTAACCATGACGGCGGAACAGAACGCTATGGCGCGGGACGTAGCGCGGGCAACAGCGGCAAGACAAGCCAGCATCGCAGCAAAGGCCCAAGGCGATGTTGAGGCCATTCTAACGGGCGATTTTGGGGAGTGTGCAGATGCGAATTTGCCTGATGATCTGCGTGATATTCTTAGCGGGATGCGACCGACCGATTGAATATGTGTCTGTGCGTCCTGACGTGCCGCCCGAATTGCTGGAACCCGTCCCGGTGTCGCAGCGTGTGGCCAAGACCTATCGGGATTTAGCCATCCTCGCCACAGAGCATAGATCCGGATTAGAAACAGCAAACGCAAAGATTGAGGCGCTGCGGGTTATCGTTGGGCCTCAGTAACCCGTAACCTCTCACAATAAAGCCAGCCTCTGTTAATTCAGGGGCGGGCTATTTGCGTTTTGACGGTCCTCTAATGCTTGTCATTCAGGTCACACATGTGGCCAATGAAATTGATGATAAGAGCCAGTGCGCCGAATACTGTTAGCGCCGCCCACGGGTCTTGCTGCATTCCGAGTATTCCGAAAAATACGGCCACCGCCGCTACCCAGTAAATTGCCCTGGTTAAATCCATGCCTGCGGTCCTTTATGTGGTTGGGTTTCGGATTGCTTTAACTAGTGCCGTTCCTGCTTCATTGAACGTCCACATATCCTCGCCTTTTTGCAGGCTGTCATGCCCAAATTCATCATCGCAAACACCGCGATCCATGAGGCCAGCTTCTTCCAAATATTCGAGATCGTTACGGTCTACGCGGTCGCGCCCTTCGGCAAACACGGCTGCAACTCGTGAGGTGCGTTCAATCGTTTCAAGCATGTAGAGCGGCATAGGTGGGGTCCTTATTGTTGTTTCATTTTGAGAATGCCGGATCGGCTTAAATGTCGTGCCGATCCGGCTAACCAAAAATGAACGAAACATCCTGTGTTTCGCGCCAAGGTGAAGGCTGGCAACCTAACTATTTAGCGGGACATATCTGCCTCCTGTGTTGGCCCGATCTGTGCGGGCGGGGGTAGCTGCCGACATCATGTGTGCGGGCCTGCTATTAGTGTCCTTTAGGTTGAAGGTTTCGGGGGCATGTAGATCAGCACTGGCGTCTCTCCGTTCGGCCCCCTTTCAGCAAGGTTGGCCGCGCGCGCCATCGCTCGGGTCAAATCAACTTCAAGATTGATAGTGACGCCTTGCGCCATTAGCGATCCATTGATGTATCGGTCAAATTTAAACTGCGGCATGATCGGTCCTTATTTGCGTTTCGTTGCATTACATATACGTTACAGATACGGACGCGTAAACCCCAAAAAGCAGTTTGTAATACTTTAATTGCATTGTTTACATATACGGGTTTTGTCCTTATGTAGTTAATCATGAAAACATATGGCTACATGCGGGTCTCTACGGACGACCAAGACTTCAAATTGCAAGAGGATGCGTTAAACCGCTATCCTGTTGATTTTATTTTTTCCGACAAGATGACGGGTGCGACGATGGATCGCCCCGGCCTCAAGAGGGCGGTCAAGGCCATGCGCCCCGGTGACAAGCTGGTGGTTTGGCGTCTTGATCGTTTGGGCCGCTCTACAATGGGCGTTCTGGATGCCGTCAAGAATATGGAGGCCGCTGGAATTGAGTTGGTTTCCATGACGGAAAGCATCGACACGACGACGCCAATGGGTCGAATGTTCCTGACGATCTGCGCGGCATTTGCTCAGATGGAGCGCGACCTGATTTCGGAGCGCACGAAGGCAGGTATCGCGGCGCACAAGGCGCGGGGCGGGCGCATGGGCAAAATGCACTTCGTCAAGGATTACCCCCTGCGCATGGCCCGATGGGTTGAGTTGTGGCCGTTGATACATGGCGGGGGCCTGACAGGGGCCGAGGTGGTCGCAGAAATGCGCGGCGCGGATCCGGACGCCCCACCGATCAAATCAATTCAGTCTTACTATAATTGGAGGCGCAAGGGGTTCGACGGGTTCACGCTCGATACACCGCTTGCAGATGTAGAAATTGATAATGAGGAGGCTGAATAGATGGCTAATTACGGACGCGGCTGGGGCGACGGTTACGGCGCACAATCTGCCGAGGCAATCGACAACTATCAAGAACAGAAAGAAATTGAAACGGGCCGGATACAGAATGCACGGGCGCAACGTGAGCGCGCAATGGCGGTGAATGCCAAGTCACCCCGGTCCGCACTGGAGGCTATCCGAGACGGATATGGCCCAAATCATTTGAGCAAGTTTGCCCGCGATGTAGCGGCGAACGCTTTAGCAGTAATGGAGGGTTCTAAAGATGATTAGTGACAAGGTTATCGCAGAGGTCAACGCGAGTCCCGTTTTGCTATCGGCGCTCTACGACATGAATCTTATGCCTGAGCAAGTAGTCACAAAAGAGCAGGCTGGTGCGCTGATGTATTTCGTCGCGGGGTATGCCCTTGGTCGATCTGCAACCAGCGATGTGGAGCCAAGCGGATGCACATGGCGTTGATCTGGAATTGTTGGGGTTTGCCGTTTGGGTTTTCATCTGGCCCGTTATGGGGTTGTGCAGGCGCATCGTCGGGCCGCGCTTGTATGCTTTTTGGGGGAGTCCTATGCAGGCGGTCATAGCCCCAACCCTGCCATGATCTGCGCGGCGTTGTGGGCGTTGCAAGCCGTAATCGCGTCCTCTACGCTATCAAACCTAGGCTTTCCATAAAGGCCGCGCATTACGTAAACACCACCACATGATCCCCTTGTGTCGATCATGAAGCCAGTGCAATTCCATCCAATAGGGTGCCGAATAAAGACCAACGGCACCACCATGGACCGAATGATATCAGGCACAGAGGAACGGCTCACATATTCCGTTTGATCCGCTGTAAAGTTCTCAGGGGCCGGACTGGTAAAAACAAGACATTGCGTACCGTCATTTTTGATCTGATCCGCATGATGGATAAAGATACGGTCTGGTGCGTTCATTGACTCATTCATTAGGTAGGCTCCTTTAATTTGGTCTGAAAGCCCGCGTGGTTTTCATCTGTTACGATGCGATTGCAGGGCGGGTTTGCCTTCCATCGCTTTGTGTCCAACCGAAGGATTGCCCACCGTTCCTCTGGTGTTGCAAACTGGCACGTCAGGGCGTGAGTATTTGCAGCAGCGACAATGAAACCAACTTGGCTGACACCATTCCTTGGAAACACTGTCCAGTGGCGTCCACAGAAATTACAGACAACTTCATTCACATCGGGCTTGTGTATCCGTTGGATCATCTTGTGTTTGTCCGGATGGCTTGCGGCGCGTGTCGTAGCAATATCCCGAAGGCTTTGGTCACTCATCTGCCTGACCCTCCCTTACTTTGTTTCGCCGCCAGTGAAGGCTAATAGGCCCTAAACAAATATGCACCTGCCCCCGATCAACGTATGCGCCAACCATGAACTGCCCCCACAACCAATCAACTTGCATCACTCGCCCTCCTTCAAAGTGGTCCACCCGATAGGCTGCGTTGATGGCTTGCCAGCGTCATTGATCGCCCAGCAAACGTCGTCAGTCCAATCCTCTGGGGCTTGGCCTTCATCAAGACAAACCCAACCGAAAGTCTCCCCATCCCCGTCCTCGCTTTCAAATGATTGCAACTCAGCTGTGAATGAAAGGCGATTGAGCATGTGAAGCCGCACCGCGCGGTCTGTCGGGACTGTGTGCATATTATTCACTGATCTGCCTCCCTTACTGCTCTCATCATATCCGCTATCAAGCGCGACAGCGGCACGGATTGGCCGCGATTTTGGCTATCTACAATCTGCACCATAGGCTCCTTTGGTGTAATGGGTCCGTCAATTTCAGATATAGCAATAATGCAAACTCGGTCATCTGGAAAATCCTCCGCGCAAGAGGTCTCCCATTGGAAAATGACATCTTCGGATATGGGGCCATCACGGCCAAAAAGACGCCTGCCAAATCCTTTTTGGTGGGCGTATGATACGATAAAATATTTCATCGTTCTTGCTCCTTTGCTGTAATCCCGTCTGCCTCGTATGCGGCTTCCCCGATAGGCTTCTCCATTTCATATGACTTATTCAAACAAGCAGCCGTCCAAACACCACTCAGGTACATTAGACGTGTGGACCATTGATCGCTCATCTCCGTTTGACATTCAGGGTACTTTTTGAAGCTATAAGCATCTAACATCCCGAAATAAGCCTCGTGGGAAATTTGAGGTCTGTTACGTCGGTCGGCCCCTGCAAAGCCGATCATGAATGAACTAACCATAAGGCCCACAATGCAGGTTGTGATTATTGCTTTATCCATGGGTAGTCTCCTTGGGTTCAATCCCGTGGGCGTCTCGCATGTGGTCTGCAAGCCCCGTAGGTGTCTTTATTTTTCTCCCGCACTCAATGCAGACATGGAACTTTCGCGGCTTAGGGTACAATTCCCCGATACCTCCGTCCGCCTCGTATGCGTCTTGTGCGGCTTCACCCATGGGGCTTCTCCGATAGGGCACGAAGGGCGGCGATAAATTTCAGCCCACTAATTCTCTCATCATGCCCAGCTCGGGTCACAAGGCATCTAAACTGACAACCCTCTACGGATTCTAGGGACCATGCATCCGCTAACACACGCGCCGCTTCCTGCACGCTCACCTCTTGCGGGGGCA
>TARA_R110000737_G_scaffold97629_2_pt1 | contig 19582 bp, 16 predicted proteins | sample TARA_R110000737 | Tara Oceans TARA_R110000737 (sample SAMEA4398027) | marine metagenome | biome: Polar Biome; feature: [SRF] surface water layer (ENVO:00010504); material: water (ENVO:00002006), including particulate matter (ENVO:01000060) such as... | depth 5 m | reverse complement strand
TGGCGCGGATGCCCTAGTCGTCTCAAACCATGGCGGTCGTCAATTGGATGGCGCGTTATCTTCTATCTCTGCCCTCGCAGACATCGTACAAGCTGTCCATGCTGAGAATAGCGACATTGAAGTGTGGTTAGACAGTGGCATTCGCTCTGGTCAAGATGTGCTAAAAGCCATCTCATTGGGTGCAAAGGGCACAATGATTGGTCGCGCTTTTCTCTACGGATTGGGAGCGTATGGTGAAGACGGGGTGCGCCGCGCGCTTGAGATTATCTATAAAGAGTGTGATATATCTATGGCATTCTGTGGTCATACCGATATCAATACTGTCACGGATAATATCTTGGTAAAAGGCACGTATGAAAACCTCAAAGTGGGTCGTTTTTAGAGCGGCTGATTGTAGAACAATCAACGTTTAAAACCGGCTACACATAACATAATTTGCTCATACCCTTTATACTGTCTCTATAACTTTTTGATGACAGTTAGCCTTTATGACCATTCAACAATTATTAAAAACAGCGCCCGTCACTACCCTGCTATTAGCCAGCTTTATCGGGCTATTTGTCATGCAGCTAGTCACGGGCGTCGATGCCAATAACCCGTCAACTGAAGCGTTAGTTAAATGGGGTGCCAACGCCTTACCCTTAACGATGATGGATGACCCATGGCGCTTGGCCAGTAGTGCGTTTTTGCACATTGGTCTCATGCATCTACTATTTAATGGCTTTGCCATGTATTTCTTTGGGCAGATTGCCGAGCCGCTGTTTGGCTCAGCCAAGTTTTTGGCATTGTTTTTGTTGGCAGCCATCGGTGGCAACTTGCTCAATAACTATGTCACATGGCAAAGTATATTGGATGGTACAGGACAGCCTGGACTATCAGCTGGCGCGTCAGGCGGTATCATGGGTATTGGCGCGGCATTATTAATCGCTGCACTGTTTAAAATATCGGTCAATGGCATGGTGCTTAACCTCAAAAGCCTGATATTTATTATGGGCATCAACCTCGTCTATGGGTTTGCCGTACCGGGTATTGATAATGCTGGTCATATCGGTGGCGCAATCACGGGACTAGTGATTGCATTGGCTTTTGCCATTGGCTACCGTCAGTGTCTGGCAGTCGCTATACAAAACGCAGCGATTCAGCAGCAGCGCACGTTCAACGCTTATCAAACCAACTATTCATACAGCGCTCACGACACCCCATCATATAACAGTCATTATAGTGGACAGTATAATGACCAATACGATAACCAAAGTCCTTATGACGCTACTTCTATCGACCAATCGCCTCATATTGATGCCAATTCAACCGAGCAAGATACTGTGGTTACCAATAATGAAACGAATGCGTCTGATATAAATGCTAACAATAGTGCCGAAAGCATTACTACTATCAACTCATCGTTAGATAATAGCGCGGCTCATGATAGTGGTATTGAACCCGAAGCCCTTAAAAAACCTTCCATTATTTGGCAGCTATTACCATGGCTTGCGATGTTACTTATCAGCATTGGTTTCGTCTGGTGGTGGCAAGATATTCATCAGCAATTACTGCAAGTACTAAAAGCCATTGAGTAAATGCTCATACTTATCTATCATTGCTATATAAACTCCAAAAACAGCATACTGACCGACATTACTGATTCGTTTTATCGCTTGTCCTTTTGAACACGTTTTGCCTAATCGCACCACTCAGTTATTTATACTCACTTACGAGATCCAATTATGTTAAAACTTGCAGCGCTACCTAATATCTCTACACGTACTATGTTTAGCGCGTTCACCGCTACTGCACTATTTAGTGTGGCTAGCATGTCTAACGCCGCACTTTTTAATGACAACTTGCCGACTGACAAAGATGCTGAGCTCAGCGTTGGGGTCAATGTCATGGCAGTCAAATCGGCCTATGATCTCGAAGACAGCACTGAAGTGCGCGTGCTACCAGGTGCATTTTATGACAACAACAAAGTCTATGTACGCGGTGCGCAAGCTGGTGCGTATCTGATCAATGATGGTGTCAATCAGCTGTCTGCTTATGCCAAGCTTGCGGGTTCTGAGTTTGATCCTGATGATGCCAATGGCGCACTACAAGGTTTGGATGAGCGTAAATCATCAGCAGAAGCAGGTCTAAGCTATCAGCGTCGTACGGCTATTGGTGGCATCCGCGCACAGATAGGTGCTGATGTATTAGATCGTAGTGGTGGTAATACAGCTCGCTTGACCTACCTTTCTAGAATCACTAAAGGCAAGCTAACGGTCTATCCAAGCATTGGCTTTGAATATCATGATGCTGACTACAATGAATACTACTATGGTGTTAGTGAAAAAGAGGCTGCTAAAACAGGCGTTGATGCGTATAAATCTAACTCAAGCTTGAACCCATATATCAATATCAGTGCCAACTATGACTTTAATGAGCGCTGGGCAGGATTTGCCAATCAAAGCGTGAGCTATGTACCGAATGAGCAGTACGATAGCCCAATGGTCGACTCACGTACTGAAGCAGCGACGACGCTTGGTTTGCTTTATAAGTTTTAATTGAGCCTAAATTGTCATAAAAAAGACCTTGTCATATAACGTGACAAGGTCTTTTTATTCAATAAATCTATAGATTTGCGGGTTACCACCCACACTACAAACTCAATGGAATCTAAGCGTTACTTTTTAAATACGCTAACATAGTGTCCGCATCTGATACTTCAAATGGGTCTATTGGACAGTTGTCGCCAAAGTCAGCTTCCTTAAACACTTTCTTAACTTCTTTATTATCGACAACCATCGAATAACGCCATGAGCGCATACCAAAGCCAACATTGCTTTTGTCAACAAGCATGCCCATTTTGCGCGTAAACTCACCATTACCATCAGGAAGTAAGAAAACGTTTTCACGGTTTTGCTTTAGACCCCATTGGTACATGACGAACGCATCATTGACAGAAATACAAACTACTTCATCTACGCCCAATGCCTTAAACTCATTATAAAGCTCTTCATAACGAGGGAGATGGCTGTTTGAACAAGTTGGTGTAAAGGCACCTGGTAGAGAAAACACAACCACTTTTTTATTGGCAAATAACTCATCTGTGGTTAGATCATACCATGTGAACGGGTTGTCTCCGCCAATAGAGTCATCACGAACACGAGTTTTAAAAGTCATATCAGGAACATGGGTAATCATTATTTACTCCGATTTAGGTTATTGTCTTTTTTTCTAAAATCCTGCAGGTATATGATAATAGTTATACTGGTCCATAAGCAATCTTTGAGATTATGTCCCCTAGATAAAATATAGCGCTAACTTGAAAAATATAGACAAAAAAACCTTGCCACATTCTCTTATAACTCTTATAAGAAGTGACAAAGTCTTTTTATTTCTAAATTCTCAGTGGAACAAATATGATGCTGCTACCAGAAAGACGAGCGCAAATTGTACTGATCGTACATTAAGCGAGTCTGACGCCGTAGCAAGTCATTATTTAGTCTACTACTTACTTAGGATGTACCATATCAGCAGGAATGACCCACTCATCAAACTGCGTTTCAGTTAATAGCTCTAGCTCAACCGCCACTTGCTTCAAGGTTTTGTTTTCTTTATAAGCAGTCTTAGCGATTTTCGCAGCATTTTCATAACCAACATGACGGTTCAATGACGTTACTAGCATCAATGAATTGTGCAAGAAGTCATCGATTTTGCCTTTTACTGGCTCAATACCAACGGCACAGTTTTCGTTGAAGCTGTTGCAAGCATCGCCAAGTAGCTTGATAGATTGCAATAAGTTAAAGGCGATCACTGGCTTATACACGTTTAGCTCAAAGTTACCTGATGCGCCAGCCATGCTGATCGTCGTGTCGTTACCCATGACCTGAGCGACAACCATCGTCATTGCTTCTGACTGCGTTGGGTTTACTTTGCCTGGCATGATAGAAGAGCCTGGCTCATTTTCAGGAATCGTCAACTCACCCAAACCACAACGAGGACCTGAGGCGAGCCAGCGTACGTCGTTAGCGATTTTGTTTAAGCTAGCTGCTAGAGTTTTGAGTGCGCCTGACGCAAATACTTCAGCATCACGAGCGGCTAGTGCTTCGAATTTGTTTGGTGACGTAACGAATGGCAAGCCAGTCAAAGTCGCTAGTTGCTCAGCTGATTTTACTGCATAGTCAGGATGGGCGTTTAGACCAGTACCAACCGCAGTGCCGCCTAGTGGCAATTCATATAGACCTTGTAGCGCGTTGTCGATACGTACTAACGCGTGGTCAAGTTGGCTCACATAGCCGCTGAACTCTTGGCCTAAGGTCAAAGGCGTCGCGTCTTGTAAATGCGTACGACCGATTTTTACGATGCTATCGAATTCTTTGGCTTTTGCAGATAGCGTATCGCGTAGTGCTTTTACTGCTGGAATCAATAAGCTGTTAATTTGACGCGCAGCTGCCACACGAATCGCCGTTGGGAAGCTGTCGTTGGTAGACTGTGCATGGTTTACATGGTCATTTGGGTGAATTGGCGTGTAGCTGCCACGCTCAGAACCAGCGATTTCGTTAGCACGGTTGGCCAATACTTCGTTCATGTTCATGTTTGACTGAGTGCCAGAACCTGTCTGCCATACAACCAATGGGAACTGATCGACCAGACCACCATTGATGATTTCGTCAGCGGCTTGTACGATAAGATCACGCTTGTCGCCTTCGATACGCTCTAGGCTTGCATTGGTAATCGCAGCGGCTTTTTTGACCAGTGCCATCGCTTCAATCATTGGACGCGGCAAAGTCTCGCCACCGATTTTGAAGTTTTCGCGGCTACGCTGAGTTTGCGCACCCCAATAAGCATCAGCTGGGACTTCTACGTTACCCATGGTGTCTTTTTCGGTACGAGTTGCCTGATTCTGTGTCGACATAACTACCCTCTCTACTGGTTTGTTGTTAGATAACTGAACGATAAAAAGTGCAACAGCTGCTGCACATAAACGGAAATACGATGTAAAGTGGCGTTATGATAGCATGACTAAGGCGTGTTGAATATTCACAAATAGCCTTGAGCGATGCCTAAAAACTAATGTCTAAAAACGTCTGTCACCACCAATCTGATACTTCATTGGATAAGATACCTATGCACTCTAAAATTATGCCCACTGAGCCAAAAACTTTTAACTCACAAGAACCCACACTAAGTAACCCACCTAGACGACACTTTACTCGCCAACGCCGTCAGTTGAGCGATGGAGAACGTAGACAACTTGCTCAGTCTGCAAGCTTACATTTGACCAAACTACAGCAGCGATTGCCTACACATGCACGCATTGGGCTTTATTATGATGGATTTGGTGAGCTACCTACTCAGCTAATATTAGACTGGTGTCAACGCTTAGGCTATTTACCTTATTTACCAGTTGTTGGTTCACTTAGCCGTACTAGCAATGGTAATGATAATAAACGCCTGCGCTTCGTACCTGTTTATCATTCAAAACTGGTCAATGTCCCCACTCGCACTCATCAATTAGGCATGAAACAGAACCACAGCCGCGCTCTGCTATGGGCGACAGAGTTAGATGTGATTATCTGTCCACTAGTGGCGGTCGATCTAAATGGTAACCGTATGGGCATGGGTGGCGGGTTCTATGATACGACGCTTGGGAAAAGCTATCGGTCGGGCGCTAAAAAGCCATTAAAAATTGGCTGGTGTTATGACTTTCAAGTGGTTGAGCAATTAGAGCGCCAACCGTGGGATGTGCCATTAGATGGCTTAATTACGCCAAGCGGCATAAGGTGGTTTTAATGAAAGACGATAAACAATTTGAAAAAGACTCTAGCGCTGCTGATTCCAGTGCAGACAGTGTGGATGAATATTTGCAATCATTAGGCAATGAGGACGCTAGAGAGCAACGCTACTACAGTCAAGAGCAACCGTTTAGCGCTGATGAGATGACACGGCTCGTCAATGAAGAACGCTTAAACGAACTACTGGCGCAAAGCGATGCGTTTTTGAATGGTTTAAGTGACGAGTTGAGAGATTTCGATGAATAACACATATATAACTGATAGAGCACAATTTGAAGAAACGCGGTTATAGAGTGGTTTGATTTGATCGACGCTTGCTTTTTATTGCCAAACTATTGTTTCCACATGGCCTATAAACTATACTTATCGCAAATAATTATTATTACAGTATAGGTCGTTGATCGTGGACAAAGTAAAAAAAGAGTTTATGTCGCCCTCTTCGCTACAAGTTTGTTTTTATCTGTTCGTGCTATTACTCTTGGCCACGCCTTCGGCTTATATTTATGATTACAACGGCTTTGATTTTGCTGAACTAAGAACCTTTTTGCTAGCGCTTGCAGCATTTTATACCTTCGCGCTTAGCACCCATATTGAAATACGTCATATAAAGCCCTCTAGCAGCACATCTTTTCTACGTTTTTTGGTTCCTATATCTCAATGCTTTTCTTTTATTCTGCTGTCTTTGTTTGCGTTGGCTATTGTTGAATACATCAATGGCGATTTGAGACTAGATCATGTTTATGACCCCTTCATTACGCTGTTTTTCGTATATCTGTTGCGCAAAAATATAGAAAGTATAAAGCAAGATATCGGTACTTAAGAGAACCGTTTAATTTAATTACTCTAACAGTCCTATAACTAATGCAAAAAAAGACGCTTACCGATAAGCGTCTTTTTTGTTGGGTACTTGGATTGATTTAAAGGGCTGACCAAATCACCTACAACACCATCGCTGCAATCCAACCAAAGGCCAGTAGCGGAATATTGTAATGCAAGAATGTCGGTATCACACTGTCTTTGATATGGTCATGCTGACCGTCGATATTTAGACCAGAGGTTGGCCCCAATGTAGAATCTGACGCAGGCGAACCCGCATCCCCAAGTGCGCCAGCCGTACCGATAATCGCCACAGTAGCCAACGGCGAGAACCCTAGAGAGATACACAGCGGCACATAAATTGCGGCCAAAATAGGAATGGTTGAGAATGACGAACCAATACCCATGGTCACAATCAAACCAATCAATAGCATAATAAATGCCGCCATTGCTTTGTTACCAGCGAATAGTGAGGCTGCGCCATCGACCAATGGTTGAATCTGCTCAGTGGCTTTCATGACTTCAGCGAAGCCCTGCGCGGTAATCATAATAAAGCCAATCATCGCCATCAGTTTGATACCGTCATTAAAGACGCCATCAGCATCACGCCACTTCACCACGCCGGTCGCCATAAACACACCAAAGCCAAACATTGAGCCAAGTAGTAGCGAATCAGTATATAACTGCACCACAAAAGCCGTCACGATAGCAGCCAGTGCAACCAGTGTCTTTAGCTTGCTTTGCGACTGTGCGCCAGCGGCAGTTTTGCTTAATGCATCACCTTCTACGACGGCATCATGCGCTTGCTGGTCTATCGCAATCTGCTGATACGCGCGTGGCTTACGGTAGCTAATAAATACAGCAACCAGCAGACCAATTAGCATACCCAATGCAGGAATCGCCATGGCCTGCACCACAGAAATATTAGCAACATCAATGCCCGCCTCACCCACGTTTTTTAGCATAATCTGATTCAGATAAATATCACCAAAACCATAAGGAATAAACATATAGGTGGTGACCAGTCCAAACGTAATCAGACAAGCAATTAGGCGTCTATCAATCTGCATGCGATTGAATGCTAACAGTAGTGGCGGTACCAGTAGCGGAATAAAGGCAATATGAATAGGGATTAAGTTTTGGCTAAAGCAGCTCATGGTAATGAGGCCTGCAAACAGCATGTACTTAATCATGCCACTCGTACCCGCAGCATCAATACGTTTGATGACCGCGCCTGCCAACGATTGCGGTAAGCCCGAATGAGCAATCGCTACCGCAAACGCCCCAAGCAGTGCATACGACAACGCAATCTCTGCGCCATTACGGATGCCTTCTTGAAAAGCATTGAGCGTATCAGTAATACCAAGCCCTGCTAGCAGTCCACCTGCCAGCGCGCCGATTAATAAACTGAGCACCACGTGCACTCGCGAAAGTGACAGTCCTAGCATGATAATAACTGCTAGCAATACTGCATTGATGGCCATGTGTTGCCCCTTGTTCTTTATACTTTGGTCGTATTGAGACCTATGAATATTGAGACTAATGAATATCGCCCTGTTGTCTGAAACGTCTCAATATGAGAGCCTGTTTTAGACGCGCGCCAGTTTACCTTATTTTGGGTATAAAGCCTACGCATAGAACCGATTAGACATCAATACAGTCAGCCAAATACCACCTATACATCTAAACCCTCTTCTATAATTCCTAACTGTCTTTATCATTCATAGACCCGTCATACTATTGACGATATATCATTACCGACACATCGTTGATAACATCGATAACATTGTTTACTGAGCACTCAGATAACTATTTAACAAAGATAAGCAGACGACTTCACCATTCAGCCTTGCAATTTTTTTCGTGAGCACCATTTATCTAAACATGAACCACGAACTTGACTTTACAAGTCTGGGGAACGAGGAAAAACATATGAGTGAACATAATATTGATAAAGACAACATCGACATCGATGTATCATCTGCCCTTAACACTGACACGACGTCTGATGCAAATACTGACACTGACGCTAACATCAGTGCTGATGCGAACAATGAGACAGAAAGCGCATCTACGGATGCGTTAAATGCCTCATCCAACACTGTCAAAGACAATGAAGATGAAAGCTATCTGCCACTGCTAGCATTACGCGACGTTGTCGTCTATCCACATATGCAGATTGCATTGTTTGTGGGACGCGCACCATCGGTGAAAGCGGTTGAGTTGGCACAGGCTGAGTATGGCAACAAAGTACTGGTAGTCGCGCAAAAAGACTCACTGACCGAAGATATTGACCAAGATAACTTGTATCAGTACGGTACGGTGTGCCGCATCGTCAGCACCATGCCACATGACAGCGATGAGAACTGCATTAAAGTATTGATCGAAGGTCAATACCGCGCTCGTGTTGACAATATAGAAGGTCATGATGATTTATTAATGGCGAGATTTGAACGTGCCGACCTCGATGTCAGCATGGATGAGAGCCAACAGAAAAATACCATTCAAGCGTTAACCACATTATTCGAAAGCTATGCAGATGCGCGACTTCGCAATGCACGTGAGCTGACTCGTGTGGCTAAGCGTATCGACGACTTGCTTGAGTTGGTTTATTTCATCTCAACTCGTGTGTCGATGGACCTTGATATCAAACAGTCTTTCCTAGAAGAAGACGATATCAAAACGCATATCAACACTTTGACTGAATATTTAGTCAAGCAAAGTGCTGAGCAAAACATCGAGCAGGACATCCAAGATGCTGTCCGTCAGCAAATGGAAGACAATCAGCGCGAATACTTCTTAAATGAGAAGATGAAAGCCATTAAAAATGAGCTGTCAGATATGAATGACGGCGCGTTCGATGGTGAAGATGATGTGGCTGAGCTAGAGCAGCGCTTAGAAGATGCTGACTTGCCAGAAGACGTGCGCAAAAAAGCGGAGCAAGAGTTCAAAAAGCTCAAAATGATGCCACCTGCGTCAAGTGAATCATCAGTGGTACGCAACTATATTGAATGGATTTTGGACACGCCGTGGAATGCGACGACCAAAGTCTCGATCAATTTAGACAAAGCCAAAACAGTATTAGACGAAGATCATTATGGCTTGCAAGATGTGAAAGACCGCATCTTAGAGTACCTCGCCGTGCAATCACGCGTGAAGAAACTTCGTGGCCCGATTCTATGTCTCGTCGGTCCTCCAGGTGTTGGTAAAACCTCATTGGGTGAATCAATTGCCCGTGCCACTGGTCGTAAGTTTGTGCGTATGGCCCTTGGCGGCGTACGTGATGAAGCAGAGATTCGTGGTCATCGCCGTACCTATATCGGTGCGATGCCGGGTAAAATCGTTCAATCACTTGCAAAAGTAGAAGTCAAAAACCCGCTGTTCCTATTGGATGAAATCGATAAGATGGCGCAAGACTTCCGCGGTGATCCAGCATCAGCGTTGCTTGAAGTATTGGATCCATCACAGAATGACACGTTTAACGACCATTATTTAGATATGGACTTAGATTTGTCGCAAGTGATGTTTATCTGTACTGCCAACAGCATGGATATTCCACCTGCACTGCTTGACCGCATGGAAGTTATTCGCTTACCGGGTTATACCGAAGAAGAAAAGGTCAATATCGCACAGAAATACCTAGTGCCAAAAGCGATTAAGCAAAATGGTCTCAAAGAAGGTGAAATTGAGATTGTTGAAGCAGCATTGCACAGTATCGTACGTAGCTATACGCGTGAAGCAGGTGTGCGTAACCTTGAGCGTGAAGTGAACAAAATCTGCCGTAAAGTGGTTCGCGGTTCGGTTGAAACTCATGGTGCTCGCGCTCCGAAAAAAGCAGAGCGTCAGCTAGTGACAGTCGATGACAAGAACATCGATGACTATCTAGGTGTGCATCAGTATGACTACGGTCTGGCTGAAGAAGAGCCTGAGATTGGTCGTATTACTGGTCTTGCATGGACTCAGGTCGGCGGTGAGTTATTGACCATCGAAGCGGTCGGTATGAAAGGTAAAGGCGAGCTTAGCTTTACCGGTTCACTCGGCGATGTAATGAAAGAGTCGATTCGCGCAGCCATGAGCGTGGTTCGTGCTCGCGGTGACAGCTTAGGTATCGACTACGAGACATTTAAAACAACAGACGTCCATGTCCATATGCCAGAAGGTGCCACGCCAAAAGACGGCCCATCTGCTGGTGGTGCACTGACGACAGCGCTCGTCTCTGCGTTGACAGGTATTGCTATTCGTCCAGATATTGCGATGACAGGTGAGATTACCTTACGCGGTAAAATCCTACGTATCGGCGGCCTTAAAGAGAAGTTGCTTGCGGCACATCGCGGTGGTATCAAGCACGTATTGATTCCAGCGACCAATGAGCGTGATTTGGCGGATATCCCTGATAACGTGAAAGAAGGCTTAACCATTCAACCAGTCGCGACGATTGAGGAAATCTTAAAGGTTGCTTTGGTGAGTATGCCAACACCAATTAAGCCTGCCAAAGTGACTGTTGATAAAACCTCTGGTAAAGCACTGCACAATTAATTGACCCTTTATTAAGCCAGTTCTATAGATTAGGAAGCCGCTTATCACAATGATGGGCGGCTTTTTTATGCCTGTTTGTTATTCATTTGCTTGCAGTTCATAGCCTTCTTAGTAGGTTTCTCACGCATTTAAAGCCATTTAATTTTGAAAATCATTTATCTTAGTTCGTTTTTCAAACCCATACGTTACTTACATTTATTAACTGATTGTTGCGCATTTGATGAATAACTATAGAGTTAGCTTGGCTATACTGACTCCGATGTTAACGAATATTGACACCGATTTTTATAGAACAATAACGATAGATATTCGTGGCTTTAATGAAGACTAAAAATAACAACTCAAACAATTGGAGATAATAATGAATAAGACATTACTTGCAAGTACCTTATTATGCGGTTCAGCGTTAGCAATGACTGGTTGCCAAACCGTAGAAAGTCAAATGCAAACGGGTAACCCTTTAGCACAACCGACGCTAAAATCAACTATACAAACAGTAGATGGCAAGAAGAAAGAAGTTGGTCAAGTTTTCTTACGCCCAGTTGATGGTGGCGTCCAAGTTTACGGTAAACTCACTAACCTACAGCCAGGCAGAACTGTCTCATTACATATCCACGAAACAGGCAGCTGTGACGTTATGGGTAAAGCGGCAGGCGGTCACTTCAACCCAGATAACAAGCCACACTCTAATCCAGATGATATGAATGGCCATGCTGGTGACTTGCCAAACTTAACTGCTAATGAAGATGGTGTTGCTACTATTAACTATGTGAATAAGAAAATCGCAGCGACTGAAGCAGGTAAATATAGCGTAAATCGTTTGGCCTTTATCGTACATGCTGGCGTTGACGACTATACCAGTCAGCCTTCAGGTAATGCAGGCGATCGTATTGGTTGCGGTATCATCGTAAAAAACTAATACTGTCCTAATTTATGAACTTAGACTAGGTTTGTAAACGTAAAATAGTTTGAAAGAAATAGCTTAAAAGAAATATTATAAGCACAAAAAAACCCTCTTAAATTATAAGAGGGTTTTTTATTGGAAGTAACTATTAGGTTTGTTTAAGCCAATATAAGAAAGACCAATGCAAATTGTACCTGTAGTACATTAAATGAGTCTGACGCTATAAAAGCACTATATTGGATGTAACAATATTTACTCCTCTACCCATTCACCTTTACGCCAGTAAACACCCCAACGTGTGGCCTTGCCGTTTTTCTCAGAGCCGATATACTGCTCTTTTTTCTTACGTGACCAGCGCAAGATGGTTGGGTTACCTTCAGGATCTTCATCTGGTCCTGCAAACAGATACTGGAACTTGTCCTCCATCTTGTCTTTAATTTCTCGTAGCTCAGCGAGCTTTGGTGGACGCGTTTCTCTAACCTTTGGAAACTTAGAGGCCGCGAGAAACATACCAGCCGCGCCTTCACGCAAAATGAAGTAATCATCATGCTTGGTCGATTTTAGCTCTGGTAGATGGATTGGATCCATACGTGGCGGCGCTGCTTCACCAGTTTTTAGTACCTTGCGCGTATTATCACAGTTTTGACAAGCAAAATACGGACCAAAGCGTCCTGTTTTAAGCTCCATCTGCCCATCGCACTTATTACAGTCAATAGTTGGTGCATCTGAGCCAGGAACTTCAAACTTGCCTTCTTCTAGGATATAACCATCGCAATCAGGGTTGTTACCGCAAATGTGTAGTTTGAGACCACCATCCACGATGTAACCATTCATCGCCGTGCCACATTTCGGGCAGCGTTTTTTCTCCATCAAATCTTTAACTTCTGCCGCTTCGTCATCACCTTCCGCATCATCTAGATTGGCGAATGCTTCAACTGGCATTAGATTTTTGGTGCCTTTACAACGCTCTTTTGGCGGTAGATTGTAGCCAGTACAGCCTAAGAATACACCTGTTGACCCTGTACGCAATTGCATCGGACGATCACAGATATCACAATGGACATCTGGCACGTCAGTTGGATCGTTTGGACGCATACCATCTTTTTCTTTGGCACGCTCTAGAGTGGTTTTGAACTCGCCATAGAAATTATCAAGCACATCTTTCCAGTCTTGCTCACCTTCTGCCACGTGATCGAGCTTGTCCTCTAACGCGGCGGTAAAGGTATAATCCATTAAGTCTGGGAAGCTAGCTGTCAATCTATCAGTGACGATATCACCCATTTTTTCGGCAAACAGACGCTTGTTTTCAAGCTTCACATAGCCGCGATCTTGAATGGTTGAGATAATGGATGCATAAGTCGATGGACGACCGATACCTTTTTTCTCAAGCTCTTTTACTAGACTGGCTTCAGTATAGCGAGGCGCAGGCTTAGTGAAGTGCTGACTCGGATCTAGCTTATCTAGGTTTAACTTATCGCCTTTTTTGACATCAGGCAGTAAGGTGTCGTCAGTCTTGGCCGGTGGCATCACTCTTGTGAAACCATCAAAAACCATGGTACGACCTCGGGCTTTTAACTCGATATCATCTGCGCCTACAAACAGGTTCACTGATAGATATTTGGCAGGTAACATCTGACACGCTACAAATTGACGCCAGATTAGCTCATATAGACGTATTGCATCACGCTCAACACCTTTGAGCTGTGTTGACTTCATATTGACATTAGAAGGACGAATCGCTTCATGCGCTTCTTGTGCGCCCTGCTTGTTACCATAGAAATTTGGTTTTTCTGGTACATATTTTGCACCATAGCTGTCTTCGATATGACCACGGACAGCAGCAAGCGCGTCGCCTGATAAGAACGTCGAATCAGTACGCATATAAGTAATATGACCCGCTTCGTATAGACGCTGCGCTAAAATCATGGTTTTCTTAACAGAGAATCCTAAGCGCGTGCTGGCAGCCTGTTGCAAGGTCGAAGTAATAAATGGTGCGCTTGGACGTGATTGCGTTGGTTTTTCTTCACGCTCTTTAACGATAAAGTCGCTTACCTTGAGCACCTCTAACACTTTATCGGTCTGCTCTTTATTACCAAGTTTTAAAGTTTTACCGCCTTGTTTGGTCGCCTCTAAACGGATACCGACTTGCTCAGCGTCTTTTTTTCCATTAGCAATGTGCGTATCAGCATGAATCTGCCAGTACTCTTCTGGAATGAATGCGCGAATCTCATGCTCACGCTCGACGACCAAGCGCATGGCAACTGACTGTACACGGCCTGCAGATAGCCCGCGAGCTATTTTTTGCCATAATAATGGCGATACCATAAAGCCGACAACACGGTCCAAGAACCGACGCGCTTGTTGCGCGTTCACGCGGTCAATATCTAATTTCGAAGGCTGCTTAAACGCACTTTGAATAGCTGACTTGGTAATCTCGTTAAAGACCACACGTTGATACTTGCTATCAGGGCCACCGATGACTTCTTTTAGATGCCAAGCAATTGCTTCCCCTTCTCTATCCATATCCGTTGCTAGATAGATTTTGTCAGCGTCTTTGGCTAATGCTTTAAGCTCTTTGATGACTTTGGTTTTGTTTGGCAGTACTTCATAGACTGCCGCCCAATCATGCTCTGGATCTACACCCATGCGGCGTACCAGTGCTTGCTGCGCTTTTTCTTCTTTGGTCAGACTGTCATCTTTTTTAGCGGTCGTGGCTTTCTTTGCACTTTTGCTCGCACTGACCGGCAAATCACGGACGTGACCGATACTTGAGCGTACGATAAAGTCATCACCAAGGTATTTATTAATCGTTTTTGCCTTGGCTGGTGATTCTACAATCACCAAAGACTTACCCTTTGGGCTGTCAGCAGCTGGTGCTGGACTTTTTTTGGTTGTGGTTTTTGCCATGTTTGACGACACCATAATATAAGTAAATTAAAAGTAAGGTTAAATTCAGCAGCACGGCAATTTATGGAAGCTAATACTCATGGTTTGACCATGGTTCAGCTATTTATAGTAATAATCGCTGCTGATAAAAAAGGTTATAAAACAAATAATAACCATAAAATAAAGATATAGTTATAAAGACGTTACACTGCTAAGCGTTAAACTGTCAACTTTAAATAATTTAAATATGACAAACTGCTTGCATATTGCCCTTTAATGGAGACGAAAAAACGCTTTACTAGGTTTATGCTTGTTTTTGCATCTGTAGCGCCCACTTCTCAAGGTTTTCTTTGAGCACTAATAAGTCCGCTTCAATCCGTTTTTGATGGTACGTAGGATTAGATGCTGGACGTACATAAGCAATATCTTCCCAATAAATAATAATGCTATTGGCCTTGGTCAATAGACCTTTAACAAACGGCTCGATACTTACTGGCAGCTCCAACGGCACTTGATCCAAGCTAAAATCAGTCTTTTTGACTACTGGATTATTGCTGATTTGACTAGATCGAATCGCACTGGGAATAGTAAGCGTCTTATCATCTGTACTGGTATCGACAAAACTGCTGTCTGGTCGCCACTGTCCATCAATCACTTGATAACGGGTATGCGGCAGTTTAGTGTCTTCAAATATTAGGCAGTACTGTCCAAGCATACCGCGGCCATACTCATTATCACGACCTTTGATCCAATCAGGGCACGAAACGAGTTTTGGATTGAGCTGTAAACGACGCGCGGTCATACGCAGCTTATCCAAACGCTGATCGATACCGTTCGGTTTGAGCGCCATCATACTCCCTAATACGAATAGTACAATGATAACGCCAATCAATGTTCCCATGATGGTCTGGCCTTTTGACTAAATGAAAAAGATACTAAAAGATATAGCGATAAATATCGCTAATGAACCGTTATTTATAAATAGTACATATAGATTTGCGATTAGCACGATAATAAACAACGATATATAAGGGCTTATAATGAGCACGAACCATTAAAAATCAAGCGTTGTCGTCCAATCGCGGTGCAACAGGTGCTTTTAAAGCATATGAAAATTTAGCAAGTTACGCTATTAAATCAATTGTTTAACGTATATAAACTTACCGAGTACAGTACGCTATAAAAACCAGATACTAAAAGTGGTCAGTTCAAAAAAGTGCTATGATAAACCATAATTTTAAACGCGCGCAGGTTTATTATGAATTATATTATTGAGTCAAACTCATCGGGCGCTTATCACGCTCGCAAGCTGACAAGTAAAGTCATGAGCAAAACAGGCATAAGCATATCGCTACTTGGCGCGGTCGTACTAACATTATCAGGCTGTGCCACGACTCAGAGCCTAACCCCGCAGCAATGTCAAAACAGTAACTGGCAAGAAGTCGGCTACGCTGATGGCTCGCAAGGACGTTCAGGTGCCTACTTCGGTCACTATACCAATAGCTGCGCTAGTATAGGCGGTGCTAGCCCTAACCGTATCCAATGGGAGCAAGGCCGTCAACAAGGTCTCAAAAACTATTGTACTGAATTGAATGCTTATAAGCTCGGTCGCGAAGGCTATGACTGGCAACCTGTTTGTCCGTTAGAAGGTATTGAGAAGTTAGAAGAAGCTTACTCTCAAGGGCGCTACTACTATATTCGCCAACGTGATCTCGACTACTTACGCTCACCTTACCCATTTGGCTACAGACATGCAGGTTTTGGTTACGGCTATCGTCCGTTTGGCTACGGCTGGTAAAAAAAGAAAACCTCACTAACGACTTAATTTGAGGTTTAAGTAGTTAATGAGGTTGGAGAAAATTTTATTATTTTAATTGTTTTTATTATAGCGGTTCTGGTTGTTTTACTGGTTGGGCTATTGGTTTATCTAGCCAGTTTTCTACTATAGGGCTAAACCTATTAGCACTGACTCACAGTGCTTAAACTATTCAATGCTTAAGCTTTTCAGTATTTAACTACTAAACTATTCATTCACAAATGCGATTTTGGTCAGTCCAGCGTTACTTGCCGCTGCTAAGACTTGAGCGACCGTATCGTACTTACCTTCTTTATCTGCACGTAACTGTACCGCTGGATTCTTACCCGTCGCGCCTTGTTGCTGCAAGCGTGTCTCTAATTCTTCCATGCTGATTGGGTCGCTATCCCAGAATATCCCCGCATCTTTATCAATACTGACTTGGATCGCTTCTGGCGGCGTCTCATTAAGCGCGGCACTGGTCTCTGGCAAATCTAAAGGCACCGTCGGATTCAGCACGGTCGCTGTCAATAAAAATATAATCATCAATACCAGCATGATATCGATAAGCGGAATGAGGTTCATCTCATCCATGCTTCGTACGTCATCATCACCCAATTGAAATGCCATAGTTACTCTCAATGCTTTTGGTTATTTTCACACAGCCAAGCCGTTTTTTGACGGTTTTTCGACTTGTCGTTTGAGCCTTTACAGACCTAGCGCTGGCAGATTTAATGCTTGCAAGATCAACACTATCTATAGCTGCTTTGGCACAGAATTACTGTAGTTATTGGTATGCTGAGTCTCGCTCGTCGTTGAACGACTGCTTGGTGCAGCGTGCACTTGTGAGGCGCTAGCAGCATGGCTCGCGGTTACCTTGGTAGTATCCACAAGACCCGTTGATTGCGCCAATAAATCATGCGCTCTATCGTTGGCTTGATACATTATGCGGCGATTGATACGTACTGCAAGGTTATAAAACACCACAGCTGGAATCGCTACTGCAATACCAAGACCTGTCATAATTAGAGCTTCACCGACTGGCCCTGCAACCTGCCCCAATCCTGCCTGACCACTCATACCGATATTGTGCAAGGCATGGAAAATACCCCATACCGTACCAAACAAGCCGATGAACGGTGCAATCGCTGCCGTCGTACCAAGAATCGGCAGACCGCGCTCACTAGCAAAGCGATAGCGACCGATATGCTTGAGCAAAGTCTGCTCAGTCACCAAGCGGCGAGTGGCAGCATCAGTACCAGCCAAGTCAGACTGTTTGGCTTGTAATTGCTGACTCAAATCATCTGCTACATTGGTCGCCAGCTTACGGCTTTGCAATACGCGGACGATACCTGTCACCCAAGAGAGAATAGATAACGCAAGCAACAAAAAGAACAACGTTTTTGTCACCATGTCGCTGATCTGCCAGTATTGCATAAAGTCCATGTCAGACTCCTTAATGTGTAATGCCATTACATGATACTGAGGTAAATATCATGTTTAGTTTTATAATGAAAAATGATTAATAAATACGTTGTTATAAAATGTGAGCTATCAAGGAACCGCGTAACTGATCGGTAGAGTTACATCACCTACCACGGGTACGCCATTCTTAGTAAAGGGTTTGAACTTGCCAGATCGAACTTGACGTCGGGCTTCTTTGTCTAGTAGCGGATTACCTGATGATTGAGCAACTCGCACGTTATCGATGCCGCCTTGTTTGTTGACTCGTAATACTAAGACAACGTTGAGCGTATCACCAGAACGAGCTCTACGTGCGGCGCGCTCAGGGAAACTAAAGTTTGGCGCAGATGCCCAGTTGGCTGAGCTAGCAGTAAAGCTCACAGGCTCATTACTCTGTGCTAAAGCAGCTGCTGCTTCTGCCTCAGCTCTTGCTTGTGCAGCGGCGGCCTCTGCGGCAGCCTTCGCCTGAACGGCAGCTTTGGCATCAGCAACCCTTTTGGCTTCTTGCTCTGCCCTAGCTTGTGCCTCTTGCTCAGACTTTTTGGCTTGTCGCTCTGATTCAGCTTGGGCAGCTGCTTGACGTTGTGCTTCAGCTGCTGAGTTATCAACCTTTGGTTTCGGTAGCGGCTCTTTTGGGGCTACTTTTTGACTGGTATCAGGACGAGGCTTTTCTGACGCTATCACAGGCGTCACTTTCGGCTCTGTATTTTTTACAACAGGCTCTTTTGGTTTTACGGGTGTCTCTGTTGGTTGTTTAACCGGCTCTTTAGGCTTTGGTTCAGGTTGCGGCGCTGGCTGAACTTGCACCTCAGGCTGTACTTCTTTTTTGGCTGTGACTGTTTGTTTTTCTACTTCAGTTGAGACCGTTTTTGCCGGTAATGACACAAACTTTATCTCAAGTGGTGACATCTCTTTTTTTGGCTCAGGTTTGAGTTCAGGCGTTTTTATTGCCACTAGTGCAATTGCGGCAAGCACATGGAGTCCTAGTACTGCAACAATAGCTAGCAATAACGACTTAAGTGGTGGCGCGTCTAAATCCGTTGAACTCATAACAGCCTAATGTTTATTACTCAGAGTAGAATGGCGTAGATAATAATGCAAACGATAATTATTATCAATAATAATTTACAATATTTTCGCTATTTAATACATCTCTGACACGTGACATTGCTTAGTAGCCTTATTTATCAGAACGCTTATTTCTATGAACGTTACCTACTTTTATACCTCACTACTATGAATCTTATCTTTACATCAAATGATACGTTGCGTTTAATATAACAAGTGCTGTTAATAAAAACCATTATCATTTATATTGATAATGAGTCTCAACTACTTTATTATAACCGCTGTATTGTCTACCCATACTATTTTTATAAAAACTATTCGTATAAAAAATTAGTGAGTGGT
>TARA_R110000737_G_scaffold56052_2_pt1 | contig 19584 bp, 13 predicted proteins | sample TARA_R110000737 | Tara Oceans TARA_R110000737 (sample SAMEA4398027) | marine metagenome | biome: Polar Biome; feature: [SRF] surface water layer (ENVO:00010504); material: water (ENVO:00002006), including particulate matter (ENVO:01000060) such as... | depth 5 m | reverse complement strand
GGCTATCTGACAACCTGTGGTCCCAAATCTAGTTAATATAGTTTAACTTATTGTTTTATCAATTATTTGGTGTTTTACAACTTAATTATTTCAATTTCTAATCAATTTTGTGTAACTTTGAAGGGAAGCTTAAACTAAATGCCGTTTTGGTTTTCAGCAAATTACAATCAATCAGATTTTAGATGTATAAGCATAGAAGGGGAATGATAATGAGCTGGAGGTTACCTACTTTAAATAATCTAAAATAATTCATTAATTTTAACTTTTAAAACAATAGAGAATAACTTTACTTCTTTATCGGAAACACCTCTCACATTTGACTCAATTTTAGCTAAAGTACCTCTGCTAATGTTCCACTCAAGTAAATGACATTTTGCTGCTAATTGTTCTTGAGTCCAACCATTATTCTCTCTGATTTTTTTAATATTTTCGCCAACAATATTCATATTTTATTTGCTCCGTTATTGGAGCTTGATTGTTACAAAAAAACAATCTAAAATTGCTCGGCTAACAGAGCAATGCGTTTGGGAGTGTTAAAAAGAATGCGAAAAACAGTCAAGATGAATAATTTTCTTGTTGAGATATTAAAAAATGAAACTTTTGATAACTTTACTGTTATCCAGTTACGAGATAAGTACTTAGAAAGTTCAACGTCTTTTTCTGACTCAAATGAAGCGCGAAAGTATGTATATAAGCAAATATTGAGATTGGTTGGCTTAGGGGTTTTAATCAAAAAAGGCAAGAAGAACTCACAAACAACCCTTTATAAGAAAACGGGTTTATTTGAGGTTACTATTTTTATTTCTAAGGAAAATGGTGATGAAATGAAAAATAAAAGCACTTCACGAATAGTAAAGAAATCCAATGATTCATCCTCACTTAAACAACTTGAATTTACCTTAAATGAATACAAGGTAGATATGATGTCTGCTTTAGGTGAAACAGAGGAGTACATTAAATTGCTTGATACTTTCCCTGAGATGAAAGAGCAACTAAGAGAAAGTTATGAATTGGCTCGCGATAGAAGCTCTAAATTATTGGGTCAAATAAAGGCATTGAAAAATGCTGTTTCAATAGCGTCGGAAAATAAATGAAATTACGAAAATGGCAAAATGAATGTGTAAATCAAGCAATAAAACATTACGAAGCTAACAAAAAGTATTTTCTTTGCCTTGCTACACCTGGTTCGGGTAAAACGATTATGGCCGCTGAAGTTGCAGCTCAACTATTAGAACAAGATAAAATTGATTTCATTTTATGTTTTTCTCCCTCCATAACCGTATCTCAAAATATAACCTATACATTTTCCAGACGTTTAGGTACAAGGTTTGATGGTGTAATTGGAGCTGCTGGTTGTTCTTATACCTATCAAAACATGCTTTTTTTTAAAGAAGACTTCTGGCAGCTTTTGAGTAATAACAGAGTTATGGTGATTTTTGATGAAATACATCATTGTGCGGGCTCTTCAATTCTCAATGCCAATGCTTGGGGGGAAGAAGTTCTACGAAATATTCAGGCTCAAGCAAGCTATACACTTTCGTTAACAGGTACACCATGGCGTTCAGATCGTATGCCTATAACACTCGCTAATTACGCAGAAAATAAGTTTATTGAATGCAATTATACTTATGGGCTCAAAGACGCTGTGAATGATGGTGTTTGTAGAAGCCCTAAATTAGTTTTAATTGATAACGAACGTCTTACTATTACAACGGATGATAAAGAACAAAAAACATTCTCTAGTTTTAAGTCACTCTTAAACGAATCCCTAGTTTCTTATCAATCAGTTATTACAAATACTGATGTGATGCGACATATACTAAAGCAAGGTTGCAATAAACTGAGAGAGATTAGAAAGACAAACAAAAATGCAGCAGGGCTAGTTGTTGCCTCTTCAGTTCAGCATGCAAAAACACTACTTAATTTATTACAAGTTCATTTTAACCAAACGGCAGTTTTGGTGACTTACAAGCAAGCTCAGGCTTCAAATATAATTAATGAGTTTAAAGACTCACAAATACAGTGGGTAGTTAGTGTGGGTATGGTGAGTGAAGGGACCGATATACCAAGATTACAAGTGTGTTGTCATTTAAGCCGAATAAAAACTGAGTTGTATTTTAGGCAAGTGCTTGGTCGAATATTACGAGTGACTCAAGAGAGAAATCAAGAGGCTTGGTTATTCACTTTTGCAGAGCCTACTCTAATTGAGTTTGCCCATAGAATAGCGCTTGATTTGCCGAATCATGACGTTGTGATTAATGATGAGCTGACCACGGAACATAACTCAATAGAAGATCTATTATATGAAAGTAGTGATGGAACTGATGAGTTAATTGAAACAAATAGTAAAAACAACGAAATACCAAAACCAAACTCTAACGTTGCAATCGATTTAATGGATGAACAGACACAACAGGCTAACACGCTAGAAGTTCTCGGCATGTTTCGACAACAAGTGATTGCAACGTTTAATTCACCATTTGGTTGTTAGAATACATTTTATCATTAGGTATAAAATGCGCCGTTCCAATTTTATATTATTGATTTTCACAATTAGGGCAGATGGTTAACAATGAAACTAGTCCAATTCTCACGTTATGTTGCGGCATCTCAAATATGCAAACCATACTCATTTCACATAGAAGGGTTGAGATATCTGATTGAACAACTAATTTTGATCCTTAGTGGGGTAAAGCACCAAGAAAATTATGATTACATCGCTTATGAGCCTGTGTGGATTTCAATGGATCGAGAGGATGAAACTCAGTTAGCCTCTTTATTTCCTAACATGGAAGAAGAGTCATTAGATTTGTCGTTAGCGTATTCCACTGCTGACTTTGAGGATACAACTTTTTGGCACCGAAGTGAGTGTGCCATGCGTAAAAGTAGACGCGAGCTTTACCTTAGCATTGGTAAGTTGTGTATTACTTGTCAGTTAGATAAAGTGTGTTGTTGTTAACCAAGACTCATTTTTGAACTCATCAAAAGCATTCAATCAAAGTGGTAATACTGAAATTTCGCTTCTTGTACATTGGATGGTTGATTTATTGGTGCATGAATACACTGCGCTTATTGAAAAACGTGAAGAGCAATATTATCAAGATAAACCAGTGCCGGTTGAATTTCGTTTTTCCTATATGCCATATGCTGAATTTGTTAAGTACAATCATGGCGAGGACTGTAGCCCTAATTATATATTTGGTGAGTTATCTCATGATGAAATTGAGCAATTCAGTAGAATAGCTCGTCAACTATCGGGTGAGTATTCTCACGGTATTTCACTTTGTAAAAATACTTATTTAGCTCTCGTTAAACAAGCTTATATTGCGGCGGGACTAGCGGTTGATAACTTAAGCGATATTGAATCATACAAGCGATACGCCGATGGTCGAGATGGTGGTTTACTTGCACTTGCGGATAATGATGAATCTGCATTTTTAGCATGGATTTACTCTAATGAATGGCAAGGTTGCCATCCTTTTGAAATTATCAGCGGCTATCGCAGTGATAATCGTATTGTTTTAAAACCAGTACATCAAGGCGATGGTTTTGTCTTTAATTTTTTTATTGGTGATGATTTATCTTGTGCTGCACGAGCGATAAGAATCTCCTTAAGACTAGCTAGCCTAAATATTCCATTTGCCATGCACCAAGCGCTGAGATATATGAATGTACTTAATGGTAAAGCAATGGTGGGCATAATCCCTGTAGGCCATGATTACCTTTTAGCTAATCTTTTTCCACAAACAGACGAAAAGATTGAGGTTGTCGCTGTTGAGTATTTTGAAACAATCAAATCGTTAAATACTCCTTCAAACTTAATAAGCAGTTATCCTTTATCCGTCTTTTTTAATTAACACACAATTTGTTTGAGGAAAATCTCATGAAATTAACAGGGAAATTACCCCCAGAAGTCATTGAATTAATGGCTCAACAACTGACAGCGTATGTACCGGTCAAAGGGGTGATTAATGAATCAAGTGAAGAGACTCGTTTAGCCTTTATATTTAAGGATAATGATGAGTTGAGCAATGCTATATCGGGTGTACTATTTAATAAACGCTATGATGTAGACGAAGAATTAACCATTGAACAACAAAATGAATTCAACTTGTATCAATTGTTTTTTAAAGGCATTGGTGAGAGTCATTTTTACTTTAATGAAAGCGCGCTAATTGAAGATATACGAGAAAGTGTTACGCTCAATGATTATTGTCAGCGAGACCATGCGTATCAACAAAAAGCGATTGCAAAAGAAATGGATGACTATAAAGAAAAACCTTACTACTTTAGTTGTGATTATTGGATACGTTATATCAATAAAACCCATGAGCTTGTTTATGCAACACTTCGTTCGGCTGATAGGGAGTTGTACTGGCAACTCGAAGCGTTATCAACAGAATTAATTGATGAAGCGATTGAGCACACGATTGAAATGCTGCCAAGTAAAATTAATATCAGTGAACATCAAAAAAAAGAGTCAACACCATATGACATTATCGTTGATGCCAATGGAAAAGAGCAACAATTAGCGCAACTACAAAAGTATTGTCGAACGTGTATTAATGAATTAACGAGCACTTACGCAAAACAAGTCGCAAGTGATGCTCCATCTATCAGTATGCGATTCGAAGTTGATGAATGTACAGACCAGTATTGCACTTTTGTTGTAAATAATGAGCAAGCGGCAAAACAAATACACCTTCGTACTTTTGAAAAAAGCGTCACTGACTTTGGCGTACCTGCCCAGAATATTCACCAACAGCATGAAAAGGTTTTAAATAAGTTTACGTGTTTATTTGCAGAAAAAATGAAAATGCTAACTAAAGAGAATGAGGATAACGTCCATGAATAAACACATTCTTGCTTTTAGGGTGTTTGATTTTCGTGACAGGTTTCCTATGCCGTTTGAAACATTCACACAAGCATTAGAAGTACTACAAAGCCCTAAAGCTTATATGCCTGAGTGCGGTGAGATTATTTGTTATCTAAAAAACAGACAGAAAATCAATATACCACCCTCTTTTTTCATTAAAAGTAAACCTAGATTTGAGAGTGAACTAGAGGCAAAAGCCTGGGTGTTAGAGCGAAATAAGTTGCTTGTTACTTCACCTAAAGAGTCACTAGTTCAAGCGCTAGGCTCTAGTGTCTCTGATTATACAAAGCCACTCGCTGAGCAAATTGAGGAGGCGCTATTATATATCGATGACGAAATTATCTGCGTAGATGAAAATAAAGCCACTGATGACGCCGTTACTCAATATCTAGATAACAAAATATGCGAGTTATTTAACACAACAGGAAATTATATGAAGCATTATAAGAAGGTAACTCAGCCAAAAGTGATCGCATTAACGTGTGATAAATGCCATAAAAAGGTAACCAATGAGTCAGATTGTTATGAGTTTCAAGAGTTCATTAGTATTAATCATCACTGTGGTTTCACTTCTGTATTTGAAGATAACGCAAAACTGACGTTGGATTTATGCCAGCATTGCTTTAAAGCAATGTGTGGTGAATATGTTGTATTAAAATGGCCAAAGTAATGCAACTTAAAAAGCCGTAACAAATAAAAAATACCCAATACTGTGTAATTATTTTTAACCTCTAGACATTTTACAATATGAACAAAATATTTATGCTCACCAATTTAAAGAAAGGTCTGCTCCATGTTAACTATTGAAAAATTTGAAGAAAAAATAAATATCCAAAACTCACCGGGTTGGTTGAGAATATCGGTAGACGAAACCAACGATGAACAGTTGTACGTTACTGGTTATGCTGGCATGGGGGAGACCATGAGTAGCCCTATTGCTTTACATTGGTCGAGAGGTAATGTTATCTGCCGCTTTGCATTGATTTTCATCGCATCATTTATTACATAATAATTATTATACTCAGTATAAATGGTAATGCCGTAATATGACCAGAGCGTTTAAAATGATTTTAAATAGACGTAGGTAGACGATACACAAACGAAATAGTGCTATGTATATTAAATTCTGGTGGTAAAAGTACCGTACTGACATCTCTTAGAAGTCTAGTAGAACATGGAATGTATTGGAGGTTCCTATTTCGGAAACATTGCCAGTACTACTTGCGTCGTCAGGATTAGGTAATGAATTAACCCGTAACATTATTAATTTTACCCTTGTTTGTGTTAGCCAATATGGGATCATATTTAGCACCAGCGCATTTACCGATAGTTTGTGTCATCCTGATGATGTAGTATGAATAATATCATTAGCGCTTCGCTTTTTGTCGTTATAGTCTTTCACATTTCCACTTTTATCACAGCACAGATGTTCGACGTGCCATCTAGAAAACCTGAACATTGCAAAATATCAACTCTAGTTACCTTAGTTCTCTACGCCATTTTGGGGATACTAGATATTCGAATTACTTCAACAAATACGAAGTATTAATTTTGAAGCTATTATTAGAACTGAATTGGAGACACTAAACTAATGTTTGAGGTATTTACTGATTTAGCCACATGGTTGGTCGTTGATGTTTTTGGGATATCGAAAGCAACAAAATTAGGGGATGCTCTTCATTTTTTCATTGAAGACACCACTAAGATCTTCTTTTTATTGTTAGTGATGATTTACGTCATTGCCTTAATTAGAGCATCAATGAATGTTGAGCGTGTTCGAGATTATTTAGCGGGTAAACATAAGGGTGTCGGTTATATATTAGGATCTAGTTTTGGCGCAATGACACCTTTCTGTTCCTGTTCAAGTATCCCTGTGTTTTTAGGTTTTACGTCAGCAGGTATTCCTGTAGGCATCACCATGTCATTTCTCATTACTTCACCACTAATTAATGAAGTTGCCGTGTTGCTGTTACTAAGTTTATTAGGTTGGAAATTCACACTACTTTACGTTGTTGTTGGTATGTCTGTTGGGATTTTAGGGGGTGTTTTCCTTGATGTTATTAAGGCTGAACGTTGGTTGCAATCTTTTGCAGCAAAAGCATTGGAACGTGGTAAAAATGCTTCATCTACGGCTGAATTAAAACAGATTGAATCTTTATCCTTAAAAGCCAGGCATACTTTTGCAAAAGAGGAAATGTTAGAAATCTTTGGCCGAGTATGGAAGTGGGTAATTATTGGCGTTGGCTTAGGAGCTGCGTTACATGGATTTGTTCCCGATGGTTGGATTGAAGAACATTTAGGTAATGGTCAATGGTGGTCAGTTCCTGCTGCTGTATTACTTGGCATACCTTTGTATTCAAATGCCACAGGGGTGATCCCTGTAATGGAGAGTTTAATTAAACAAGGGCTTCCAATTGGTACGACTCTCGCTTTTTGTATGAGTACAGTGGCTGCAAGTTTCCCTGAATTTATTTTGTTAAAACAGGTAATGAAGTGGCGATTACTGGCAATACTTTTTGTACTTCTACTCGTTGCATTTACGTTAATTGGTTGGATTTTTAATTATTTGGCTCCTTATATTTGAGGGGTAAATTTAAGGTGTTGTTTTAAGGAATATATAATGAAAGAAATAAAAGTATTAGGTACAGGTTGTGCTAAATGTACAAAAACCATTGAAGTTATTACAAAAATAGCCAATGAATTAAAGGTAGCTGTACACATAATTAAAGAAACTGATCCAGAGGTAATGATGGTGTATGACGTCATGAGTACTCCTGCTGTCATTATTGATGAAGTTAATGTCCACAGTGGCTCAATTCCGCACCGCCAAGACATTGAATTATGGTTACAGAAATAGTAAAAGTTAACTATTATATCTTTGATAATTTATTTGGTTCCTGCAACATAACTCGGCTGATTAATAAAATAAGCTTTACTATACCTACCTTAAGATATTGTCCATATTTTCATTTTTTATACGTGACTTAGTGGTGTAACGTACAGACGAAGAACCTAGATCAGTTCAAATTATCAATAACCATCACGTTCATTGATTTATAAACATACTCATTGGAGATTCTAGTGACTGCAATCTGCACCTCTGTGGTGTCCAATCAATTATTAAACTATTTACCTAATCTCGAGCGTCAGTGGTTTCTTAAAAATTGCACGCCAGTAGAACTAGTGTTTGGTGAAACACTTAATATTACTGAAGAAGCGATAAAATATGTTTATTTTCCACTCACTGGCTTTATCTCATTACTCATAGAGGTAGGCGAGAAGCAATCCTTAGCGATGGGGTTAATTGGTAATGAAGGCATGCTGGGAGCCACACTTTCTCTTGATAATTTCAAAGCACCACTGAAGACGATAGTCCAAGGCTCAGGGAGTGCCTTGCGAATGGATGCCACCATGTTTCACCATTGGATAGAAAGTAATCCAGTAGTGAGAAAATTAATACACAACTTTCTCTATGTCTTGATGCAACAACTTGCTCAAACTGGGGCATGCAATAATTTTCATGAAGTCAAACAACGACTTGCTCGATGGTTATTGATGACACATGATCGTGCAAATTCTGAACACCTTCAGTTAACACATCAGTTTTTAGCGAAAATACTGGGTGTACGCCGTAGCGCTGTCACTATTGCAGCAGGCTATTTACAACAGCAAGGCCTTATAAGTTATAACCGCGGGCAGATAAATATTTTGTCCAGACAGGGACTCGAACAATTATCTTGCCAATGCTATTTTTCGGCTGTTAATGCTTACCAAAAAACATTCCCAACTTCTAAATAAATACGATATTGACAGCATTTATTAACTATGTGCGTTGTCGTACCGATTAATGCCAATTTTCCAGATACATTATCCTCAATGAAAAGTAGAAAGTAAGAAATGGCTATCAACATCAAGCCGATCACAAACTGATCTCATATAAAAAGTATCGTGTTCAATTCGAAATTATCGAACACTAATCAGTAAATAATTAGGGACAACTATGTCAGGTACCATTCAATCATTATTTTGCTCTCCACTTTCAAAACCACCTTGGAATAGTGTTAAGCCGGTTCGAGAAGAATTATTTGGCGTCGAACGATTAGAACAGCACGCTATTAGTTTGGCCAAAGCACAAAAAGTGTCAAAATCAACAACCAAAGCCGTGTCATTGCAGGTTCGTCTAAAACAAAATGCTGCTGTATTACTCAAAGCCTATCATGCTAACGCGAAAGCATTAGAAGCAGGGCACAGTATAGTACCAGCAGCAGAATGGCTGTTAGATAACTATCATTTGATAGAACAACAAATTAGAGAGATAAGAGATGATCTGCCCACGAGTTATTATCGTCAGTTACCAAAATTAGCCTCAGGCCCATTTGCTGGATATCCGAGGGTTTTTGGTTTGGCTTGGGCTTATATTGCTCATACTGACAGCCATTTTGACGAACTAACTCTTTGTAAATATATTAAAGCATATCAATCCATTAACATTCTTACTATAGGTGAACTCTGGGCTATCGCAATTACTTTACGTATTGTGTTAATAGAAAATTTACGCCGGCTTGTTGATCAAATTGCCGTTGGGCAACTGGCTCGCAATGATGCAGATCAATTGACTGATCGCCTTCTGGTGTCTGGTAGTGTTCATGCCATTATATTAGCCGAAATTCAAACTCGTTCTTCAGAGCCTTTATCCGAAGTTTTTGCAGCTCAACTTGCTAAACGATTACGTGATCAAGATCCGAATACTACGCCTGCACTTGATTGGTTGAAACAACGATTACATGAACAAGGCCTTGAAGTTGACGAAGTTGTTCAGCATTCACAACAACGTGAAGGTGCATCCAATGTTAGCGTACGCAACGTCATCAACAGTATGCGTTTAATTACAGATATTGACTGGACAGTGCTCTTTGAACGAATAAGTTTGGTGGATGAACAACTGCGTTGCGGTAGTAGTTTTGGTGATATGGATGCCGTTACGCGTAACCTATACCGTAATGCAATTGAAGAACTATCGCGAGGGTCAAAATTTTCCGAGATAGATATAGCGAAACGGGCATTACAAGCGGGTAGAGACTCGGCAAAAAACATAAACATCCAGCTAGAAGCCGAAAGGCATGGCGACCCAGGTTATTACTTAATAGATAAAGGTAGAGCTCAGTTTGAAAAGTCACTAAAATTTCGGCCGAGCGTTGGGCTTTGGCTCAGTCGTATGCATATCAATATTGGCTTGAAAGGCTATATAGCCTCAATTTTACTATTGGCGTTTGGTTTAGTTATTGGATCAATATTTCTGTTTGGTTTTAGCCAACTCCCAGTAGATTTACTCTTGTTATTAACCATACTTGGGTTTTTACCCGCCACTGAAATTTCAACCGCTATTATCAATCGTTCTGTGATCTGGCGTTTAAGAAACGGAACCCTACCAGGACTTGAATTTAAAACAGGCGTACCAACGTCTTTACGCACTCTGATTGCCGTGCCAACGTTATTGACAAACCTTAGCGATCTTTGTCAGCAAGTAGAACGTTTAGAAGTACACTTTTTAGGAGGTGTCGACGGAGATTTAACCTTTGCATTATTAGTCGATGGATTAGATGCCGATCAGGAAGTGCTAGAGAGTGATGAGCAAATGCTAACCGTAGTAACAGAAAAAATTGACCGTCTAAATCAATCTTATCCGTCAGGTCCTGCAGGTAAGCGTTTTTTGCTCTTATATCGACGTCGACAATTTAATGCGAGTGAAAAAAAATGGATGGGTTGGGAACGCAAACGTGGCAAATTACATGAATTAAATCGCTTGCTTCGAGGTGCTACAGATACCAGTTTTATACCTTTGCCCGGTAGAACTTTAAAGGTACCGGAGAATGTTCGTTATGTTATCACACTTGATGCGGACACACGCTTACCTCGTGAAACCACGTTAAAGCTTATTAGTCGAATGGGGCATCCGCTTAACCGCCCACGGTTTAATGTTAATACGCAACGTATTGAAGAAGGTTATGGCATCATTCAACCTAGAGTAACGCCTTCATTGCCCATTGGTGTCGAAGGGTCTTTTTATCAGCGTGTTATTTCTAGTCCCGGTGGTATGGACCCTTACGCTGCGGCAAATTCAGATGTTTATCAGGATCTGTTTGGCGAAGGTTCATTTACAGGTAAAGGTATTTACGACATTGATGCGTTTGAAGCAGCCCTTGGTGGTCGGGTAAAAGAAAATGAGATGTTAAGTCATGATTTATTTGAAGGCATATTTGCTCGTGCTGCACTGGTTTCTGATGTCGAGGTTGTTGAAGAATTCCCGGCACGCTACGATGTGTTGGAAAAACGTCAACACCGTTGGACACGAGGTGATTGGCAATTGTTACCTTGGATATTCGGTAAATTTTCTGGTGCGAAAGCGGTGTCAGCGATTGGTCGCTGGAAACTGTTAGACAACCTAAGACGTTCATTAATTGGTCCTACTACCTTTTTGGCGCTTGTTTTATGCTGGTTATTACCCTTGCCGTTAGCGGTAATAAGTACCGTTTTATTGCTCTTTACTATTATCATTCCAGTGTTTACCCCCTGTTTATTTTCACTTGTTCCGCCAAAGCCTAGTATTGAATTTCGTCATCATTACCGCATGTGGTTAGGTGATTTACGTCTCGCAACGACGCAAGTGTTTTTTAAAGTGATATTTATGCCTGATCAAAGTTGGCGTGCCATGGATGCCATCTGTCGGACATTGATTCGGTTATCTGTGACGCGCTCTCATTTACTCGAATGGACAAGCTCCGCACAATCTAATGGTGATCCGCGTTTGAATGTTCTAGGATTTTATAAAACCATGTGGCAAGGAACATTGTTAAGTCTGGTTATTTGTTTAGCGATACTCATTAACTTACCGTCTGCTTGGCCGTTAGTATTGCTGTTTTTATTACTGTGGATAACAGCCCCTATCACCGCTTTTTACAGTAGTCGTCCTCTGCTTACTACTAGCTTGAACTCAGTAGAGCCATATGCACATTATTTGCGACTTACCGCTCGACGCACATGGCGTTACTTTGAGACCTTTGTTACTGATGAAGACAATATGTTGCCGCCAGATAATTTTCAAGAAGACCCAGAGCCGGTGATCGCTCATCGTACATCTCCTACGAATATTGGACTTTATTTACTATCAGCCGTGGCAGCGCGCGATTTTGGTTGGATAGGACTGCAAGCTGTCGTTACGCGTTTAGAAGTAACCTTTGCCACGCTTAAAAAGTTGCCTAAGTACAAGGGGCATTTTTATAATTGGTACGACACAAAAACCTTACAAACGTTAAAGCCAGCGTACGTTTCATCCGTAGATAGTGGCAATCTTGCAGGCCACTTAATTACTTTGGCCAATGTTTGTGATGAATGGCAACAAGCTCCTATTAATCATCATTTCAGTATAGGCATGAAAGAAAACCTTACTTTACTGCATGAGGCCATTAACGAAAATACGGTTTGTAAAACTATTGATGCACAAGCCCTTGATACCCAAACCATGAACACGATTGTGGCTGAAATAACGAAGTTCATTAATGACGAGCGAAGTATTGAGGATATTGCACCCAGTATTCTTATATTAACTGAGCAAGGATTAGCACTGCCGATGTTCAATTTAGCCAATGATAACACCTCTATTGATGGAACTGATTGTGATGACATTCAGTGTGATGATATTAGATTTTGGCTTGAGGCTATCGCCACCTTGGCTGAAGAACAATGTCAAGATTGCCAACTGAACATTCATTCAGCGCAAGCAGATGCTGACTTGATACACCGACTTAAAAAGCTAGCTAACACAGCACGTGAAATGGCCAATGGTATGAACTTTGGTTTTTTGATCAACTCAGAAAGAAAATTAATGTCGATTGGTTATTCACACTCAGAACAAACACTTGACACGAATTGTTATGATTTACTAGCATCTGAAGCGAGATTGGCAAGTTTGTTTGCTATTGCTAAGGGCGATGTTTCCACAAAACATTGGTTTCATCTGGGTCGCACAGCAACGCCGTTAGGTAAAGGATCCGCGTTGATTTCCTGGTCGGGTTCAATGTTTGAATATCTCATGCCTTCTTTGATCATGCGAGCGCCGGTTGGAAGCTTACTTGAACAGACAAATCGTTTAGTGGTTGAACGACAAATAAACTACGGTGAACAATTAGGGATCCCATGGGGAGTATCTGAATCAAGCTTCAATGCCCGGGATATAGAATTAACCTATCAATATTCGAACTTTGGTGTGCCGGGTTTAGGCTTGAAACGAGGACTTTCAGAAAACCGGGTCATTGCGCCTTACGCAACTGGCCTTGCGAGTATGATTGACCCCAGTGCCGCCGTTGCAAACTATCAACACCTAAAAACTATGGGCGCCTGTGGGCGCTTCGGCTTTTATGAAGCGTTAGATTTTACACCGTCTAGACGACCGGCAGGCACAGAAGTTGCCATTGTTCGCAGTTTCATGGCGCATCATCAGGGCATGACCATAGTCGCGATTGTCAATTGTTTACGCGATGGCTTAATGCGTTCGCGCTTTCATCGCGAACCCTGTATTCAAGCATGTGAGTTGTTATTGCAAGAAAGAATGCCAAGAGATGTCGCTATTGGGCATCCTCGTGCTGAAGAAGTCAAAGAGTCTGCTCGTGTCAATAGCAGTGACGCCAACACCGTACGACACATAAACGTTTCAATGCATGCTCAGCCTAGAACACATTTACTATCAAACGGACGTTATACGGTCATGTTAACAGCAACAGGTTCGGGGTATAGTCACTGGGGTGATTTTGCTATTACACGTTGGCGCGGTGATCCTACCTGTGACAACAGTGGGTCTTTTATTTTATTACGTGACGTTGATACGGGTACACACTGGTCAAGTACTGCTCAACCCTATGGCTGTCATGGTGAGTTTACCCCCTGTATGTTTGCTGAAGATCACGCAAGGTTTACCATGCGTGAAGGGTATTTAACTACCACCATGGATGTATTGGTGTCTGGTGAAGATGATGGTGAAGTACGAAAAATAGCAATTAATAACACCGGGCATTTTAGTCATGAAATAGAGCTCACTTCCTTTGCCGAACTGGTACTTTCAACAACGGCTAACGATAACGCTCATCCGGTTTTTTCTAAAATGTTTGTACAAACCCAATTCAATCAAGAATACAACGCCATTATCGCCACACGCAGAAAGCGATCTGCTGAAGATGCTGATATTTGGGTGGCACATTTTGCCCTCATTGACGGTGAAACAACCGCAGAAATCCAATATGAAACCAGCCGAGCAAAATTTATCGGTCGTGGTAATACCTTAGTCAGTGCTCAAGCGATGACCATGGACGAATGTTCATCGAGCAAACCCTTGTCAAACACTGTGGGCTGTGTGCTCGATCCCATATTTTCATTACGATATCGTGTAAAAGTACCAGCCCAAGGCGCGGTGAATATTGCATTTTGGACTGTGGTTGCCTCATCAAAAGCGCAGTTGCTTGAGATGATAGACAGGCATAAGGAGCTAAGTGCCTATGATAGGGCAAAAACACTGGCGTGGACTCAAGCTCAGGTACAGCTGCGTCACTTAGGGGTTGAACATAGCGAAGTTGCTGATTTTCAACGCTTAACAGGCCCTATTTTATATGCAGACCCTCGTTTCAAAGCCTCATCAGCGGCTATCATTAAGGGCATTCGACCACAGTCTGAACTTTGGCCGCATTCTCTCTCAGGTGATTTACCTGTTGTATTATTATTGATTGATGATATTGAGGATATACCTCAGGTTAAGCAGCTTTTACGTGCCCATGAATATTGGCGAATGAAGTGTTTAGCGGTCGACTTAGTCATTATTAACGAACACCCGTCGGGTTACTTGCAAGACTTACATAATGCAATAAATACTGCGGTGCGCACCAGTCAGTCGAGTCCTAATGTCGGCAGTGAATTTTTAGCACAAGTGGCCGTTAGTGCCGTGCACGTATTTCGTGCAGACCAAATTAACAGCACTACTCGCGAGATGTTGCATGCTATTGCCCGCGTGGTGTTAGTCGCCCGTCATGGCCTTATTAATAAGCAGGTTTATCTGCGCACCGCAAAAAGGAGTCACGATGAAGTTAGCACTGTAGAAAAACGCTATTCAACTAAGCTAAAAGGCAAAGTCACTGCAAAAGCAACGGTAAAATCCACAGCAATACTGGAAAAAAATAACCTACCAGTGCTAGAGTTTTTTAATGGTTTAGGTGGTTTTGCCAACAACGGACGAGAATACGTTATACGTTTGCAAAATGGTGAACATACTCCCGCACCTTGGATAAATGTCATTGCCAACTCTTGCTTTGGTTTTCATGTTTCAGCTGAAGGCAGTGGTTATACGTGGTCAGAAAATAGTCGCGAAAATCAGCTGACGGCATGGTCAAATGATACGGTATCTGATCCTATTGGCGAAATTGCCTATGTGTGTGATGAAGATAATGGTGAGATCTATACTGCGACAGCCCAACCTGCGCAAGATAATGGCACCTATTTGGTTCGCCATGGTTTTGGTTACAGTCGATTTGAGCATAAGGTAAGCGGACTTTCATTAGATTTATTGCAATATGTACCATTGAACGACTCGATTAAAATCTCCCGATTGACCATACATAATAGCTCAGGACGAACACGTCGACTGTCAGTAACGGCTTATGTTGAATGGGTACTTGGCACAACGCGCAGTACTACGTCTTCTTTTATCACCAGTTCGTTAGATCCAGAAACTAACACTATTTTATTACATAACCGTTGGGGAATGGCGTTTCCTGAGCGTGTTGCTTTTGTTGACATGGCTGGTGTTCAAACATCTTGGACAACCAATAGAACCGAATTTATAGGGCGTCATGGTAATAAAACAACGCCCAACGCCTTACATGAACAATCATCCTTATCTGGTACTGTCGGCGCAGGCTATGATCAATGTACCGCTTTACAAACACATATTGAACTTGCTGAGGGGGAACGTCGTGAAATTATTATGTTTATTGGGCAGGGCGATTCTGAGCAACATGCCTTGGAATTGGTGAAGAAATATCGCAAAAGAGATCTGAGCGCAATCTTTGGCGATGTTCAAAACCATTGGCAAGTACTATTGAATAAGGTACAAGTAAAGACGCCCGATCGCGCCATGGATATTATGCTCAACGGTTGGCTACTTTATCAAACGATTGCCTGTAGAGTTTGGGCGAGGTCCTCTTTTTACCAAGCCAGTGGCGCTTACGGCTTTCGAGACCAACTACAAGATGGTATGGCGTTAACCCTGAGTCAACCCGACATGACCAGATCGCATATTTTACGTGCAGCCAGTCGGCAGTTTGTCGAAGGAGATGTGCAACATTGGTGGCTACCGCATTCAGGTCAAGGCGTACGCAGCCACATATCAGATGATCGCGTTTGGCTGGCATTTGCAACGGCAAACTATATAAAAGTGACCGATGATAAAAAAATCTTAACTGAACTTATCCCCTTTTTAGAAGGAAAGCAGCTTGGAGAAGATCAGCATGATGCTTACTTTCAACCTGCTGTGACAAAGGAGTCTGCAAGCCTATTTGAACATTGTGCTCGTGGGCTAGATCAATGCATCAAGCTAACCGGTGAACATGGCCTGCCTTTGATGGGCACAGGTGACTGGAACGATGGCATGAACTTAGTAGGGGCAAAAGGGAAGGGGGAAAGTGTCTGGCTGGGCTGGTTGTTGATACGCGCAATAGACTTATTCTCTGTTTATGCAGCAGCACAAGAAAATGAATCGGACAGACTGAGAGGAAAACGTTGGCAAGAACATGCAAAAAAAGTCCGTCTATCTATTGATAGCAAAGCCTGGGATGGAGAATGGTATCGTCGAGCTACCTTTGATGATGGCACTTGGCTAGGTTCAAAAAGTAATGATGAATGCCAAATTGATTCTATCGCTCAATCATGGGCGGTATTAGCTAACGCACAAGACCATAACAAAGTTAAGTCTGCCATGTCAGCTGCTGAAAACCACCTGATTAAGCATCAAGATGAGTTGGCGTTGTTATTTACCCCACCATTTGATCAAACAGCGCATAATCCTGGATATATTAAAGGCTATCCGCCCGGTTTAAGAGAAAATGGTGGTCAATACAGCCATGCAGCCATGTGGTTTCTCTTAGCGTTAACTAAACAAGGCCAAAGTAGAAAAGCCGTTGATTTGTTTACCATGCTCAACCCAATTAATCACGCGAGTAATGCCGAAAAAGTGCAATGCTATCAGGTTGAACCTTATGTGGTAGCCGCTGATATCTATTCTGTTTCACCCTACGTTGGACGAGGTGGGTGGACATGGTATACCGGCGCTGCTGGTTGGATGTATCAAGCCGGTTTAGAAGGTATTCTAGGTATTCGCCGAGAGGGAAAAAATTTAATTATTCAACCTTGTATTCCAGAAGAGTGGCCAGAATTTAGCGCCACCTTAAAGATAGAAAACAGCCACTTTGATATAGAAGTGAACAACCTTGTACCCCTAGCTAATAATCCCCTGTATGCGGAGCTAGACGGTATTTCACTAAATGTCCAAGAGTCATTCGTTAGTGCGGTACTCGACGGCGGCCATCACCATTTAACTATTTCAGCTAAAGTAAGATCTACACTTAAGAAATCTCAATCATGAACGTGCTATTTGTATATTTTCGAGGTTTACGAATACAAATTAAATTAGGTGAGGTTGTATGATAAATAAGACGTTAAAAGTGCTATTACTTGCCGATATTCCTCTTTAGCAAAACGCATTGATACCTCACTTTCTTATGCGCAGATGCGGGTATTTAAAGTCACTTGGGTGAAAGAAACAGGGACAGCGCTTGAACTCATTAACAATTTGTCTATTGATATAATTTTAATTGATTTGTCAGTAACTAACGATAAAAGCACAGTGTTTGTTCAGCAGATACTGCAAAACTCACCTACGGCGTTTATTATTTTGCTTGGTAGCACTAATAATAGAGCGATTGCCATGCAGACTATTGCCCAAGGCGCATATGATGTCATTGATAAGCAGTGTTTAGGAAAGAACTGGCTTGTGCGAATATTAGGCTATAACCTTTTGCGGGCAGAGGATTTTAAATTTAAACAGGGCAGCACAAAAACACTCTATAGAATTTGCAACACCTCGCGTCTCGGCATTATGGTATCTGATTTATTTGGCAGCATCATATACACCAATGGGACCTTCAACCGCATAACAGGATATAGCGCTGCAAAACCTCTAAGACATCATTGGACGGCACGAATTGGTTATGAAGATAGAATGCGTTTACTAAGAGAATGGCAAGATGCTCAGAAAGATGACCAATTTATTTGTTCAGATGTTTGTTTGCTTCATCAATATAAACAAGAGTGCGAAATTCGCATAACAGGTACTCCCATAGATAAATTAGAAAAATCATACGGCTATATTGTTACCGTTGAAGGCCTTACCGAACAAGTTAATAAAGCCAAGTTAATGTCTCCATTCACGAAAAACAAGGCTAAATTTCTGCCAGCGACAACGGCGCAATTGACGCTAGACGCGATGAGCGATGCGATATTGAGTACGGATATTAATAGCAAGGTGCTATATATGAATCACGCTGCTTCATTACTTACTGTCTGGGAGCACCATGAAGCCGTAGGCTGTTTGTTGACTGATATTTTCAACATTAAGGAGTCTGCAACAGCGGGGTCTGCAGACTCTACGCTGTCACAAAGTCAACGATATGAACTAACCATAGATTGCATATTGATACGAAAAGATGGTGTTGAGTTGCAGATTGAAGAATCTGCCCGGTCTATTGTTAATGAACTTGGCCAAAATATAGGTGCAGTTTTTATCTTCCGAGATGTTACACAATCGCAATTAAATGTGCTGAAAATGACGCATTTGGCACAGCATGATCCGTTGACCGAGTTACCGAACAGGTTACTATTTGAAGAGCGATTAAATCAAGCAATAGTGCTAGCTAAGCGGCATAACAAGAAATTAGCGGTACTATATTTAGATATCGATTTATTTAAGGAAATTAATGATCTACACGGTCATGAATTAGGGGATAAGCTGTTGTGTTCGGTCGCTAAGCGAATGACAGATGCGGTTAGGCTCAGTGATACTGTCTGTCGACAAGGCGGTGATGAGTTTTTAATATTGCTGTCAGAAATTGAGCACACGAATGATGCAGCAACATTCTGCAGAAAATTATTACACTCTCTGATTGAGCCACACCAAATAAAGGACAAAAAAATATCTCTACAGATGAGCATAGGTATCTGTATTTTTCCTCATGACGGAGAAATCAATGATCACAAGGATAGTGAGGAAAAATTAAGTGATGTTCTTATTGATCATGCGGATAAAGCCATGTATCAAGCTAAATTACGAGGACATGATGGTTATCAATTTTTTACATGACGAATATTATTAGTTAATAAATATCAGTTGGTTATAGAAATACCATCAGAAATATAGGTTCGGGATCATGAAATATTAATGATATCCCTTGGTAAACCAGAGAATAGCGCGCATGATGTATATGCTCTTCTGTTATGTTGGCTAGAGAACATAAAGATATTAACGGATGAGAGGAATTATGAAATGGTGAAATCATCTATTGTTTATTGCATTTGAGCATAAAAAAATAAGCGTCCAACGTAAATTATTAGTTTAT